>JGI26051J44788_1001168_pt1 | contig 9261 bp, 10 predicted proteins | sample HigsolmetaGSP13D_FD_44788 | JGI IMG/M metagenome (IMG submission 44788) | reverse complement strand
TCCAGGCGGGCGGTCGGGGTCGGGGTCGGCGCGAGCCGTGGATGGAGAACGCTCCTGTTCATGGAATCGTGGAATACGGATGGGAGATTGACATCTTGATATTCAAGCTACGCACTACAGACTGAGCCGTCGTGTCTCTGGCGGCGAGGTCCTTTCCCCAACGATTGCTTGTTAGGTTCCTTCGTGTTCCTCCCAAAACGGACCCTATTCTGACCAGTACAGTACTCCTCACTGTATGCATGCAACCTGACCCAGACCTTGAATCCAACGCCCATCTTACCTTACTCCGCATGTTCCCGGGGCTGTACTCAGTGGACCACTATCCTTCGGTTGACTCCGGGCGCCGTCTTTTTGCCTTTGTCCCCAGACTGATCGGGCTTCCCCGCTATGCAGCATCTTCCCCGAGCGGGTCTCCACATACTCCGTACACTATAGCGTACGACTAAGCCATGTCACCTCAACAGCAAGATGTAAGTAAGAACAAACGACATGCACATCATCACCGTTCGGAAAAAAAATACTGCACTGACATGTCACACCACTACCGCCAGCTGAAGACTGACGGCCGCAGGAACCTCTTCATATGATCCGGACTGCCCCAGAACAGCTCGTGCGTCTTCGACCCTGCTCGCGCCAGGTTGCTGGCGCCCTCGCGGAGGCTGCGGAGCAGAAGCAGTTCCTTGCGTCTCTGCTCCTCCCAGACTGCTTTCAGGAGCTGACTCCTCTCCATCCCGACGGGGCTCAGCACGATCGGTACATCCATCACCTCCTCCTGCTTCTCCTTCCACTTCTCGCTGCCCGATATCCGCGTCAGTGGCGCCAGGGCGTCGTCCCAGGTGCCGCTGCGCAGATGCACATCCTCAAAGCTGAACTCGTGGAGCGTGCGCCGGTGGTCCATGATGAACGTGGATACCTGTGAGGCGTCCATGATCGCATTCTCCACCTCCATGTACTGCAGGGCGCGGAGCTTGAGCGGCTTCGGGGGCAGTGCAGACATCTTTGGGCATGCCTGCTTCGCTGGGCCGTCTGCAGGAGGTACCAGGCAAGGCTCCGTCGCCAGCGAGAGAGGGCATGGGCCTTTGGTGCCCTTCCAGCGGAAAGAGAACCGCTCGAGGTTGGGAAAACTATGCAGGTACGAGTGCAGGAGCTTCAGGTGATCCATCGGTTGGCCGCGGTGGTAAGGGAAGCTGTCCATGTGTATCGCAAGTTTTCGAATCTGCATCCAGCGCTTGCGGGAAGCGGGCGACGTCCCAAAGCCCATAGTGGGCTGGAGATAGAGGAGCGCACCCGGATGGATGGGGAGGAGGGACAAAGTGTCTAGGGACCTGAGAGGCGCGTGCTCAACTGCCACACGGAGGGAAATCAAGGCGTAGTCGACGACGCTGCGACGGTAGCGGTGGCTAGGTGCCTGCCCTTCACAGACAATCTTCAGATGGCGTAGAGAGGACATGCTGGTGAAGGCACAGATAAAGGAATGGATATTGGTCGCCGCATGGAACAGCGGCGGGTATTGCTTGACCAGGAGATCCGTCATCTCCCAGCTCCCGTATCTCGGGACGCTGTGTCGGGGACCCGGGCTGCTGAGCGGATACACCTGGGGAGTGTAGACAAAAGTCTGTTCCTTTCCGGTGACCGGGTCGAGAAGCGGAGGCAGGAAAGTCTCCGACGAATGTGGAATCTTGAATGTCAGCGTCTTGACATGGCGCCCGATGCGCTCCAGGGCCGCCATCCGCGAAGGGCGCGTAAAGGTACTGCTACGGAATTGCACCTGGATGTCTGCGAAGAGAAAGGGAGCTGCTTGGGCGCTGAACTCACGGCACACGAGGCGCAGCGATCGAAGCTCCTCTGTTCCCAGGCAACATAGGAAGGCGTCCCGAGCGAGATCGGTGCTCCAGAACTGAGCAAAGGCTGTTCCAGGCGCCATCGGGACGAGGCCTCATTGCGACCCGCGCTGGAAGAAGGTCTATATCCCGAGTCCGAGTGGAACAGACGGAAGTACACGGGAGAAGTCGCACGCAGCAGAGACGCACACAACAGAGATTAGGATTCAACGGAACAGACAAGTAGAGTATATGGATGCGTCTTCTATGCAGTATCTAAAATTGCAATCAAGATTCGCATTCAACGCGCGAAGTATACCCGATACTTCAAGAACGGCATAGTATCCAAGCATGAAACGGAGAACAGAAACAAAGGACATGTTTCAATCAATACCTCAGGAACGCGAGGCAATGATAAGAAAAAGGCACAGGGCAGCACAAGGAGAAAAAAAAAAGAAAACTCGCGGACACCGTCCTCCGTAGTACTAAACCCATGGAAAGAAGCCCCTCCGACATGTATGACTCACATACGAGGGACAACAGGGAAGGGATTCGTGCCGAGAAGCAGTCGAGAAGCGCACCCGCAGCAGACTGCAGGGAGGATCGCGAGAACGTCGCGGTCGCGAAGAGGAGATCCGACGTGATGAATGGCTGGGAGAACATAGTTTGGCCTCTCTTGTCCCTATCTCCGCCATACGGGTACGGTGGAGAGTGGACCATCACTCCAACCATGATGCGGGCATCTGTGGAGGCGACTCGATGCTGTGATAGTCTGATCGCGGAGAATTCAGCGTCACAGCAGCGCTGGCTGGTCGGTCGAGACCGACTAGACCATGCAGCGAGTCTTGTAGATGCATCTTGGCGGCGGCCGGTTGGTGGTGACTAACACGCCCCAGAAGGCCCGAGAAGCCGGGGAGACGCGCAGACGCGGCGGAGACCTATCTACGTGTCTCGAGACGCGCTTGACTAGACGCGATCGCGCGGAGATCTGGGATCGCAGTAGGCTGTCACTGGACATGTAGTTCTCTGTATATGGGGAGATCCGAGATCTGTGGTTTGACACTCCGTACGAAGACTTCGAGCTCTGTCGTCGATAGCGCCTAAGCAGATGACGAACAGTTAGAAGGACTTCAAGGAGGCGGCAAGAATCGATAAGCTTATCGTCTGTTTCACTTTCCGCGTTCCGCGTCTGGAGGACGTCGGATGGAGGCATGATGGAAGAGGGAGAGCACCTGTGTGCACGAGGGAACGCGAGCGTATGTACGAGTGCGTGATGGCATCTAGCATCCAGCTCCTGTATTTCGCTGTGAAGTCGCGAATCTGGGTTGTGGCATCTTTTCGCGAGGAGTACTGTTCGGGAGGTAGTGCACATTAATATTAGCAGTCATTTCGAGAAACAAACAAGGCCAGTTGGCGGCTCGTTTGATCCTGCTCCTGTGCCCTGGAGACCACTAAGCGTTGGTCCACTGCGGTATCAACTGCCAGTCAGCAGAGCATTTTTTTTTCCGCGGACGCAGCCAGTGTAGGAGATTCTGAAACGAGCAATTTGCGGGTTCTTCGGCGGAGATGTCGAGTGCCATGCTTCTCCAGGGCATCAGCGGAGGAGCAGCACCGAATCTCGTTTGTCATCACGGTTTCGACTAGGTAGACAAAGACCTTGCCCTTGGCTCGGCTGCAACCTGCGGATATCTGGATAGGTAGGGTGAGACACGGGCGGCTGCAAACGACGCTGCCATCAAAATGACCTCGTCACAGGAGAATTCTACAGTCGACTAGTCGCACAGGAGAAACTCGACATGTCATCCTTCGGTCTGAGCGCGGGGGCCCTCTTTGGGATATATCATCAGGAACTCTCCGACAAGAGTTGGTGTCACCACTCTGTTCGTTTCACACGCTTTCTTTTAAAACTTTCACGTTCTTTCTCCCCTTCTCTTTCAGCAACGCGAAGCCACAACGACTCTATTTGTTCAGCACCCTGATTGATTGCGCCACAGCCTAGACGTGCACTCTCTACTACTGCTGACGTCGGGGATCCGCCGGCGCTGTCCTTGTTGCGGGCCTGAGGCCGCGAGCCCCGGACGATCCAGCAGAGCGGACAGAGCAGCAGAGGCCCACCGCCGGCGCGTCACGATCGACAGGGCAGACCCATCGGGCACGCGTCGTCTGGGGAAACCAGCAGGCAAAGATATCCGGAGAAGGCCGCTGTTTGCCTGTCTGCCGTTGGAGGATCAACCCGTCCTCTCTGCATGGCACGCCTTTCTGTTGCCTGCCCCCAAGTAAGCGTGGTTCTTTTGCGCCCTGCCGCCGGGCATCCACGCCCGTTAGCTCGTGGAGTGAGGCTCTTGGAAGAAGCTGCATCGACACGTCCTCCGGCTTGAGCCGCATCACCCGCGCCCTCTGGAGGGCTGAGGCAAGATAAAAAAGGCATGGCGTCGTCTTCGGGAAGTGCGTCCATTGAGGACGTCCTGGAGGATCTGGAGCTCCAGCACGCGCTGCTCCAGAGCCTGATGGAAACGCGCCCAGACGCCGTTGCTGAAAAAGAAGAGATCATCCAGACCATCAAGCGCCTGGAGAAGAAGTTGGCGAGACTCCGTGGGGATCGTTCTGGAAACACTGCTGTACCTTCCTCATACTTGACTGCATCGGCTTCAGAAGGGCCCCGGGGACTTCCACAGATGGATGGTAGCTCGGACTCAGGCATGCAAGGCTCACCCAGTATCCCCAGGTGGGGTGGCTCTCAGCAGGCTTCTCTGCACATCTCACAAGGTTCACCCTCTTCTCGCCCCTGCGAGCGTGTCTCGGAACCCGCTGATTCGCGGTTTCTGCAGCCATTGTCGACTCGCAAACGTCCGCATGATGATGCGGACCTGGGACATATGCCTGGCGAGTTTCCAGAGCACTCGTTCAAGCGGCCTGCTCCAGCAGTCCCTCGATCTGTCTCTTCAACTCCGAGTTCTCCCTCTGTTCGTGATTCCGGAGAGGGACCGAGTCGTTCCAGTAACACCCTTGATGAGCTCCAGAGACTGCTGGGCTTCGACAGTGACACCCTTCTAGCGATGCAGAGGGAACAAATGGAGGCCGAGAGATGGCTTGAACAGCGGAGGGAACAGGAGCGTCGCGACGCAGAACTTGCCAGGAGGCTTCAGGAAGGGTGGCAGCAGGAGTCACGCCCAGCAAGCGCTGCTAATTCTCCTGCCCCGAGCCATTCAGCGCTCGACTCCGCCCACATGCCGCCTCCACGTAGCCGGGATCTGGCTCAGACACCTGTTGATAGAATTCCGACACCATCGCCGCTTCAGTCTCCAAGTTTTCACCGACCCAACAGCGGGAATTCAGCCATGCTTCCTCCTCCATTGCCGGTGTCTGGCCAATCGACGCCACAGCGCCCTCCTTCGGCATTTCAATTCGATAGCAGCGACAGTGATATTGCAGAGATAACGCCGCAAGATTTCCAACGCCGTACCCAAGGACTCTTTACAGGACCATCTTCCAGGCCGGAGCCCTTCAGGGACACAGCGCCATCCTCTGCTTATCCTTGGGCTGACGCCGAAGCCCTAAGTGGGAGGACCAACCTGCTGGATCCACTCAACTCCAGGAGCAGAGACCTCCCAGGGAGCTCAAGGATCGTCCCCTTCGGCCCGCGGTACACTTCGCAGACGGGTATCGGCTCGTCGACTAATACCTGGTATGGATCAAATGTTCTGCAGAACACAATGGCGACGCTGAATGCGGGGAGGAGCCCATTCAATGCTCCAGGTCAAGGTCAACCGCTGTCTAATCGTTTCCCCAGCTCTTATTCATTGCCAAGCTTCAGCCAGCTTCACAATGACCTCTTCTCCGCGTATTCAGGGTCGTTGGGCTACACCCCAGATCCCGAGATGGATCTTCTAAGGTACGTGTCCTCTGTGCCATATAGAGCGGTTCATTTTATCTGATATGTCATGTAGGGACAAGTATCGAGATTATTCTGATTTTGAAAGCGATCCCAAGAAGACCACAGAGGAGATCAAGCAGCTGCTGGAAAATATTAGACCTGATACAGAACTTTCAAAAGGACGACGCGAGGATACGCCGCAAGCCTTGAAATATCCTTTGATGGAGCACCAGAAACTCGGCCTGGGGTGGATGAAGTCAATGGAAGAAAGCGAACAGAAAGGTGGCATTCTAGCCGATGATATGGGGCTTGGAAAGACAATCCAGGCTTTGGCCCTAATCGTTTCGCGGCCTTCGCAAGACCCAGCTCGGAAAACAACTCTCATTATTGCGCCGGTGGCCCTGATGCACCAGTGGAAGCGGGAGATTGAGCGGATGCTTAGACCGGGAAAGCACCAACTGTCGGTCTATGTATTGCATGGCGAGAAGAGAGGAGCAAGCTTCAATCAGCTGAAGAAATACGATGTCGTGCTCACAACTTTCGGAACCCTGGCTTCGGAACTCAAGCGCAAGGAGGATTGGGACGCGCGGTATCGAGCTTATACAAATGGTACTCGCAACAGCGCTCCTGAGCCGTCTGGCTTACCTATTCTCGGACCGGGCAGCAAGTGGTATCGCGTCATCGTAGATGAAGCTCAGTGCATCAAGAATCGGAACACGAGAGCTGCCGTTGCGTGCTGCCTTATCGATTCCACGTATAGGTGGTGCATGAGCGGCACTCCTATGATGAACAGCGTGACAGAACTACATTCGTTGCTCAGATTCCTGCGTATCCGTCCGTATTGTGATCTGGAGAGGTTCAACGCGGTAAGCTACCGTACCAATTATTCGTGATGAAACTCGTGGCTAACCGATGTGACTTGAAGACGTTCACGCGACCTTTGAAGAGTGCAAGCCCACATATGCAGGAGAAGGCCATGCAGCAGTTACAGGTCTTGCTAAAGGCCGTCCTTTTGCGACGGACAAAGAGCTCAAAGATCGACGGCCGGCCTATCTTGCAACTGCCGCCCCGTATTACGGAAAAGGTCCATGCTGTGTTCAGCGAGGACGAACGGCAGCTGTACGACGCGCTGGAAACTCGAACCCAGATTCAGTTCAACAAGTATCTCGAAGCCGGTTCCGTCGGCCGAAACTATTCCAACGTCCTCGTGCTGCTCCTCCGGCTTCGACAAGCATGCTGCCATCCACACCTCATCACCGATTTTAGCGTCAATGTCAATGCGAACACGGGCGACATTGACCTGATAGCCAATGCAAAGGCATTTAGTAGCGAAGTTGTTGCGCGGTTGAAGGATAACGAAAATCTGGAGTGCCCGATTTGTATCGATGCTGTCGAAAATCCGATCATCTTCTTCCCATGTGGCCATAGCACTTGCACCGAGTGTTTTGCGAGGATATCGGATCCGGCGTTGGCCGTACGGCAAGGCAACGATGGCTCTGTGGAGGTGAGATGTCCAAATTGTCGTGCGAAGTTGGACCCGAAGAAGGTCACAGACAACGTCTCTTTTAGAAAGGTCCACTTCCCCGAAGAAACGGGCGGCATAGCAGAAGAAGCCAATGAAAATAACGATGATGATGATGATAATGATAAGAGCGATGATGACAGCGACGACGATGACGACGATGGCGAGGGACCTTCCAAGCCACCGAAAACTAACAAAGTGAAGGGCAAGGGCAAGGGTCCCAGCAAACCAAAGAAGACCTTGGCAGAGCTCAAGAAGGAGGCGCAAAAGAACACAAAGGCGAAGCGCAAGTATCTCAACCGTCTGGAGAAGACCTGGGTGACCAGCGCCAAGATCGAAAAGACGATGGAAATCTTGCAGGACATCGAGGACCGCAAGACCGGAGAGAAGACCATCATCTTCAGTCAATTCACTTCTCTCCTAGATCTCCTTGAGGTTCCGATCATGCGCAAGGGATGGGGATATCGGCGTTACGACGGTAGCATGAAACCGGCCGATCGTAACCAGGCCGTCCTGGAATTCACCGATAAACCCAACTGCAAGATTATGCTTGTCTCGCTGAAAGCCGGAAACTCGGGCCTGAACCTCGTGGCGGCTTCGCAGGTCATCATCTTCGACCCCTTCTGGAACCCCTACATTGAGGAACAGGCGATCGACCGCACGCACCGTATCGGGCAGCTGAGAGAGGTCCACATTCACCGGATCTTGGTCGAGAAGACCGTCGAGGACCGTATTTTGGATCTGCAGGAGAAGAAGCGAGAGCTGATCGAGGGTGCCCTGGACGAGAAGGCGAGAAAGAACGTGTCCCGGCTCGACACGAGGGAGCTGGCTTACCTTTTCGTATGTATACTCTTATTTATTCGGCGATGTCTGACCGGTTACTGATTCGATATCTTCTCAGGGAATTAATGCTTAATCTGTTATCGAGGGCTTCGTTCATTTCCATTGTCAATCGAGGGTATGGTCACCGCGATATCCTCGTTGTTTAGTGACGCTTTCACCAGGCTCATGTTCCTGTCACACACCGTTTTTATTGTCTTCTCAAGATACCAAGGGGTAGCTTTTTTACTTCTTCTTTATCAAAGGCTTTGAGACGGTGTGATCTCGGTTCTTCTCCATCTCCGCGCGTAGAGCTCACCTGATTCATGTAATTCATGTACAGTATCTATTTCTTTTCAAAATATCCTTGCTCTTCAGACGGCGTTGTGATGATCTTCCTCAGTTATGCAGCCCTTCTTCTTTTAAGTTCTATGGATAATCTTTCAATAGACAATAGATCTTCGACTGTTAGTTTGCACTTTTCTTTCCAAAGAGCCTTTATTTTATTACTACTCTTTTTTCGACAGTACCTCCCCTCCTACTCGCTCACCGTGCCATTATCGTATGTGAGGTGCCTTGTGAAGATCGGTCTGTTTTGGATTCAATCATCGCGTAGACTCATGTTCCATGTTGCCAATTACCTTTTCTACTCTCTACTTAATCCAGTTACTCGATTGGTTTTTGGTCTATGGTGGTTTTTTAATATATAGGGGTTTGCAAAATCTGACTTGTCAGAGACTTGCTTTAGTGCATGTATGTACTGTACCGTACAGTACTACTACTGAAGGGTCATATATGAGCCCTGGCCAGCTAGGCGGTGATTCTTGTGATTCTTGGGTATGGAGTATACTTCCTTAACGGATTTACAGTGCATGTACAGTGCTGTACTGTGTGAAATGTTTGAATGTATGTGTGCTTTAATATGATGTGTCTGGATTTTCCATGCCTCTGGGGCTTGTGTCTCTCAGGATTATGTGTGTGATGATTAATGACTGACTAGAAGTAACTGCATGGGCTTCTCTTCTCTAACTTGATTGCTAGCTAAATATCCTTGTAACGTAATCCACAAGCGAGCCGCGCACCTCCTACGCGATTCTAGCCATGACTGAAAGTAGGCCCTTTTTCTAACGCAAAAAAATGTATTTCTATATAAAAACTAATTACTACTGCGATTAGGACATTGCAACCTTTTATGTCCTATAACATGACAATCACTGCATCTTGGT
>JGI26051J44788_1001163_pt1 | contig 9318 bp, 9 predicted proteins | sample HigsolmetaGSP13D_FD_44788 | JGI IMG/M metagenome (IMG submission 44788) | reverse complement strand
GGGGGGGCGGGTTTGCAGACAGAATCTCTCTCACCGCCTTGATGGAACCCCTGGCTGGTCGGCCGGCCGGCCGGCCCATGCAGCCGTTGCTGCTGCTGCTGCTGCTCACCGCCTGAGTCTTCTCCATCTGGCCAAGGTTTTGACCAATGAATATCCCGGATGACTGGCAAGTAACATGATTATCAATGATTGACCTAGACAGTGTTTTTTGCCTGTGGATCTTCTCTCTTCTTCTTCTTCATTGTATTCATGCTGCCGTGAGTATCTATACATATTTACATTAGGGGTGGGTGCATCAGTAATAATCACCACTAGTATATAGTATATATATACATATATATTCATCACCTCTCAACACAACGAAGTCTATTATATGCATTCATGCATATATGCATGTTGTTCGCTGCGGCTCTGCTTAAGAACAGGATGAATTGAAGGTGTTTACATGGCTAATGCAAGGATTTATTTCTTGGATTTTATTTTTTTATAAAAAAATTAATCTACTAGTCTAGCCTGTGGGTGGTGGGTCATTGATAAATAGATAGATTTATCGACGATAGATAGTAGAATTGATTGCATCAATCCAGATAGATAGATCGTTTATATCATCTCGTCCTGTCTCATCTTTGTCTTGTCTCGTCTTATACCCTATAATGAATGTGGTATTATATTACATCTTCTTCTCCTGCCCAACTCCAACGGCTGTACTCTGCAACAACGCGACCCGGTACCCGTCCACGGGCGGCAGATGCCGCGTCTTCAACCACCCAAACAACAGCACTACCACCGCGACGAACAGCAGCTCGACGTGCTCCCGCAGTGTAATCCGATCTTTCTCGTCGTCGTTGTTATCGTCATCATCGTCGTCATCCCACTCATCGCACATGGCGCGGAATAAGGCTGGATCGTCCGTGACCACGCCGTCCACGTGCTTCCGCACGCACCACCGCATGTAAGGCCGCTTGTTGACGGTCCACACGAAGACGGGCCGTCCCGCGGCTTTGGCTTCCTCGAGGAACCCCGCGCCCAGCGGGCCCATGAGCACCTTCTGGTTGATGTTGAAGGAGACGTTGGGGATGGAGAGGAACTGGCGGGCGTAGGAGATGGAGAAGGTAATCAGCGTGATGGGGAAGTCGGGAAGGTACGTTCGGGCGAGGGGGAGGNGTTTTGCCTGTCGTCGTCAGATCGAATCGAATCAGAATGTGGCAAAGGAGGGCTGCTTACCGACCAGCAGCCCAGGACGACGCGCTCATGCCATGGTCGCTTCCCCGGCGGCACGGACTCGATGGTCTCCGCGATGCGGCGCATGATGGTGGCTGGGTCGTTGTCCAGCTGGGCCGTCAGTGGAGAACAACGTGCATAGCATGAGAATACATCTCGTAGTTCGTACCTTAATGTCCAGCAACAGCCAGATCTCCTCCAGCCCGGGAGAGGCAAGATACTCCAGCACGTCCACCAGCCGCGGCATGCGATCATGCGGCTCCTTGAGCGTGCGCAGCGTCTTGAGGTACGCCCAGTCGCAGTCGATCACGTACTTGTTGACCCCGAAACACCGCTTCAGCGTGGCATCCTGGCACGTCATCAGTATGGCGGGAGCCGGATCTAAGATACCTAGGTCTGAAGGTAGGTAGGTAGGTAGGTAAATAGGTATTTGATAACTAGACCGGCCGTACATGGGAGATGACCACCACTCCGTCCCGCGACAGGTGCAGATCCGTCTCGATGGCGTGGCTGCCCGCCTCGACGGCGCCCTTGAAGGCCCCCATCGTGTTCTCCGGGTACTTGTTCTTGTACCCGCGGTGGGCGATGGTCTGGGGGAAACGCATTCCGGGCCCATTGGTCTTGGAGCGGACGGTATGTGCTGGCGGGCTGTTAGCTGGGTACCTGCCTAGGCAGGCATCCTCCGGTGAAGAGCGACGACCAGACACATACCGGATGGGAAGAGGGCTTTCTCTCGGAGCAGCGGAGTTTCCTCCGACGGCGACGAGCTGTGCTCGTGCCGCAGGGAAGAGGCCATGTTTTCCAGGAGGGGCGTCTGGGCCTCCATGATGGCGGTCGGACTGTCGACTGGTGAGACTGGTGTTGTGGGAGAGGAGGAAGAAAGGAGAGATGGGATCAGCTCACGATGAGATATGAAGATCTCGCTGGACAACCAGGGTTGAGGCCGAGTATAAGTCGGGAGCGTGTGCGGGTGGCCTCTGAACCGGGGGACAGCTCGAGTATGAAGGATGGACAGGACAGGACAGGACAGACACAACCAGCAGGACGCAGCAAAACAACCTTGCAGGAGATCAAAGAGGAGAGTGACGATGTGCCTTGATGTCCTGACAAAGAATTGAGATGCTCAGCGGCGCAGCAGACAGAAAGACGAGATGGAGGCCGTCGGAGCTTCGGAGTTAAGCGTCCACGGTTGGAGGGCGGAGACGGAGGGGAGACGGAGAGGCATAGATCAACCGCACACGTATACTATATATATCCCTGGATTACCTGCTCGAGGGACCTGAATGGAGCATGCGCGCACGGTCGATGCGAAGCTGGTCAGAGAGACGGGCGTGGAGGTGCGGAGAAGAAGAGTCGGTGACGGGGCGTCTGTTCCTGATCGAAATACTGCAGCTTGCCGACGGGCCGATACGTGGTCGCCGAAGATCGTCTGCTGACAAGTCGATTGATTCCGCGGGCTCCATCGACGAGAGAGACACAGCTGGACGACTGGCTGATCTCCGCGGGTTTTTTTCGTCCTCTGGTTATCTTGGGACCGTCACTGCCATGGTCCTGTCCGGGGTCTGCGTGCTGAAGCCGCCAGACAAGCCTCGTCAATGCGACATCGACAAGACGGGAGATCGCCGCGCGAAGACCGCTCCGACACGGCGAGCCAGCTGCTCTCGTGAGACAGAACCAGCTCTGGGGGCATAAGATGCTGCCCAAACAGGAATCCCGGACCTTCAAGACATGGACAGTCTCGGCTATTTTTCTGGACAGGAGACGACGGCGGTGACAGCTCGAGCTGCCAAGCCGTCATGCACTCGGTCTGTGCTTCGGATACCGGCCACAAAGCCCTAGACGCGTCTGTCGATACCCCGGGTTATCATTATCTGGCGATAAGCAAGACTCGTTCGCCAGTGGACAGGTGAGAGGAGTGCCAAGCGTCTACGGACCATTGCTGAGGTCGTACCTAATGCGGTGAAAGATGCAGCTCGGGCCATTGACCACTAAAGAACATACTGTCATCTTTCTGATACGGGGACTCTGAAGGATCCTGTCCTACCGGGCACGACGCGGTGTGGATTGGTGCGCTGGTGGGGCGTCGGATTAAGAAATCTGACGTAAGGGCAATAGAGTTGCGCTTCTCGACCCCGCGAACATTTCCCCCTCAGTCTGTACGGAGCATATATCTGGACCACTACAGCCTCAATCATGTCGTCGATCCAGCAGTGGGAGACGGCCCTGGATGGGCTGGACAGCCTCGTCATGACCGAGGCTCCCAGGCCCGTCCCGGGGGACCACGAAGTCCTCGTCGAGATCCACACAGTCTCGCTCAACTACCGTGACACTGAAGGTGGATTGCTCCTGGTTCCGTGATGGAGGAAAATGTACATCTTACTGATTCGCACGTTCTCAAGTCGCCATGGGCCTCTACAACCACCACAAGGGAATCCATCAGGGAACGACCGTCGTCCCCTGCTCCGACATGTGCGGTGTCGTGATCGAAGTCGGAAAGGGAGTCACCTCCTGGAAGGTCGGGGACCGCGTCCTGTCGACCTTCACCCAGACCCATCTCACGGGCCAGATCCAGCCGAAAGACATGGCCTCGGGTCTCGGGTTCCCACTGCCCGGCGTGCTGACGACCCATCGCGTGTTTCCCGAGTACGGGCTGGTGAGGGCACCAGAGTACATGACCGACGAGGAAGCGTGTACGCTGCCGATTGCCAGTCTGACGGCGTGGATGTCCATCAACGGGATGCGGCCGATGGGGCAGAACGGCGGAGAGGGCGAGTATGTCCTCCTCCAGGGCACGGGCGGCGTGTCCATCGCTGGGCTGCAGATCGCGAAGGCCAGCGGTGCTAAAGGTAGGTTGACAGTTGTCGCTATTCCACGGGACTATATTGTCCTCGATCTGAAATTTATTGCAGCATGGCAGCAAGGCTAACAACCCAGTCATCATCACCTCCTCATCCGATGCCAAGCTGGCGCAAGCAAAGCAGCTGGGCGCAGACTTCTGCATCAACTACCGCACCAACCCCGACTGGCAGAACGCTGTCATGCAATTCACCGAGGACCACGGCGTAGACATCATCCTTGAGACCGGCGGCTCCAAGACGCTCCGCAAGAGCTTCGACTGCGTCGCCTGGGGCGGTCTGATCAACTGCATCGGCTACCTGTCGGGCAAGGTGGACGAGGCGCCCGAGGACCGCACCAACGTGAACGTGCTGGCACTGCGGCGGACGGTGACGCTCAAGGGGATCATCAACGGGCCGCGCGATCGCTTCGAGGAGATGATCGCCTTCTACGAGCGGCACCGCATTCGGCCGGTGGTGCACCGCGTGTTCGCGTTCGAGGAGGCCCGCGACGCCTTCAAGTACCTCTACAGCGGGAGCCATTTCGGCAAGGTCGTGATCAGAGTGAAGGCGTAGAGTCAGAATCACGGCCTGTTCTGTATATAGGTTGCAACAGTAGACGTATTAAAACCCCACGGTTCAGGAAGCACTTTATATTAGGTATATAACCCGAAATCATGAAAAGACCTCTACAGTTTAGACAGAACAGATATTGCTTTGTTTGTGGTCTGGGATCCAGAACAGCGTTGATGTGTATACGATTGGATACCGGGATACATCGGATACTTTGCGAAAGTATCAGTTCAATTCCAAACTCTCTGAACATGTGAGAAGTAATGATGCCAGAAGAGAACGGGATTTCAGGTCTGAGTTAAGAGACACTCATCTTGTACAGTCATGCCCTGAAACTAATAAACAATAACCTGAGACCACAAGAGACTTGGTATGTACCTCCTCGCTTTTTTTATTTACAATTCGGTGGCTCGTTTTGGAGTAATGCATGCAACTCAACGGCTCTGCATTGGATCGAAATCAATCCATTCTCTCCTCGTAATGCGATAATCCAACCGAGTAAGTCCCGCGTAGATAAATTCTGGTCATTAGGTCTAGATCTTGAATTGAGTTTTTACAGCTATCCATATCCACGGTACTGGCCAACCAATGGTGCACTTGAACCAGACAGCAGCTCTCTTCAGATGAGATAGAAATGCGTTGTTTGAAGATCATAAACATATTGTAACTCTTACGTAGATAGCACGATGGGTTAAGAAACGCAATGTAGGTACTCTGTATATCTAGTATATAGGTATCCTTATTGACCAGTTGTCCTGTTCATTCAGTAATAGTATATATAAAAAATATATTCTCTATTTCTCTCTGTCAGAAGCTCAATCATTGCTATATAGAGTTGTATTATTAAGATTTAAGAAAAGTCATTCTACAAGCTAGCTCTAACCTCATAATATTACTATCTGTATCTAATTTTTATATCTTATTAAAGAAATATTATAATCACCAACTCGGGTTACTTATTGTGAAGCACCATCTACAGGATACTTCATACTCCATCACGAACAAAACCATGCAAGCGCTGTCCAACCTCCCAGTCCATGCTCTGCCCATGGACCAGCCTCCTCCGTCGGAGATCCTCACCGACGACTCGGGCCACGACGCCTACCGCTGGCTGCTGACCGGGAATGAGCGCGCCCGCATTGCGCAGATGCTCGATACGGAGCGTAAGTTCGATCTAAAGAATTACATCCTATATTCCTATGCATTGATATGTATATATATGTACTGACACCCGATCAAACCAAGCATCTTCAATCGGGCCCCTCCGCGGCAACTCATGAACCGCGACCGCGCCGTCTGCCGCCGCTGCGGGATGCACTCCGGGCTCGACGACCTCGTGCACAACGCGCTCTACGGCGGCATCCATGGCTCGAGTTCATGCTGGACGTGCTGCGGCATGGGCCCAAGGGCCCCAGTCCGCAGCATCGCGTCGTGTGTTCGGACTGTGGTGCGGTGCATGAAGGGACGTTTGGGTGGAGTGCGCATCATGGGAGTTGGTATCATTAGGTACCTAAGGATCTATGTATGTAGCTTCTAGGGGAGGGATGGAGGTAGGTTAGTAGTTTTTAGGGAGTAAGATTGAGGGTTTCTGGTCTGGGAGCGACTGTTATGAAAAGATGAAGAGAGAGCATGTGAATTGTTCATAGCGCAAACAGGGGAAACAATCAATATTATAGTTGTTATTCGAAGAAAAGAGCCAGCCTGACTGGCCAGGCCTCGCCTATCTAACCCTCCTACGCGTCGGACTGCTTGCTGCTTCTCACGATATCCATATCACATTCCAATGTCGTCATATCCACCACACCGAGAACATCCTGCTATAGTTTATTTGCTATATGTTTATAAAATGCGGTTAGTCGCAAGTCTCGAATCAAATTATGCCGCCAGTATTCGAACTATCACAGCGCAGGAGGCAAACAACAAATGTGATAGTCACATATGGCAGGAACCTTGCATTAGAGCAGCGGGCACCAAAATGCATGCACCTTGTAGGTAGTATTGCAGCGGCATGTGCGATGGCCAATTGTGAATCAGGCTGGCCCCTGGGCACGAGTCCCAGTCCTATATTTCGATTCTCATTCGAGGGAATTAATGCGAGTATCTGAGGCGCAATGGATGCGACCGTAGCCTTGCTATGCAAAGGCCGCAAGGCTAGATAGAGTCGGCCTCGTCGTCTCAACAGGCTGCCCCGAGACGTGGTTTCCATCTTCTCCATGTCATCTCTCCCAAAGACCTCCACGGTGTTGTCAGACAATCAAATGTGATTATTCTTTTCCAGGAATACTACTATTCTTATATTCCAGTCATCGGACGATCCATACCCTGACACAATCTGGGAAAAGCATAGTAGCGACTCTCAGACCATACGCGCCGTTTCCATCGACGCTCATCGTTGCCATTCTGCACAGTTTTCGCAAAATATCAATCATGACTGACCCTCTTTCTGTCACAAGCGGTGCTGTTGGCATCGTATCGTTTGGCCTGTCTGTCTGCCAGGGTATCATCTCCTACTGCGGATCATGGAAGGACCGCGACCAAGAGATCAGCAGCATCTTGAACAAGGCTGGTGGACTGAGACAGACTCTTCAAGTATTGGAGAACTTTCTACAGGGCGATGGATCAATAGATGCGGGAGATGGCGCTATATATGCCGATGTGCGAGATAAAGTCAAGGCGTGCAATGGGAAATAGAAAAAACTCGACAAAATGCTCAGGAAATGCAAAGGAAGAACACAATCGAATACTCTGCGCGGGAAACTGCGAGCACATAGGAAGAGGGCCCTATATCTCTTTCAACGGGCGAGTCTGTTGAGTATGAAGGAATCCTTGGACAGCCTTCAGGCGAATTTAGAAACTGCGCTACTGGTGTAAGTTCGCCTTTTCAGATTATGTAAAAAGATATTCTGATCGTTTCTAATATAGGACGCTTGTGAGTACATTCACAAAAGCTGACCTATGTACACAAGAAGTTGGAAAGAAGATTGATGATAGCGTAAACATCCCTAAGCCGTGCTATATGGTTGAATTCTGACAACTTGCAGATGTCGACGATCCAATCCTTTCAGAGAAAGCTTATTCACAAACCCGCATTACTCCGGTCACTCTGTGACGAGAGACAAGATCTGCAAGAGGAGATACAACGCAATATGCAAGCTACAACACAATTAATTGCCATAACCGGCAACTTATATAGGCCCCAGACAGGCTCCAGAACGCTTTGCACCTGTTCAAAACGATTACACATAGCCCCATCCCACTATTCTATTTGGAAACTAAACTTCCGTCAAATTACGTAAATCCTTCACGATCCTTCTTGTCCTCTATACCCTTTTGCGCAAAAGAAGACTCGGCAGGCAAAATTTGAAATCCGCAGTCGGTTATTAGGATCCGCACTAAAGATCGCGATGTCCATGACGACGGGAGCCGGAGGCTTGTCAATTAGTCCTCAGCTGAGCTTCCGGGCAGTTGTGCCTTCAGATTCGCCTGCATTCAAACTTGTTAATTTTGAGCAGTGCATCTTAGATGGTCGCAAGCCTTGGTCGTCTGTTAAAACGTTGGATCTCACCTTTCAGTAACTGTATCAACTATTCTGTCAGGGAAAAGCAGCTCCTACTGACATGACACCAGATGGAAAAACTGTCCTACATGTATGGACCATCACCCCAAATTGAATAGAGTTACTGACATTCTTTCAAAGCATATCTGCTCGTGGATTGACTATGTGGATTTTAAGTCTCCAGAAGTTTTAGAGAGCTATTGTCGGCTACTCAAGGACACCACCGCTACTGGAGTGTTACTAGATGAGAGGGACAACCATGGCTATACTCCCCCAGACGTGTCGGTGACAGTGACAGAGAGCCCAATCATTTCCTCGTTCCATGGACGGACGGAAATTATTTTCGATACCAGTTTAACTCTAATTGATGCTGGAGCGTATGTGACAGAAAATATTTTCCATCCTAGGGAGGGATGTGCGATATCACGCCTGAAAAGATACCTTCGATCCATAAGGAATCGAAAGGAGGAAGGTACGATTTACAGAATCTAATGGCTGTTGGAATACTGAATGATTCTAGGTCTTTTTTGACCTCATAGCAGCTCTTATCAACGAATCTGAAAATGAACTGAAGAGGGTCTGTTCTGCTAGTTCTACCGATGTCAATGAGCGTATCTGCGGAACCCCAGCGCTGGCACTATCGGTAGATTGGCCTCAAGGAATAAAATTGCTTTGAGAGGCGGGAGCAGATGTCAACCTGAAAGATTCCTATGGATGGTCACCAATTGAGCACGCATGTCGGCGCAGATGTCTCCCGTCAGTCCAATTATTGTTAGAGGCGGGGTGTGCCCTGGATGATCTTAATCTTGGGTATTATCTAGGATTCTATCCTTGCTCTCCGGAGAAACCTGTAGGGACTGAATTAACAAGCTCTTGCGCCGTGCCTTCTGCTCGGATGTTACCATGTTCGTTTCCCCCTCCCCCCACATTGGAGGAACCTCGCGCTTGGCGCTTTATCCATCAGGCCCTATACAACGAGCTCCGCTGAGCAGATGTGGATCTGCAACCTCAGCTTGTTTGCACCGAGTCATGGCGACGGAGCAGGAGAGCCAGATCCAACGACTGAGCTTCGCAGCTACATGTTGGCGTCGCACACGGCGCGATGCAGCCGTTGACCGCTACTTGGGGGGGGGG
>JGI26051J44788_1001132_pt1 | contig 9666 bp, 6 predicted proteins | sample HigsolmetaGSP13D_FD_44788 | JGI IMG/M metagenome (IMG submission 44788) | reverse complement strand
ATTTTTGATTTTTTTTTTTTGGTTGGTTGGTTGCTTGTCGTCGAGTCGAGGTTGGTGTGTAGATGTAGATGGATGGAGACGAATGGAGAGGAGAAGGGGAGAAGATGAGGAGATGATGGTAGTGATTGTCAACCTTCACTGATCACACTGGACAGGTAGATGCCGTGTACTGTACTGTTTTGAAATGGAATAGGAAATAACCTGTCCGGATAACACACAGGCAATTCAGCCAGAGATAGAAAGAAGGAACGGAGAGAAAGAGAGAGAATCGAGTGAAACATCATCAGGGTCTACCTGACTTTATACCTATGTGAATGTGAATGCTACCCTACCAGTACTGCACAAAGCCACGAGACCCATCCCTCATCCCAAACTAACGACAGAAAGGAAAGAGCAGGAGAAGAATATCATGTCATACAGATGGGCCAGGAGCCCCGGAAAATTGAGACGGGAGGCCATTAGCCCGGTTTCTAAGGGTGTGAGGTGCAATGCCTGCATATGGATAGACCAGTTACTCAGGAACGGAGGTCGTTGTCACACACGGGTGAGTCGTGAAACATACACAAGGACCTGAGATAAAGAATTGAGTTCTCCAGCCCTGGGAAAGAGCATGAACAGCCCTTCAGTGAGAGTCGTATAACTGTTCTGCTGGCGTTCTGAGATAGATTCGATCTCGTCATGTGGAAAACCCCGCGGGGTTTCCCCGGGCCCCCAGACGCACCAAACGCGGGGAGTCCGGGGTGCGTTCGCCCGAGTCGCGATGATGGGTCCAGGGTGGTTAACCTTATGCGCTGCAGAGGCCAGGATGTGCCGGGCGGAGTAGCATATCTCCGATATGTCCAGCCACTAACTCGGCGTTCAACGCTGAAAACAGCTTCAGAACGCCCACACCATCCATTTATATATGCTTCATGCTTCCAAGAAAACATGCCAATAATCTGTGGAGAGTCGTTTCATAGTATACAATGCACGTCAAACAAAAGGAGCAATCCAATTCGCTCCCGAGGAAGTTCACATGCACTTGCGTCATCTTTTTAACCAAACGATCCAGCCATGACAAAAAACAAGAAAATATCCATGCAACCAACGCCGGAATATCAACAAAAAAGGCTCATGAAACCGTAGTCCAACGCAAACAGTGTTATGTCCATGCAAGCAATGCAAAGCACATGCCCGATGCACGATGCGCTATGTATCAGATCGACCCCTAAAACCGCCAGTTGCCCTAACCCAAAGCAAAAGGTACCGTGGTCCCTTCGTAGAGTCATGACATGACAAATATCAGGATTCTGTATGCTCAATCTGTGCTCAAATCGATGTTTGCTCCTAAGCCTCTCCACTGTCGAGTCGACCGCTGAGTCTGCCAACCCATTCAACGACGCAAGCTCAACGCCTTTCGTCTTCACTGTCGCTGTCCATCTGGTCGAGCATCCGGTCGATCTCGTCTCCCCCTTGATCCTCGAGTCCAGCTGCGCTGTTTTTCCGCGCAGAGTAGGCGGAAGTGGCGTCTTGTCCATCTGCGAAACTAACCCTTCGCGGCGGATTGTGCTCGCTTGCCTGCGAACCTTGGGTTCCTGGCCCTATCCCATTCAGTCCAAACCCCGCCTGAGTTTCGATACTCGTGCTCAGCTTTGTGTGTCGCTGTCGGGAGCCGGGATAGTGTCCCGAGTTCTCCGGACTGGACATGAAGAGCAACGTTTCGATCGCATCCTGCTCCATCAAGGCATTCTGGGACGGTGTTCGTTGTTGCAGAGGGAAGTTGCTCGCGACAGAAGGAGTGAGGCTATGGGAACCGGACTGGAATTGTGAGTTTTGAAGGGGCGGTGTTTCAGGGACCGTATTGGAATTGGACGTGTTCCACGTCTGGAGCTCCTGCTGGGAGGAGTAGCGGCGATGGCGAGGATAGGGATCGTAGTTCGAGGCTGCATATGTTCCATTGGGGTTCGGACGACGACGACTGCTGCCTCCACTGCTAGGTACTATATCCGCAGGTGGCGCGAGCCTAGGAGTCTGCTGCCCGTCCAGAGGTGCGGTTTGTGGTGGAGGCACGCTCGGGCGGGAGCTTATCGACCGGGGAAAAGACATAATCTCCATTGGACTAGCTGGTGATATCCGCGATGAACCATTGACGAAGTTGGAATTGTGCGGCATAAAGGAATCTGGCGCAGACGATGCAATGCCTTCTGGAGAATCACTGTAATATTGCCGCTCACTCCTTGACATCTCTGTCCGCGGGGAGCCGCAAGTGTGCTTCGGGCCTCGAATAGTCGATGACGACGTGGGTGACAAGCCCTGCTGCTGCCGCGAGTGGTCTCTGTCGTCGCCTCCACGCGACTGCCAGCTCCTCTCAACCTTGGCTGCGGCATATGACAGACGCGCACGAAGATGAGCGGACAGCTGGAACGGATCGCATGTTAGTGGCGCAACCGCAGACAGTTGTCTCCGCTGAAAGATCAACGTACCTCCGCGATCCTGCTCCCGTGTGAGCCTGTGCTCATTGTTCTGCGACCTCTGACGGCGCAGTTGGCGCCTGGACTCTGCGGCGCTGCCGCATGCGACGAGGGTTTAACCTCGCCAGATGCGGTTCTCTTCTGGCCCGGGACCAGTTCCACCCGGGGAGTCGTCGCTGCGGACGGACTGTCAGAAGGCGCTGTCAACGACGAGCCATTGCTCCTCACGTCGGACGCCAATGGCGCGGAAACTGCGTTCTGTGCATCTGTCTCTGCCGTCCGCGCCGCGGGTTCTGCGGGGACGCGAGACTCGCTCACCGTCGAGCGCTCCTGGCTGCCGAACCCTGCTGACGAGGACCAGGTGAGAGGCGTGAGGTCTGCGTCGGCCATGTCTGTCGACGATGTCGAGTGCGAAAGATCGCTGGACGAAGTCTGGCGCGTATCTGTGCCCGCACTCGACGCTGATATCACGGTGGGCTGGTCCGGCTGCGACACAGAGCCAGGGGCACCAACCGCGCGGCCGTCGGGCAAGTCCGCGTCTGCGCGGTGACTCCCCAGCACCATGCTCGCACTGCTATCGGTATCGGCCATGGAGGGGACGCGATGAGTCTCCGTCGCGGTAAGACGCGAGTCGGGCCCGTCCGCGCGCACGGGTTCGCGCAGGATGGACGTTGTTGAAGCGCTGAAGATGCAACGGGCGATTGCGCAAGTGGCGGCCGCGTGTTCAGGGCCGTTGGGCGACCGCCAACTTCCTCGAGAGCCTGGTGAACGCTGCAGCTGGTGACCAAGACAGAGGGGCTACTGGCCTGGAGAGAGGGGGCATCACCACTCGGTGGGCAGCTTTCCCCAAGGTATGCGGCCCAGGGTTGCACAGCTGGACAGGCGACGGGCGCGCGAATGCCCAAAGCGGCGTCTCTGTTTGCAGATGGCAGACGCTCTTCGCGTACCTGGCTCTGAAGGTGTCAACCCGCGACTCTCGACGTCTGCGCGCGCGAGGTGGGCGTTGAGATGGCACGAGCTCCGGCGAGTTGTCTCCACTGGACCGGACGCACCCGCGCGGCCCTGGTGGAGTCGGGGCGTTCTAGCGCTGGGGACCACGCAGGACAGGCAAAGGAGCGAAGAGCAGACGCAAGCACTCAAACGAGGGACAGCCAACGACGACCGACATGGAGCGGACGGTCGAGACGGCGGTGCGAGCGAGGACGAGGCGGACGACCGTCGAGCTCTCGCGGCGTTGGCGCTCGCTTGCGGCGACGCGTCTGCGCGCAGTCACGTGTATGTGCCTGAGGCAGAGATATAGATCTAGACATAAGACATCGATCATTTTATATATAAACACAGATATAGACAGAGCATCAAGACAAACAGACAGCAGGTACATGTTTTTCCCTGGTATCATATCTACACATGGCCCTTCAACACAAGAAAACAGACGCCATCCCCATGCAGCACGCAACTGTACAGGATATCATGCCGGTACACCACAACAAGCAACGGTGGAATGATCATTTCTTCTTCTTCTTGCTCCCGCCTTCTTCCTCCTGGTTCTTCCTCTTCTTCCCCTCCCTGCGCCAGAACTCATCCCGCTCCCGCTTCTCCCGCTCCGCCTTCTTCTCCAGGCTCTCCGCCAACTTGGCCCGGTAGGCCTTGCGCCGCTCCTCCTGCGCCGCCGCGCGCTTCGCCATCTTCTCGTTGCGCAGCGTCGTCAGCTTCTGCATCAGGTCGCGCGCCTTCTTCTCCTCGCCGCCGAGCACCACCGCCCGCTTCTGCATGTACGTCTTCTCCTTGCGCGGCCGCATCTGCGTGATCTGCGACTTGAACGGCAGCTCCGCCGCCAGCTGGCGCGGCACGCGCAGCGGGTTGAAGTGCCGCGCCGGCCGCTCGATCGGGCGGTAGGACGAGTCGGGCTTCTGTGGCACCGGGAGGCCCTTTTCGGCGCGCACCTCGCCCGTGAGGCGCATGCGCTGCCATCCGCTGTCGTCGGCGCCGTTCTCGTCGAGGTCCAGCAGGTTGGTCACCGGGTTGTAGAAGCGGTGCGGCTTGACCGGGTACCACGCGCGCAAGAACACAATGTCGCTCATCAGGATCTTGTCCTCGAAGGTCGCGCGGAAGTGGCCCTCCGGCTTGCTCAGCGCGCGTTTGATCTGACCGCGGATGCCCGACACCGTCCGGATGGCCGCGCCTTCAAACTTGGCGATCTCCAGTGCCGAGTTGAACATGTCCTTGATGAACGCGGTCTTCTTGAAGATCTTGTACGGGAATCCCGTCAGCTTGAGCTTCTTCACGATCTCCGTGCTCTCGTCGACGCTGAGCACCACGCCCGTAGCAGCAATCCGGAATCCCGGGTTTTTATTCGAGAACGACTGGACGGCGCAGAAACCCGTGTTGGGCGCGACCAGGGGCCCGTAGAAGGTCCCGAAACAGTGCATGTGTTCGGGCGTGTACTTGAGCATGCGGTTCCGCGTCCGGTTGTCCCAGATGCTGTAGATCGGTAGTGTCTGGAAGCGGCGCCAGCCCAGAGAGAAGATGAGAGGGTCGTTCGTCTTTAGGATCTTCTTGTGCCATCTGTGCCGCTTAATGCGCACCTGCACGTAGCCAAACCTCTCCTCCGTGGGGGACAGACCGCCGACGATGATGGGGAAGCGAGGGTTGAACTTGGCCACGAATTCGTAGGGCACCTTTTCCAGGACTATTTTGGCGTAAGTGCCTGCCTTGTAGCCTTCTGCCCGCGCCCTCGAGACAGGGTCGAGAGCATCGAACTCGGCCCGGTTGATGTCGAGCTGCTTTTGCAGCTGCGCTTTCTGCGCGTCGTACCATTCATCTTCACCAAACTTCCGTTCATCGTTCGGTTCACCCGGCGCGCGGGAGCCATCCTTCGAATTGAAGAAGCCCTCCCGGTCCTCCTCCTCGAAGCGCAGTCTCAGCTCCTCCTTCTTTTGTGCATTACGTTCACGCTCGGCTTCCATGTCCTCAGAACTCTCGCTCTTCTTGTCTGAATCCTTGTCTGCATTCTTGCCCTTGAAGACCTCTCCGGTCTCCAGGTCCTCATACTCCCCATCGCCTTCGTCATCAGACGATGCGCCATCTTCACCTGAGCCTTTATCGCCATCGGCCTTTTCGGCATTGGCCCCTGTCAATGGGGCAGTGATAAAGCGCTGTCGCAAAGATTCAATCATCTCCTCATCTTGCCACTTCTTCTCAAGCTCCTCGTAGTCGTACTCCGGGATGGCCCGATAGTCCCATTCATCATCCTTTTCGGCATTGGTTTTTTTGAAGAACTCCTCCTCGTCGTCTTCGGGCTTCTCCTCATCGTCGTCCGCTGCATCTTCGCCGCGCCATTTTCGAATGACATCTGCCGGGGCAATCGACTCGTCGTACATCATACGAGTCAGGTCAGCAATGCGGTACTTCGGTCGCTTGCTATAAAGCGCCTTCGCGTTTTCAAGCATGTTCTCCTTCCATTTGAGAGCACCGTCGTCTTCTTCATCTTCGTCCATGTCCTCGTCATCCTCAGGACCGCTCTCCAGTATCTGGTCCTCCACAGACGAGATTGAACCTAGGTCAGAGTCGCTGTCTGCAAACACGATATCACCGTCCTCGCGGCGAGCGCCTCCGTCCTGCCTCTCTCTAAAACTCGCCGCGAAGTCGGCCGGAGGGGTAACATCGACTTCCTCCTCTTCTTCGTCATCGTCATCTTTTTCTTCATCTTCGTCCAACTCCTCTTCCTCATCCTCTCCACTCTCGAAGCCCTCATCCTCGTCCTCAGCGAAATCCTCACCGTTCTGCTCTCCTTCCACAAACCTCACTTTTCTCTTCTCTTTCCGCCCAGTATCCTCTTCCTCTCCTTCTGCTGTATCTACAGTCCCTCCACCATGGAACAGGCGGACTCCCGTATCTGACTCGCCCAGCAATCGCCGTTCGTTCTGAAGGCCCATGACCAACTGCTCTCCCAGACCTCGCTCCTCATCGCCGTTCTGGGCGTCCTTGTCGAACGTCGACGACTTGACGTCGATGTAAACTGCATCTTTATCGACCAAGACACCGCCGACATCCGACATAGGCGCGTACAGCAGTCTCTGCTTTTCGCCTAATTTCCTTCTTTGCGCTTTGCCAGTCGCTTTGGCAATCTGCTGATCCATGTACGGTGTCGGACACGGATCCGGGAGAGCCTCAATGGCAGACACGGTAAGATCCCCAACACCAGGGACATGTACGCGGGCTCCTTGCGCAGGGAAGTTCGTACCGCGCAGATAACCGTAGAGCGCGACAGTCCGGTCGCACTTTGGATCTTCTTCGATCTGGGTGGGCGGAGTGATGTCTAGGAAGCGGTCTGCGAGAGCGTAGGGGTGCGAATTGCGCCACACTAAGGGACGCGGGTTCTTCATGACGGAGAGGAAGCGGGAGAGGTTGTGGATCTCGCGGTCCGGGTAGCGGCCGTTGATGACGCCGGAGAGGTAGAAGAGCTTCGCGCCCTGGTAGAGTTCGCTCCAGAAACGGTGCTTGAGCCGCTTCTTGGCGGTGCGCAGCGTGCTCTGCTTCTTGAACAGGTCGAGATGGGTGAGGATACCAAACACGTTGCCCGGCATGCCGGTCGCCGCGAGAACGTTCAAGAATTCCATCGTCTCCATCTCAAAGCCGTAGTTCCCGTCGATCATGAGCAGCACGATGTCTGCGATCTTGGCCACATCGATCATGCTGGCCAGGGAGTCGGAGGGGCATTCGAGGAAAGTAAGCCGCTTTCGCTTGGAGGTCACGACGGTGAGCGGCCCCTTGGGCGAGCTGAGAGTCTGCTTGGAGTAGCGCCTGATCAAGGATTTTATGAGCGTAGTTTTACCGACCTGCAAGCAAGCGATCGAAGTCAGCATCAGTCCCATCGGGCTCACATTTCTCCATCGAAACCAGAGGACAGAATGATAGAACATACCCCCGGAGGTCCAACGACAGCAACGATAGTCGGGGGTGCCTCTTCGGGCAGGCGATCCACGAGGGGCACATGGAGCCTCTTCTCCTTGACCTATATCCCGTAAAAAAAGATAATCAGCCCTGTAATTCCCATTGTAACCCAACATCCGCATAGCGGAGTGGTAATGCGCATCGGGAATAGAACAAAAAGGATAAACGCACATCGTGAGATCTTTGCGCCTGCCTCTTCCCTTTCCCGGGATTTGCGATCGCAAAGGCCTTGGGGTTCGGGCCTGCAGTCAAGAATCACATCTATGTCAGCGGCATGCCCCAGGCTTTCCATCGCGGCTCAAAAAGGAAGCACACATACCTTCGTACTTCTTTTTCTCCTTGGGGGCCCGGTGAGGCTTGTTCTGTTGGTCTTCCATATTGGAAGGTGGAAGTCGAGGTCACAGCCTGCTTCCTTGCTGCTGCAACAGCAAAAAACCAAAAGCCGCCTGCTCTCTTTTCCCTTCGATGCTCTCTCCGCTCTCCACCGACCAAAATTATTCTCTGCTTTCGGCCCCGGCGCGGATTTTCAGAGGCGCCGATGGAGCGGACCAGAAAAAGTTATCCTCTCTGCCGGGTTTAGCGTGTTTTTTTCTTTGGGTCGGGTCGGGTCGGGACCCGCGCTAATTTATATTAGGATAGTTTATCCGAGTCCCGCCAGGTCGCGGTTAGGGCTAGCCCTGATTTCCGCCACGGGCGACGGAGCGCTTTCCCGCCCAGTTCGCATCTACTCCGTCCATAGGAAGCTCGCCCTATAATTGCTCTAGGTGACTACTAGTAAGCTTCCACTTTGCTTGTCCACCAGGAACTTCGCCATATTCTTCTTTTGCCTCCTGCTCTTGCTGTGATCCGGACCACTCGCCCCAGACGCAGCTTGCAGCTCTTCAGCACATGCTTTTTAGGCAGACAGGATGTATGTTAACTATTAAGGCAAGCTAAAACGTCTGATGTTGTCATTTCAATTGGGGTTTAAGGCTTATGTTTGATTTAGCAGCATAAATAGCTCCTAATAAAGATGCTCAGGACCACACATATACTTGCAAAGAGCATTCAGTTTCCAGAGTTCCAACAACAATCTAAATCAGGAAAACATTTGGAATAATGGAGTCGTGCTATGTTTCCTCGCCTTGAATCGAAAGGCAAAATACAACATCATCCCTTGAGATTCATGATGTTCATCTACTCCGATCCAGGCAAATGCTACCACAGAGCGGACCTACGCAGGAGGAGGTCTTTTAGCGGTCTGAGACTGCCACATTCAATAAGAAATTCCTGTCAATATGTACTCTAATGATACTGGCATTGATTAACAGACGATCGATCTGGAGTAAAATAGAAACTAAAGTTAATAACAGCTTCTGATATTCCTATACCTGTTCCCTAACATCATCAGGTAGTATATAAAAACTCGGGACCACCATGGCTCCTTCTAGCTCGCGCATTCAGTCCGACGTATATCAATTCCTGCACAATCGCGAGGCACAGACCAGAGGCTACCAGCACGATCATTATCAAAAGACCCGTGGGATAGCTGTAGTCGGTTTGAGTCCGAGTTAGCTAGCCAGGAATCTTGAAGTGTATATTGCATAGTCTAGTCTAGGTTCCGGGCTTTGAAGTCTTCTTTTCTTCTGCCTTGGAGTTTCGAGGAAAGGAGAACAACAGAGAGAACGTGAAGGTAAGGGCATGCATGCATGTAACTTACAATGGACCATCGCCGCTACGGAATATCTGTGTCCCAGCCATCAAACCGGAGATTGCACTCATGACCCCTTTCGCATCGGAGTTAGCTTTTCAAGCTGTAAAGGAGAAATTTTTTAAAAAAAAGAATAAACATCGCTTACACATCCTTTTAAAAGAGATCGTCAGTAAATCGCCAGCTTCAGGAAAGCAAAGCAGAAGCACGTCTGTACTCACGCAATAGCAACACTCCTCTCCGTCGGCTCCCGACAGTTAAGCTGCACCCACGTGTTGTGGACGGGATGATATCCCACCGCGAACGCGTTGACCGCAGTCCAGAGCCCAACGTGGCTCCATCTCCCGACCACATGCGGCTGCACCGTCCTCGTCACGATCAGGGCGACGAGGTAGCACGCGATGGCCAGGATGACCGCGAGGCCTCGCTTGCCGGTGCGGTCGCTGATCCAGGCGAAGAAGAAGACGACGGGGAGAGCAAGGAAGGCGCCGATGGCAGCGATGGCGTTGGCTTTGACACGGTCGAAGCCGAGAGACCTATCCGTTTCCAAGTATCAGTATCGTTGGAGGGGGG
>JGI26051J44788_1001115_pt1 | contig 9826 bp, 8 predicted proteins | sample HigsolmetaGSP13D_FD_44788 | JGI IMG/M metagenome (IMG submission 44788) | reverse complement strand
TATATCCTCCAGCGGCCCCCCCTCCCCCCCTTCTATCGTCAGAAGTGGTCCACTGCTGAGCTCAACAAAATGGTCTATCGTGGCGAAGTAGCAGTAGAACTCCTGCTTGACATATGCATCGAGTGGACCGTTGGCGCGTGCCTGAGGTATCGGATCTCACCTGCATAAGACGCAGGGCGCTGTACTTGGTGACTTCTATGGAGCTGCATGCTCAAAGCACTGGTATCTGGACAAAGAAGCGAGAGAGACAGCGGAGCCCTCTCTACCCTTGCCGTAGGAACAGGCAAGAGTATGCTCAGTCTCTGCTCCGCGTCAGAACAATATTGCCATACTCCGAACATACTCCAACAAAGCTGCCGGTCACCAGAGCAGCTACCTAGAGACTGTATGTATATGTACAGTACATGCTCCGAACATGTGCATACATACGTCATCACTTAGGCGAATCAAGCATGCATAGAAAAAGCGCTACTGCAAGACCCTGGTGATCGTTCGACGGCGAATGTGGGCGATAGATGCAAGATTGGACACCTTGCAGTTCCGGTACAATACAGAAGGATGTCCTAACAGGTTGCCCCAAGCCCGACACTTCGGTGGCGTCGACTGATTGGCGCCATGAGGAGCAGGATCAAAGACTTTGTTCCATTCATCCTGCGTCTCCCCTGCCTTGGGACAATGCTTCACGGACCTGGAAAGTCAAAGGCCCTGGGTTTATAGATAGGAAAGGGTCGAGATAACTTTGAAAACGAGCACTTATTCCATGAGTATTCAGGGTTCAGATGCCTGGGTAAGCAAGGCTCGTATTTTCTTTCCTACCGACTGCCAAGCTCACCTGACACCCGACTCGCCGGTTCAAATGATCTGAGCACAGCCATTGCGCCAAACATCTCTCCACGTTAGCCTCCAGGCGGACGCAGGGTCCCGAAAGCTTCATCGGGCCCAGTGCAGGAGGGTGAAAGGGCCACGACTACTAGGAGAAAGAGTTGAGTAATCTGTCGGGTTTCCAGAACGACGCTAGAAGACGAGCCCCGGCGAGCTTCCCACGCGTCCGTCGAGCTCATGCTGATCAGCCGGTGGAAAGCTGCACGGGGACCATTGATGGATTGGGATAGCTCCCCAATCGAGCACAAAGCTTTAAGAGGCTGCTCTTGTCATCTGGGGACGAAGGGGAAAAAAAGAAGAGCACGGCCGGCGAGGTGATGACATCGAGATGGACGAGAGGAAGGCCCCGGGCGGCGCGGGACGACGTGGTCCCGGCGGTGCCCCGCCGCGGCCGGCGACGTGACTGGGCTGCGGAGCGCGTCGCTGAAGAGGACGATCGCTCTGCTGGTCCTCCGCAGACGGGCGCTGAGGTCTGTACGCAGACCGTGCGAGGGAGCTAGAACCACGCGAACTGGCCCGTGTGGGAGCAGGAAAGACTGAAAAGTCGTCCAGCGTCTCTCCCTCCCTCCGGCTCTCTTCTTTTCTCTCCCGCCTCCCCTGCGGCCGCTCTCCTTGCTGCGTTCTTGCTGCGGGTTCCACCTGCGAGCTCTCGCGGTCCGCGCCCATCTCTCCCCCCTCTTTTCTTTCAGCATTCTTATCTCCGACCGCGTTTTCACCCGGGGAGCCTGACAAGCCACACCGGAAGGCTGCGTCGTGCCATTCAACCGCTCCGCTCCACAGCGCCTGCGGATCGCACGCTTGGCTCCTCCCCGCGCTGACGGTGTCCTCCCTGCACCGGTGTGTCGTCCGCAGGCCGTCCCCCACCGCCTGCGCTCAGCGGCCTCAGCCCGTCGTCGGACACGGCGAGCTCGTCCTTCCCTCTGCCTCGTATCCTCATTGATCCTGGTAAAATAATGCCGATGTGCAGCTCCAGCTCTTGAGGGTTTCCCGTATTCGAACCTCGAGCGGTGAAGCATCTGTTTAGCACAGTATTCGTAAGTGGATCTCCGTGGCATTCGGCCCCGTCATCCCCGCCTTGGCCAGGAATTGATCTCATTGGCAACCTCAGGATATCTCCAAGGGCGTATCATTAGGCATATTTTTTTTTTGCTCGTGTTTCTTTCCCGCTTCATCGCCCTCTACTCGATAATTTCTTCGTGTCTGCTTGGAGGGTCTTTGGAAGCTCTGACAATGCGCCGCGGAGCTCCACGAGTCTGATTCCGCCGACGTCATCGACCCATTGACCCCATCTAGTCCACCATGCGTCTTCTCTGATGCTCTTGCCTGGCTTTCAGATTGGAGACTGAGAGAGTGAGAGAGAAATTGAACAAGTCATGCGGCGCCATGGCAGATTCGGTGGAGGGTCTACCAAGGCCGCTCCTCGCCTCTCCGACACCGTCTCTTTAATACATACCTTCAACTCCGAAACAAATCCAAACCGTCCCCTGCGCCCCTCACCATTGGCATCATCGCAGATCCAGGGCATGCCCCTGGATCTTGTCGATCGGATACGTTCTTTCCCTTTGTTCCAGTCCACGCCGGAGTCGTTCCTGGCCGAAGTTGGGGCGCATCTCCGTCCCCAGTTGCATTCGCCCAACGACTACATACTAACGGAAGGCGATGAGGCCAAAGCCATGTACTGGTTGGTCCGGGGCGCGGTAGCGGTCACGTCACGGGATGGTGAGAGCGTATATGCAGAGCTCAAGCCAGGCGCTTTCTTCGGGGAGATCGGAGTTCTGATGGATCGACCCCGAACGGCAACTATCATCGCCCGGACACGATGCTTGCTCGTAGTGTTGACTAAGGAGGATTTCAGGAAGATACTCCCACGGTTCCCGGAGGTGGAACGGGCAATCAGAGAGGAGGCTCAAGAGAGATTGACGATCCTTGAGAAGAAGAAGAAGCAGCTGAAAGAGGCTGCCGCCTCGCCTTCTGACCCATCTGGTCTCAATCGAAGAGGCTCAAAGAGAGTGAGGGACAGCTCCTCGGGAGACTTGGCTGTCGGGGAGCAAGAGGACAATAACGTCATCAAAAAGCGCAAGTCCCCAAGCCCGGGCCTAACAGATGGGACGGCAGCGAGCCCGCTGGCGAATGGAATGGTTAACGTTCGACTTCTGCTGAAAGAACTACCTTTATTCTCCGGACTGCCTCCAGATTTACTTCATTTCCTTGGTCTAAATGCACAACCGCGGTCGTACCCTCCCTTCACGGATATCATTCGACAAGACTCCCAGGGACGCGAGATATATTTTATTGTCAGGGGTGAAGTCGAAGTCATCAACGAGAAGCCGGAAACCCAACATCCACGTAATAGACCGGGCGATCCAGGAAAGCGAGGAATCGAGGTCAAGGCTCGATTGAGACAGGGGCAGTACTTTGGGGAGGTTGTTAGTCTCTCTCTTGCGCCGCGCAGAACTGCGACTGTCCGCTCTGTCACTTCCGTGGAGTGTCTGATGATAAGCGGAGAAGTTCTTTCCCAATTCTGGGAGAGGTGCCCGAAGGACGTCCGACAGCAGGTCGAGACCACGGCCAAGAAAAGACTTGTATCTGCCTCTGATGGTGATGTTGTAATGGCTGATGCAGCTGACACGACGCCGTCTATCAACGAACTTGCAATAGACGAGAAAGTCAATATCGCCGCCTCGAGGAGACGGTCTATGCCGCTTGTGACGCTGACAGAAACGGAGTTGGACAGTCCACACAAGGCCAGCCGGATAGAGGACCGGCCCGTCTTGAAACCATCAGATCCGGACCCGTTCCTAAGTGTCGGGTTAGACAACGTGCGACTGAGATCTCGGCGTGGATCACTTGCACCCCCTACCCCTGAAGAGGCCTCCGGAGAACAACAACGTCAATCGCCGTCAAATGGGTCCCGCTCTGCTAGTTCATCTCACCTGGAAGTTCCAGAGGGAGTTGAAAACTCAAAGCCGCAAAAGCCTGTCCGACGTCCTTCCAACTCTGAAAATCGAGGAATTCTGCCCGAAAATATCCTTGTGAACATTTTCCAATATCTTGAGCTTCACCATCTTCTTCGCCTTCGGGCTGTATGTCTCCGCTGGTCAGAGATCCTAAAAAAATCGCCCGATCTCCTTCGGCATCTGGATCTTAGCATATACAACCGGAAAATCACAGATGAAGTTCTTACTTCGATTATTTGTCCCTTCGTTGGTGATCGCCCTCGATATATCGACATCAGTAACTGCTTCCATATCACAGACGAAGGCTTCATGGCGTTGGCTAATACGTGCGGTCATAACGTCATAGCGTGGAAGATGAAAAGCGTATGGGACGTAACCGCATCCGCGATCCTTGAAATGGCCGGCAAGGCAACGGGTCTACAAGAAGTCGATTTGAGCAATTGCAGAAAAGTCAGCGACACGCTCTTGGCCCGCATCGTCGGCTGGGTCGTGCCAGCATCAACGTATGCACAGCAGCAGAATCTAAATGATAAGGCTGCAAAAGGAGCGATAAAGCCTACCATGCAGACTGCAGCTGGCGTCGTCTTTGGCTGCCCGCAGCTGAAGAAACTGACGCTGTCATACTGCAAACATGTCACAGACCGTTCCATGCACCATATTGCCTGCTATGCTGCGGCTCGTCTTGAACAGGTTGACTTGACACGCTGCACAACAATCACAGACCTAGGATTCCAGTATTGGGGAAATGCTCAGTTCACGAGGCTGCGGAAACTCTGCCTGGCAGACTGCACTTACCTGACAGATAATGCCATTGTGTATCTGACAAATGCAGCCAAGCAGCTGCAAGAATTGGATCTGGTGAGTCTAAAAGCGCCCTATTCGAAGATTGTCGGCTAACGCGCATATTTCAGTCATTCTGCTGTGCTTTGTCAGATACGGCAACAGAAGTCCTTGCCCTTCAGTGCTCCCAGTTGACCCGTCTCAATATGTCGTTCTGTGGCTCCGCCATCTCTGATCCGTCACTACGCAGTATTGGCCTCCATCTCCTGATGCTCAAAGAGCTGTCAGTCCGGGGCTGCATTCGCGTCACAGGCGTAGGCGTGGAAGCTGTGGCCGAAGGCTGTAGTCAGCTCCGGTATTTCGACGTCAGCCAATGCAAGAATCTTACGCCTTGGCTTGAATACGGCGGAGATCTCAAATACAGGGACAGGATACATTTCGAGACAGTCGCTCAGAACGGCAAACTTTACCGGTGACCACCTCATTCCAGGCTTTAATAGTTTTTGAGCCCATCATTTTCGTGTCCCCGTGCTCAGTGGCATCTATCTCGCAAAATCTAATGGTCGAAATGGTCTCTAATCTCTGATATGAACTTCCCTGGTCGTTTCATATTCCCTTGTACCAATCGTTCATGATTCCCCTGGCAACTTTGTTCCATGCATTCCACTATATCATCCACCCGTCTTCCGATATTTCGCTTTCCTCTTATTGTCCAGATGTATCAATGATTCATGACAATGGTCAGCGTGCGCCACTGAATCGATGTCCCGTCGCCCCCCTTCTACCTAACTAACGTACCTCTTTTTTTCTTCGTCAGTGATACGGCTGGACTGAGATTGGCATCTGTATTTGCGTTTTGCTTTCAGGGCATTCTGCGTGCGGATTCTTGGCCAGAGCAGGCGTGTGAGGAGTTTTGGAGAGGGCAGACAATCGCCAGCGTTTTCTGATAGGGAAGCGGCGTTTTCATTTTTTGGTTGGCAGTGAGGACTCGAGCATCCGTGGTTTGTGTCTTACCTTAGATGTGTCGTATTTTGGGTTATCTGGGTTTCCAGATAGAAGAATTCAGTCTTTTCTTGGAGCTTCAAAACAGCATCCGGCTTTGTTTGACTTGAATGAAAATCCATAAGTCTCCTTTCTTTCTGCAGCGTTTCTTTAGTTTCATGCATTGTCTCATTGTCTTTCATAAAGAAACAGTCTTATGGACCATACAAAAGCATGAACCCTCTCACTAAAAGTGAAAGAAAGTCAACAATGGCTCCTTTGCTAACATGTGTATGACAACCCCGTCGTCTCCTGATGAGAATGCCCTGCTGGTCCATGCGTCTCTGTTATGTCGTGCAGTAGATAATGCAAGAAGCCAAATAGATATTTCCTCGGGAGGGAGGTAAAAGGAGCATATGCATTTTACCTCAACGGCTTTTGCTTGTGACAAAGCCCCCTTTGACTCCTATTATTACTCACTAACCTACCATTATCTAGGGACCAGAAATCTGTTCCAGAACATGTGGACATGAAAAGATTCCTCTAAGTGTGAAAACAAGCACCGATTGCAACGGGCTTTCGGCTCAATTGGGGCGACAATACATCCTAGACGCCATACTTTCTTTCCACGACTCTGACTATAGATTTGTCGCATAGGATCACTTTGTCTCGTCAACATCTTTGTCTGTTGAAAGAAGAGATCGCAAAATGGATTGCTTAGCTAGGGGAGACTCTTGTCCCCTAATATCTATAAGATCTTGTGCCTGGGCGATCTCCTGCTTGTCTTTCCGGTGCCATTCCTCACTATCAAGACTATTGCAGCTCGCTGTAATACCTTCTTAGCAAATATTCTTCCGCTTTCACGGCCGCTTGCCTTCTCGGATTATTCCTCAAGCTTTCATCGTTTCCCACATTTCTTGGATCTTGCCTTTTGTGTCTGGTTAATCTACTGTACCTTTCCGCAAAGATGTCTGATGATAATAATACCAGGAAGAGGACTTTTGATATTTTCAATGAAGATAATGGAGATACAACCCAGTTCCCTATGGGATACATAAATGACGACAACAACAACAACAACATTGAAGGTGATACGGATGCTCAAAATACTGGACTTCAGGACACTCTGAATGAGGGTGAATCTTCAAATGCGAATATAGTCGGGGACGACAATGCTGCTTCTGACCTGCCGCATAAAAATGATGATCCACACAACATTGAGGCATCGGCCTCTCAAAATGCTCCTCGTGAGGGAGATCCGGGGAAAGGGCAGTTGCAGGCACCGTTGCAGTTGCATCTGGCCGGCCAAAATGTCGTCACCAATACAGTCGCTCAAGGAACCACCAATACGGCAGCCCAAGGAACTGAGCAACCCCAGGGGGAAACACAAGAGCGTCCTGCAAAACGTCCTCGAAAGTCGCGCCGTCGCAAAGATGAGGAAGAGCCTGACTACTCTGCGCAAGTTCGGGAAAGGTTGCGAAACAACACTCGCACCGGTCAGGCTTGCGATCGCTGCAAGGTACGCTCGTATACTTTGTTAACATTACACTTTCTTTTTCTCATTGTTTACCTTTTTCCACATTGCCATTTGTCTTCTTTGTTCTTTTGTCCTGATGTTGTTTGGATATGCTGCTTTATCCGTTCCCTTTGTCTCTTTCCCTCCTTTGTTTTGTCAAGTTGCGATTGTCGTCCGCGGGTCAAGAATGCTCCATCCTTCTCGAAGGACTTTCCTATCATCTGAACGGCTGTCGCTAAGCGGGCTGCTGGTGAAGCATAGATAGTCCTTCCGGGACTCTTGACCCTCCTTTCCCCCTCTCTTTTTTCCTCACGCTCTCTTACTTGACCTGTTCCTGTTTCCCCCTGCTGGATATATTCCTATATACGTCGAGCCTACAATCCTTGACGCTTCCTTTATACGGACTTGTTTCTCTCTTCCTTCCCCTGAGCGCTGAGGGTACACACCTGTTGCCCCTCAGTACTCCAATACATGTACACGAGTCCGCTCCATCCTAGTGCCCTCTGTGGCCCAGGGAAACAGCTTACCCTTGGGAGTTTCGCATGAGGTTCGCCCATGCTTCCGCGTGTGTTATCCGTCTTTTTTTTTTCATGACTACCATGGTACAACGAACATCCGCTAATGTCTACCTACCTAATTCCCTTACAGGAGCGCAAGATGAAGTGCGACCCTGGCCAGAATAGTTGCGCAAACTGCTTGGCCCGGAAGTTACAATGTTATGTGACTGACCGTATCACCGGGGAGACTTATGCCCGTGGATATATGAATAAGCTTCGAGAAGAGAACGCGATGCTGCGAGCCCAGCTCGCTGCAGCACTCAACGAACTCCAGTATTGCCAGTCTCTTCTCCACGGTGGACTGCAGCGCAGCGAGGCTCCATATGGAAATCTCTCGTACCGCAACCAGGACCCGTTTCAGGTAAGTGAAAATGGAATGATCGGGAACAGTAGTACGTCGTTTTGGATGCTGACGCCACTTCCCATAGATGCCTACGATGCCTACAATACCTACTACGAATAATAATAGTATTATGGATCCAGCGTCGACTCAGCCCGGGCAGACAAGACGTACGAGCCACTCCCAGACTTTTTTGGCCCTTGGATGCTTTCGTAACTGACCCGTGATGATTGAACCCAGGCGCATCGTGGGCGTACGGTCAGAATCCCTTTTTCGTCCCGAATCCTTACGCACCCATGACCCCCGTCAATCAACCTCAAACCCGGCCGTCTGTGCAGCCTCCGCCTTCTGGCACTCAGTACCGAGGGATTGTGCCTCCTCAGCCTAGCAGCAGCATGTCTGATTACGAGAACCCGCAGCCTCTTCTGGCATCATCATCATCATCATCATCATCCCAAACCCAGGGTTCATTTCTTGACTTCTACGACAGGGGGTTCCAGGATCAACCACGAAGTAGAGGAATGACTCATCCTGCACAGACGATCGCCGAGAGGCGAGAGGAGCGCGAGTCCTACTTTAGAAGGGGTATCGTCCCGCCTCCGCCTAGCCTGCCCGGCACTGAACATGACCCCCGCTGGCCTCCAAGGGTGGACTCGCAGGGCCCCTCGCCGTTCGTCACTGAACGTGACAGGGGGTACCAGCCGCAACAACAACGACAAGCGTCTCATCCTAATCAGACGATCCCCGAGTCGGGGCATGGGCATAGGCAAGAACAGGAACGCCAGCCGCCCGCCCTATCCCAACGTCCCCAGTCGCTATTCGACCGCCGCAGAGAGTCCCAGCAGGACCGACCGCGAAGTCGCGGAGGGGTCGTCCGTCCTCCGCCAACGATCCCCGAGGCGCGAGACGACGACTGTCAGTACTATGATTATAATAGAAACAATAATAATAGCATCGTTCGCCCCCCAACCACCCTGCCTGGCACCGGCACCGAATACGACCCCCCATGCGCTCAACGAGTCAGTAGCTCGCATGATCCCTCGCCGTTCATCCAACATGGCAGGGCAAGGCGTCAACATCAGCAAGAACAGCAGGGTAATGCTCACCAACAAAGTCACCAACCGCAGCAGCAGCAGCAGCAGCAGCAACAAAGAGTGGCAGTGACCCAAGCTCCTCTGTCCCCTCCTCCGACAGCAACAACGACAACGACAAACCTCGAGCAGCGGCGCCAGCAACAGGAAGAGCAAGAGCACCAACAACTCCTCGCCCAGCTCGACCAACTACCACCTGACTTTGAAATCCAGCAGTACCCGCGTCTCCCCTCGCAGGAGCCTGCGTTTCCTGATTTCCCGCTGGACCAGCTCCAGGATCAGCAGCCCCAGAAGCAGCAGCAGCAGCAGGCGGCAGATGGACAATACAGGCCCGGGGCAGGGTTTTCATCGGACACTTCTTCATCGTCGGATGGCCAACATTCATTCTTCGGGGTATAAAAAACAAAAACAAAAAAATCTTGGGTGGGTACAGTACTTATCTGAGCACCTAAAATGGGGAAAAAAAACATTATTAGATACCAGCAGTAGGCAGTCGACAGGCGTCATGGTTCGTTCGTTTCCTGAAATGCCCCAGGGCAGACAAAAGCACCAAACCCGTTCCTCCTTGTGTATATTATATACACTACTATATATGCACAAAACACAAGACAGGACGAAGAAGGTATATGGGTATATATGATGGACGGTTCACGGTTAATATGGCGGGTTCGATTCGATTTGATCTGGTTTATCTTCCTTCCTTCTCTTATTTTTATTTTTTG
>JGI26051J44788_1001114_pt1 | contig 9828 bp, 9 predicted proteins | sample HigsolmetaGSP13D_FD_44788 | JGI IMG/M metagenome (IMG submission 44788) | reverse complement strand
CCCCCCCCCCCTGGGTTTCGACCAGCTTGAGCCCAATCCAGTCCAGTCCATTCCACACCACTAGTACTGTGTAGTAACATGAAATCGGAACCTCTGCGAACTTCAACCCCAATTGATCCATATGAAACAGATCCAAACTTCTTACCTACTTACTTAAGCGACCTAAGCTTACGATGCAGTAATAGCATGAGGAAGTGTGGAGATTAGATACTTATCCGTGCACACAAGGAGAGGGAGAGGGGGGAGGAGGAGGAGGAGGAAAAGGAAGAGGAAAAAGCGGTCTGGAATGGGGTACAAGATCTCTATTCTAGCTCCCCTGTACTTGCAATTACTGATGGATGCTTTCCCTTCCCCATTCTAAACTCCATTTCTATTGGAAGGCGTCTGTGGTCATTGGTCATTGACATTCAAACTAGACTATAAAATAGCGTTTAAAACAGATATCTATATAGATAGGTCACTCACTTGTTCAAAAATCCACGAGCAGCTCACTCTTGCCTCGCTTGGATATCACCGCTTTAACAGGGTGAGCTGGGTGAGTCAGGTGGGCAGCTTACCCGCTCAAGGTGATTTGCTCACGCAACCTCACTTATTACCCACCCTATACTCAGCCATCTTCACTCAATGCCCAAGCTGGCTGTTTAGCAACTTCACCAATGATCCCTAATACATGGGAAAATAGACGAACAAGGGCAGCAGTGGGTCATCAATTGTTGCCCACAGACAATAGCAAAAAGGGAGTGCTGTGGCCCTGTTCCCTTGGTACTCCTTGTTCCCTCTTATCTCCTGGGTCTGTACAATCTATACTTTCTTTTATTTTTGTGTCTCCTTGCTTCCCTACTGTATTCATCTTATCCAGCTATATGTTGCTGCTATATTCTTGTATTTTTCTGCTGTACTCTTGCCTGATATCATCAGAATTGTCTTTCACTCATTTTTCGCAATGCCCAAGGGGAGAGGCAAGGCAAAGATTGATAAATGTGCTGTTGCCAAAGCAAATGGCTATATAAGGGGAGTAAATCACAAGAAAGATAGCATGCGAAATGAGTATAAGTACTTAGATGAGACCATTGAATTTCAAGATAGGTTTCGGCAAATTATCAGACTCCTTGTGTTGAGAATTTGCCTAGTACAAAGCCAGTTCTCCTGACAAAAAACGTCTTCTTCTGGTTAGTGCAAAGTCTAAGCCCGGTGAAATTGAGAATAGAGCTGTGGACATCTCTTTGCAGGAATTGAAAAGATGCATTGTATAAGATGATGGTGCAGACCAGCCCTGGTCAATGCAAAAATGAAAGATGGGGCATGAATAAGTTCAAGGGAAACTGAAGCAGCCAAGATGAATGATTCATCTGTTGGCTAGACTACAGAAGTTGTAAGAAAGCAGTCCCAAGGCCTACACAGACATAGAACAGCCATTGTATTGTCTGTAACCACACTCCATTAGGAGCTTCTCTCCATATGCAGCTACACTCTGTCAGCTTCTCACTGTTTGTAGCTACACTCCGCCCAGGAGCTCCTTTCTGTTTGTAACTACATTCCGCCAGGAGACTTTCTCTGTATGCAAAGCAGCCTGATTTTGGGTGACTGGTAAATGGTAAGCAAAAGAAAAAAAGGACATAAAGGCTTGATGACTGATGGTGATTCTATTACTCTGAGGCTTTGTAGCAAATCCAAGAGCAATTTCCAAGCGCCAGGGTCCTTCCCTGATACCAATTGCTGGAAAGACCAAGTACACAATGTTTTCAGCGAGGAATGAGCCAGAGCGCTAAATGCTCACATGGCTCATCATGTCAACTTTGAGCATATCTATTTCAGTACTAATTGCTGAAGTATGCCTATTGTGTATCATGCATCAGAGATCTTCTATGGCCATATCACAAGTGACGACTGGCATCCTGGACAGAACAGCTTGTCTTGTTTGCTGACAAAAACCATCTATTGGGTATGTGATACTTGGTGCTTTACTCAGTCAGACAACAAGCTCAGAACCTTATATACATCCTTGCCCAGCTTCATGTTGGGCAGCGATATCAGTTCAGAGAGGGCATCGAGTTTAGAACCGGATGACACAGAACGAACCTGATTTTGATGACGTGTCAATTAAGGGTAACCGGCACTGTCTGTCAAAGAGAAAGCAACAGTGACGATTTTGTAGACAGATTACCCAGATCCGAAGCGCCCAGATTAAGACTTAGCTCTATCAATGAAGGAAGCTTGGTGCAAAGGAGGAAAGGCAGGCATGCTATTGAATCATCCAATTCAAGCACCTTAAGGTGTGAAATGCTCGAGTGCAGGAGGTCATTTATCGCTGTCAATTCAACCGATGAGTATCAGATGCACATTTCTTCGATTTCTGTGCCCACGCAAGCAAATGTGGTAGGGAAGTCCCAATGGGCTGCGTAATCCACTTTGAATTTTTGCAGTGAGGGGCTTCTTCACGGCAGACTAGAGCATCATGTAGATAGCATAGTTCTCCTGCTAAAGTTCTCCTCCCAGATCTATCAACCTTACTCAACCATATAATGCTTTACTGTGTCTCGTTTTTGCCAGCCAATTCATAGTAAGTCTGAACTGGAGGATTCGTACTCCTTCAAGGGCGACTTATGAGCTGCTCCTTTCAAGTTATGTCTGAAGCAGAGACCTGATTTATTGTAAACTTTATCTCTACATATGCTCCCAGATTCTAAGACCAGCCGGGCATTATCTGCTTTTGAACATAAAGTCTGGTGTGAGCTCTAATTGACTCATCGCTTTCCTATCCAAGGAACCCACGACGTACATGCTCCTGTATCTATTCCAATTCTGACTTTTGCTGAGCTACTATATGGGTTGCTACATTTAGTGGCTGCAGAGGCTTGATTACTTACGACTTCTCTCTGATCAGTCTGTATTCGCAAATTTGAACGATCCCTGCCCTAGCAATCATCATTACTATCCCATATCATTCTTCTGACTATAAATCTATCCTTCCATACTTGCCTCCATCTAATCCTCTATCATACAAACTCTGCAATTTCTTGTCTTCTTGACTACTATAACATTGCCAGATCAGGCCTTATATTAGATGGTCTAGAAAGCCACATCCAAAACATCACCTTCTTCTCATATCCGTCCTCAAGATGAATTTCTTTTCGATTTTTTCAGCTTGGATCTTTGATACCAATAGGTATATACCTCCGCACAGCACTCTCATACTCACCGTTTCGAAGGTTCTCACAACTGACTCCACTCCTGCTGTGGTAAAGCTGAAATGCCGTCTGTTTATCGCTGCTGTCCTACATTATAGCGGACAGTATGAAGCTTCCAGGCAGCATCTGAATACGGTATCTCAAATGGCTCAACACTGTCCTCTTTAAGGTATCGACCCCATGCGCTCTAGTCATTTAAAGCATTTTACCACCGCTGTTAGCCTTTCTATATGCTACTAGGAACCTGTCAATCGCAAAATGGCCATTATGAGATGCAATCTTAGCATCTCCTTTACGCTTGATCTCTAGGTCTTCCGTGTCAGGATAAAAATTCAGTAGGAAATGCAATGTGTCAAACCGCCCATTCTCAGCAGCTCCTTCAATAGCAGTTCAACCATTTTCAATAGCTGGAGCTCCATTGATATCTGCTCCAGCACCAAGTAGCATCATCACAATCCAAATGTTTCCATTCGTTGCCGCTCCTTTAAGAGCCGTAACTCCACCAGAATGAGCAGCGGCGGCATTGACATCAGCACCATGCTGGAGAAAATATTGAGTTAGCTTTATATTCCCCAACATCGCTGCCTCTTGAAGGGCCGTTCTACCGCGGTGTGGACTCGGTGGAGCAGTCACATCAGCGCCTTTTTGCATCAGTAATTCTGCTATTTCAAAGCTGTTGATTGACACTGCAGTCTGCAGTCTGCAGTGCTGTTTGGCCTCCATTCCAGTATCCGGGTGCATTAACATCCGCTCCGTAGTCTAGTAATAATTGTATAAGCTCCACATGACCTCTGTGGGCAGCTTCCTGAAGCGGCGTCCGATATGTGCTGGCAGAAGGATCGAGATTTGGATAAGCACCTTTCCTGAGCAGCATAGTTGTCATCTCAACATCAGCGTTCTCCACTGCCGCGTGAAGAGCTGCATGTCTTTTGTGTTCGGTGGAAGGATTGATAAGTGCGCCCGCACCAAGGAGAATCTCAAGTATTTCAAGTCTGTTGTCCTTATTCTCAATTGCCGATTGCAGAGCTGTTTCGCCACCACTAGAACTTGGAGGAGCTTAACATCAGCCCCTGCCTCCAGCAGGAGTGTCAGTAGCTTGGTGTTCCTATGCTCGAGCAGCTTGAAGCGCTGTTCGTCCAAAATAAACTCCTGCGACAGCATTGATATTTGCTCCTCTTTGTAAAAGAATGAGAAACAATCTCTCATTTTGAACCAATACCGCTATTTGTAGCGCGGTATATCCATGATTTCCTTTCGGTCTTGCATCGATATGTGCGCCGGCACTGAGAAACATTCAAGTCATAGTGATATTCTTTTCCCCCAATACCGCAGCTTGTAATAGAGGGAACACAGTAATTTCCTCCCATGTCTCTTTCTTTTTCATTTTTTTCAACAACTCTGACTCAGAGTACTTTGCCAGGCGTGGGTTTACAGCCGCTCCTTCCTCTAGTAGGATTTGAACGCTTTCCCAATTCTCGTATTCTGCCGCTATGAGGATGGGTGGCCTAAAAGACAAGCAACTGGTAATGCCGGCGCAATCGTGCAGGGAATCGTCAGATCCCCAATCATCAGATTCAGAGTCATCGAACTCGGACTTATCAGAGTCATATTTGCAACCCAACATAGCATCGACATCCGCACCCGCATCAATCAACGATTCTGCCAGTTCTGCTTCTGGTTTTCTGCATGCCACTTGCAAGGCTGTGCCTCCTTTGGAAGTTGTAAAACAATTTTGATCGGCCTTTGCTCCTAGCAGAAGTCCTACTAGATCAGCCTGAGCGCTGTTGACCGCACATTGCAGAGGTGTAAATGTTGCTGGATCTTGTTGAGGGTTCACATCAGCACTGTATCAAGCAGAGTTCGTACCAAGTCCAGAGATCGGTAGTGATACAACGCGCTGTGTAAGGGTAGTCTGCCTCCCACTGCTGCAATCTCCTCTGCCTTTCAGCAGCATCTGAACTAAGCCGACATTTCCGACCTCGACAGCTGTCTGAAGAGCGGTTCTCCGAGTGGCCAAGCCACTTGGAGCATCTATGTCCACGCCCGCACCAATGATAATCTTTGTCGTCTCAACATCCTCTATCATTGCTGCGGTTGCCAACAGATTAGAAGTGAAGATTTCGACTGTGGTTATTTTTGACTTGAACATGTCCTGAAGCATAAAGCGAAAACCATTTGTAACCCAACAAAGGAGTCTGGTTGTTGCGGATCCTGACATCATATTATTCGATGACAGATATACACAGAAGCGAAAGAAATGTAACAAGGCCTCTGAATGAGAAGATCTGAATATCTTTCGGGCACTGTGTGACAGGTCTCCACTGTTCTGGCCTATCATGATCGGCTCCATGTATGACGTGAGGTCATTGACACTATCACCAGCGGACCTAAGGTGAGTTCTGCTCCATAGTACTTTCTGGGAGAAGTGACTGTGGATATTCAAATGTAAAGAGATTGAAATTAAGGGAATCATAACCAAGGCGTCGATTGGAGACTTGAATGCAAAGTTCTCCACAGATGTACATGCCTCAGGCGCTGAAGGCTGTCCAAAAAGAACTGTTTTGTGTATCAGTTTCACCGCCGAATTTCAATAATCATTCTACGCGACATACATTGGCTGTCCAGACCTGTTCAGGTTGAAAGCAAGGATTATTTCGAATCTCTTCAGTAAGTTCAATATCCATCGCCGCTGTAGGTGTGCGGACAACGACCCCTTCCAGAGTTTTAGGCTCTGGGTGACACGCGGGTCAGTGAGGAAATACCTTTTTGGGTTTATCGAACTGTATAACCATACCTGTATCACAGAAGTATTGAGAGGTTGTTGATACATGGCAAGATACCTCCTGCCTGATCTTTTGCTTCAGAACCAATGTCCTGTGGATATAGACCTCGCTTTCTTTTCCCTCCAACTCTCGGTTCTCCAAAGGCGTTTCTCCAAACGTCCAGAGATAAATTTCCAGGTGTCATCAGTTGCATTCTTTTTAAAATTCCATTTTTTTAAAAAATTTTCGAACGTACTGATTTTTTGTCAGCCGAATATTACCACTATAACCTAGCAGTATGCCAAGAAGCCTATCAACCTAATCAGCACACGCCGATGCGGACCCTTCAAAGGCCTTGATATATCATATTTTTCGGGCTCGTTTAATATGGTCATATTCGGAAGGTCCTAAGCCCCTAAACCCCTAATTCCATGGGATAAATAGTCAGTTAATTAGGTAGATTCGAATAATCAGAGCTTTCATCTTCATACCTTCGGATTACTAGGTTCACGCAGTCCGACATCTTTCCTACAATGACAGTCAGGATTTTGCAGCACACAACAGAGAGAGCATGGTTCAATATCAGGACTAACCCCTTGCAAAAGTTATACTTCTTGGACATCAAAGCTTTAATCTTTTTTTCCAGAGTCTTGCGATCCTCCGGATACAAGGACTTGAGCTCCTCGCGGTGGCTCTCCCATTGTGCATCATTTGCACTCTTCTTCCCTGTCATGACCGACGAAGAGACTTCCACTGATTTTAAGATCCAATATTTGCAAGTGACCAACCAGAATTGTAAGTTGTTTGAAAGGCAATTTCTTCTCCATAATTTAGATATCTATCTACCCGAAGGTTTCGAACCACGAATGACCGATTTTTTAGTCCAAAAAAGAAAAATGGGGCAAAGAAATTTGTTGATTCCGTGCTTCTATCTCATTAGACAAGACAAAAACGATGGTCTTGACTATCTGGCAAGCTCTCAGTCTTGGGCGTTGTAAAACAGTAAGAATTCCACCGTTGATTATCCACAATTAGTGCAGTTGATAGGGCGTCACCATTGGTCCTCATACGGCAGCTATGCTTGGAAAAAAGCAAAAATGTTTTTTTTTTGCGGCTATTGGTTCAGACCAGAGTTACTGTTCGCCTAAGATTTGGAAATTTCGTGGCATCGTCTGAGTACCACACAAGGTCAGAATTGCGCGATTTCCCCTGCTAGTTTTGTTGGTACTTCCTGCTCGGACCCTTTTCTGAGCTTAAAAAAAAGTCGCATACTGGTACTCAGCCACTTGACTAGTGACTTACTTACGTTGCCTAATGGCGGTTACTTCGTCAGAAAGTTCCTCTGAGATAGGTTAAAGGGTAACTAATATCTAAAGAAACACACAAAGGCTTTAAACGGTGAAGTCTGAGAATCAGCTCGCCTAACTACGTGTCAAAGTGTACTATCCTAGACACGCTATCAGTATCTTCCGGACAAAAATCCAGCGAGATTGGTCTATACTTATAGACTCTTCCAATCAGCCTAAGTCGCAGCTCCCCTGCTCATAGTGATGTAGAGGATTTCAAAGTAGCCAAATAGAGAAGCTTTACAATTTGTAGATGCAGCTTTGACTTCAAAGCTCAACTCTCATCTTCTCCCCAGCCCTCATAACTAAAAAGGCGGAAACAAAGCTTGTTCGTATTAAGTACATAGGTTATAGACATAATGACAATAAGATCATCTTTACTGGTTAATTCAAAACATAGAAATTCTAATTTATGTTCTATAGAACTTCTTGTCAACCATAGATTACCGCTAATGAGCGTGGCAGGCTGAAATGCTGATTAGCCTGCAACATTAATGGATTGAATTCAGCGCTGGTCGACTGCAAGGATATTGCTAAAAAGCGCCGCATTTGATAGATCATATTTCAGTTATTTTATTCAGCAATCAGCCGAAACAAATTGCCATTATTTATAGGTCTCGATACCAGATAAATTGAATAGGGTAGGAGTTGTTGGAATTGAACCGGTCTGTGCACCACTTAATAAAACATACATTTTGTATTGCTGCATGATCTTTCTTCCAAGTGATTAATTGATGATCATAAGAAGCCGTGCCTAAAGGCAGAATATTTCCCCTATAGCATTTCAGTTGCAGCACAAGGCCCTTTGATTGGGCCAGTCCAAAGTCTGGTATTAGCAAAGACACAGCCCCGTTGCATGTAATTTGTCGATTCCAAAATTTGAAACAGCTCCGTCATGATATCTCGGTCTCAACCTCTGTTAGAGTGCCACAATCTGACTGCCAATCAGTTAAGTGTCACTTTTCGGACACCCCAGAGTTCAGTAATTACCTATTAAATCCTGAATAACCATGTGGCAGCGAGGATATAGCTCTAGAGCCTGTTCTTTTGATATATGGACAGACTGTGCTGATGTTTTCTTCATTTTCCATAATTTTCTTTGTCGACACTGGACTCATAGAAAGATGTTGCGCAGAAGTAATACCTCTCGGCCCTTCAAGAAATTCATTTCTCATTTTCTGTAACTGTGACAAAGGATGCCCTGGTCTGCAGATTGCAATTGTTACCTTAATTGTCACTTGTCCTCCATCTCTGCTTTTGATTTGGAAATGCATCAAATGGAAAACAGGTAATCTTCGGACATCCGTGAGAACTCCCTGTAACTCAAGCCACAAGATCATACATAAGTTGACTCCATTGCTTAGATCAAATGCAAAAAAATGCAGAACTACTTGCCTCACATTTTACTTTTGCTGATGTCGAATAGAAACAATAGCGAATACGCTGAGCCGTTCCTAGAGGCGGGATGATTGGTCACGATGCAGATTGTGGGTGTTTTTCACGTACATCCTGATTGACAACAGTTGAACCCGATAATAGGGAACTAACAAGAGGAATAGTGTATGGTGCAGAGATCCATGTCGACCGAAGGATAATCTTAGAAATCCAAGTATCATGTCGGTCACCATCTTTAGAAGAGTTATGTCCAGTAACGTCTACGGTCTCTGATTGAAGGACAGCAAAAGAAGAGTATCTATTTTACATTTACGTGAACAAATATTCCAAGCATGTGTAACAGGCTAAGCCGAAACGAATCTAATAACTAGATACAGAACAAAGAGGAGTCGCTGAGAGGGAAAAGGGAAGATCTTGAGGTCATGTGACGTAGGCAAAATGAAGAGGCAGAAAACGACACCGTCGCTTAATAGGTCACTCGGGAATAGCCCGCAACAGCATGTACAGAATTTCTTAGCTTGTGCAGCTGATATTCTAGTCGCGCAAGGAAGCTTTAAGAATCGTAGATTACATATGTGGCACTGATGCCACATAGTGATTTGTACGAATTGTCATGAAGCTTGGTAGCCGTATATGCTTTAAAGCAAGAGGAAGAGCTCCTACAGCCATATACAACTATAATAAATAGTTATAGCTTAGCATCTACTAAAGATTCATTATCCGGTTGCTTTATCTAGAATTGTCTGACAGCCCTATAACTGTATTAGAAATTGTAACGACAGGCCTAGATAACTAGACCAAATAGGGCCGTTGGGTTTATCTTGAGGACAAGAAACAAGGGGGTGAGCAATAGAATAGTAAGAATAAGCCTGTGTTACTAGCAATGTCTATATGACAGGTTGCTATGTGAGTCGACCACGAGGGTCGGATTCTGTCTGCAAGGAACGTCATTATATACATGCCAGTCTGCCTGGATCGATGAGTTCGTTTGGATCATTCTGGGTGTTTGGATCATAAGGCTTCGTTGGATCATAAGGCTTCGTTGGATCATAAGGCTTCGTTGGATCAGGATGGGGGGGTTTTGATCCATTGTCACGTGCTCCCTGCATGACATACCCCTCCTTTATGCCAACTCCG
>JGI26051J44788_1001113_pt1 | contig 9838 bp, 7 predicted proteins | sample HigsolmetaGSP13D_FD_44788 | JGI IMG/M metagenome (IMG submission 44788) | reverse complement strand
CCCCCCCCTTCGACGATAATTTGGATATCGAGGAAAGGGAGGGAAAGAAAGGGCGAGCATCACATACTATGAGCGTGTATGATCTTTTTTTTTTCTTTTTTTGCATATCCATTTTATGAGGATTTCCTTGGAAGACGCACCTAGTAGTGGGTATGTTGACCGAAAATACCACTCGACTACAAAAAGAGGCCAAGGCCACTAGTTGCAGTCAGATACTGGTATTTGGCCGCCTGACAAGGTAGCTACTGGATTGGGGCCCGGCTGCTCTATCAGGCCTTCCTAACCAGCGCACTTGTCGAACAGATCGGACGGAAACAATGATGGGTGCTGTCGAGGTATCTATTCGAAACTGAGATACCTAAGGTAGGTGACTTCTCTCTATCTACACTCGAAGCAAAATGCACGGTCATTACCATTCACGACTGTTTTGGATAGCCCGGTATCTACCTACCTACTTACCCAGGTAGATACTGCCTTCGAAACAAATTCCATCCGCTAGTCCTTCCCTTCCTACGTAAGGTTATGTACTCAATTATAATTCGTCTCACCTTTACATCCTACAGGATGACTCGGCAATCGATGATATGATTCGATCAGAAAAGGTCGACTCTGCCCTAGTTTAGTAGTCATTTGATAGCCACTGTGCCACTGCAAAGGATGCTACTCGTTACATCCAAACCATTTGGTGGGATTGATTTCCTCCCTATCTACTTACTTGATAATGGCTCGACTAGTACTGTCCGCTGCTTACCTAGGTAGGAGGTAGGTACAGTACATAGCAGATAGTACTATATATCCCTGAATAGACGGACGGATGACTGGATGGACGGGTTTAGATCTAATATCTAAACACCTGGGTTCAGTTCATAATCCACAGTCGCAGTGAGAGTAGGGAGTGAGGTCTGTGCAACAGATATAATTAATATACAAATTTAGTAGTAGTACTGTACATACCTAGTGCAGATTTCTCGACCACATCAGACCTTTTTGTTTCTTGTTCAGGCCAGCGCAGTGATCTCGAGCTCGAGTTTATATATGTATCCTGCATTATTGTCCAGGATCAGGGTCTCATTGCTTCAAGGGGGGCGAGTGACGATACTCGTCTATCGGGGTTGTCGCCCGTGAGGTCCTCTGTTTCTGTTTTGATGATTTTGTAGGGCGAAGCCACGCGGACGGCGGAATGAGCATCCGTGCCGACTAGAGAGTGTCATTAAAGGTAAATATCAAAAAAAGGTTGAAAAACATGAAAAAGACGAGCGGCGTTCCGAGGTTGCATATATAAGTATGGGGAGGAGTCCCGACCTACAGACAGTCCAATATATGTACTTGACAATGAGAGGAACCCAAATAGTCACAGCGACAATCTGGCCGAAACTCCATGAATCTAGGCCGATATCAGCGAACCCATTAGGGTACGGCAGACGGACGAGGATTGAAAGGTACAATGCTGCCAACGTGAGTAGGTAGGGGTTCAACCAGCAACATCGCAAGGGATAGAAATGGCGAAGTTAGACATCGGCTGAGTTGCCGATACGCTTTCTCCATCCAGTCGATATGCTGGATAGTCTTCCGGACAATGGAATCATATCTCCAAAGAACTAATAAGCGCACTTTGTCGATTAGGACCAACGCATAGATGACGAGACAGGAGAATTCCATCAACGGTTGGCACTGGCTATTGAAGGAGAAAGCATGGACAGATGGGTCGAGGCAGTACACAATCGGGGGCGGATTTCCACCGCGCTTGTCGAACCTCTCTGGAGTATATTGTAGCGGCTGGAGCTTTCGGGCTTTGGCACCAGGTCGTTCATATACAGCACCGCATGTGAAATCGCCATTTGTGATCGTGGAGAGGGTGAAGATGTACCACGAATTCATTCCTGTTCTGTGCAGATCGAACATGACTAACGTAACCGGAAGGATGCCGCTAATGGCGACGACCTGAATCAGCTGGAGGTTCGTGTACAGCTGCCGCAGGCTTGTTGCTGCGAGGAATTCCGGACCAGAAACTAGGGCGACAATGCAGGCCGCCTGGGACGCCAGCATAAAGAAGCATTGGACCTCTTGAAATTCGACCATGGTCGACTTGAGAACCGCCAGCTGATGGGTAATCTTCTTCTCATGATTCTTCTGCGGTGTCGCCGCTCGGCGACTGGCTGCGGCATCCTCGAAAGCGCATCCCGCGGCCGCCAATGCATAAAGGTCGCTACTAGAGCCAGGAAAGTCCGTCGAATTATGGGGAGTGCCATGGGAAGTCGGATCAAGAACATAATTCCCATTGCATGCAATACGATATAAAGACCTGACGGTGAAGCCGGTCGTCAGTAGACAACATGAAAACAAAATGTATGTAAGCTAGGCACGAGCCATACACCGACGCCTCCAATGTCAGGATCGACTGTGGCTTTGACGTTGGCACACATCGAAGAGCTATACCATCGCAGCCTGCCATCCCAATCCGGGACGATATCGCTGGGTCCAAATCCAGTGAAAGGGCAACCTCCTAGTTCTGGACTTGGAGCTTGGCAGTATTGCTCCATGCAACCGGCAAGCATGCCCCCAAACGTACCATTCTCTATGGGAGTGGACTCGCCGTCGACCTGAACAGCGGAGAGGAGACAGTTTGAGAATGTATATGCTGACTTGAAAACCAGTCTAGGATCCAGACAACTGCTGGGCAGAGCCGTGGCCATTGTGCATTCCGGATGGCTGCGGTATCTCCTCGAAAGGCAAAGCAGGGAGGTATTGATACCAGCTCCCAATGCTGTAAATGAGTGAGGAAATCAATATGATGAAGAACTGAGAACAGGTTTAAAATTTATTTTGACTGAGTGGTAACAGACGCAAGGTAGGGGCTGAAGTATCTCTGGTTCGTCGCCTGATTGCGAAGGACGCCCTGCACCGCCTGTCAGGCTTTCAAAGATGCGTAATAAATCGAGATGATTTCGCTCAGAGGATGAATTTCAGCCATGATGCTAGTGGGCCGGCAGGTAAGGTATTAACAGGGGAATTCAAGAGGCGATTCACTTAATGCCAAGCTGCGATGCTGCATCTTGCTGAAGGCAGGTTGAGAGGCAACCCGGCTGGCAGCCTCCTGCGCGTCAGCCTGCTTCCTGCTTCCCACAACATTCCAATATCATCATATCCATCACATCGAGACATCTTCTAACAAAGCTTTATAGGCCAATAACCTTAAGAGGGAAAAAAAAGCCGACACAACATTTGTTAGTGCGCTTGATAGGAGTGAGCAACCTCAAGTCAAGAAGGCTGTGCGACGATCATGCTCTTCACAGCCCCTCACAAGGATCATATGATCGCTGCGGAGGTGGTCTAGTGAGCTCCTTTGTACAGTATCAGACTGCGCAAGAGAGAGAAGAAACCAGGTGCAGCGATAGCGACAGCAACAGCGACGAAGAAAGAGGACGAAAAAGAAAGAATATGGTAGGTAGAGAGATGGTAGAATAGAATAGGTAGGAAGAACCTCGCCGTGAATGACTGAAGAACAAGAACAAGCAAGCGAGCAGACAGACATCGGAATAAATAGGGAGAAAGATGTTAGCACCAGCTCTCCATATAGTGAAGAAGTTCATTCCTTGCATGATGCAGTACCTAAGTACATACACACACGAGACCAGGGGCTACAGAAACAGAGCGAACGGTAGTTCAAGCTCAAGGATAGATAGATAGATCGGATAAGCCCGGTCAGAACTGGGTTCAGTTCAGACAAGCAGCAGCTGAGTTTGCTACCGACTACCTGGTCTATTCTGCAAGTACAACATGATAATACTTCTGCCAGCAAGGTCAGAGGAAGGGAACTCTCTGGTACGACATTAAAACAATGGTATGGTAATTTGCTCTGTAGGACTGCTGCCTAACATCTAAAAACTCACTAGCAAGTTTAGAGCCGCAGAGCATCGAACACCACATCTGGGCACAAAAAAGCAAGAGATCGAGACAGGAGGGTCTGGGGTTTTGGAAGTTAAATGGTCTGTGTAGAGTGCAAGAGAGAAGAAAAAGCTGAAATCTTGAGTAGTTGGGCAAAGAGGGCAAGAAGGACATAGATGGAGAGCCGGGGCATCAGCCAGGCCAGGTGCGCATTAGGAAGAACATTAGGGAACAAAAAAGGGTAAAAGGAGAATCAAAACCGAAACCCCATCCTTTATTTATGGCTTTGGCTCCACAATGCCGAAAAAAGCAATGCGCCTTTGAGTGTATTTTTCCTTGCTCTAGCTCCTTGCGCTGGCAGCCTATCCTCTCGATCTCTCATCCGTCCAGGGATGCGAGTTCGCAAGTGCCTCTTATCTACTCAGCGGGCTTCTCGCCCTCGGCGGCCGGAGCCTCCTCCTTCTTTTCGGCGGGGGCAGGGGCGGCCTGCTCAGGAGCGGGCTCGGCCTCAGACGAGGTCCAGAGAGTCTGGAAACATTTGAGTCAGTACGTGCGGGTAAAATCGCATTCAGCGGTCGTTTGGAACTTACCAGGTTGTCTCTGAGAAGCTGCATGATGAGGGTAGAGTCCTTGTAGCTCTCCTCGCTCAGGGTGTCAAGCTCTGCAGAACCGTGTCAGCTCAAGAGATCTCGAAATACAGTATTGACGGCGTGTGATACGCACCAGCAATGGCATCGTCGAATGCCTGCTTAGCAAGGTGGCAAGCCTGGTCGGGAGAGTTGAGGATCTCATAGTAGAAGACGGAGAAGTTGAGAGCCAGACCGAGGCGGATGGGGTGGGTCGGGGCAAGGTCGGTCTGGGCGATCTCGGTCGCGTTCTTGTAAGCCTCAAGAGAAGCATCGGCCGAGACCTTGCGGCGCTCGCCCACAGCGAACTCAGCCAGGTAGCGGTGGTAGTCACCCTTCCTGTACAACGAATAACCGTCAGACACGCGACAACACCGACGAGAAACACTGCGGGAAGACCCACATCTTGTAGTAGAACACCTTGGACTCGCCGCTCTGGGCGGAGGGGATCAGATGCTTGTCCAGAACCTCGAGGATGTCATCGCAGATCTTGGCAAGCTCGGTCTCGATCCTCTGGCGGTATTCCTTGATGAGGGCGACCTGGGCATCGTTGCCTTTCGACTCCTCCTTCTGCTCGATCGAGGTGACGATTCTCCAGGACGCACGGCGGGCGCCGATGACGTTCTTGTAGGCGACAGAAAGGAGATTCCGCTCCTCGACGGAGAGCTCTTGGTCGGACGAGGCAACCACCTTCATGTTCTCCACCATTTCTGCCCCGGAGTCAACACAAATCTCTCCTGGCGCCCATTTTGATCAAGAGGTAGATAACGGACCTTCATAGCGCTCGGCCTGCTCGGCCAGCTTGGCGAGGTAGACGGCATCTTCGTGACTAGGCATTGTGACGGATGCTTCTATCCTCAACAGCGTCAGCACAACGTGTCCGGATCAAAGGATGGCAGACAAACGATCTGGTGTGGTGTTGGATGCCGAGATATCAACCCCGGGTGGTGGAGAGGGGTCAGGATCAGGGGAATAGGGCCCGGAACAGCCTCCCAATGCACACCACGCCGGTCGTCCACGCCTGACTGACACTGATCGAAGGCGGTTTCCGAGGCAGGCGATGCACGTTGCAGCCACACGTCCAGATGGATTGACATGCATGTCACACTGCCTTGCCCCATGCGCTGACCGCGTCCTCACCCGCCAGATGTCGCCCAGCATGCTGGAAGGAGACCAGGACCTTGCATGCAGCATGCACACGGTGCTGCGATCCGCCAGGATGGCATGGTGAAAGCAGAAGGCATGATGTTGCCGGCTGCAGGGGGTGTCTACTGCATCGGGTGGAGAAGGGGGAGAAGGAACGGGGGATCTCACCTGGATGGAAGAACGCGTAGAAGACGGGTTAAGGAGAGAAGAACAGGAAGAATCCTCGAGGAGGGAAGTGCAGGGAAGGGACAGAACGCGAGAAGTCGAAAGGCTGGAGCTGTGGGAGAGGGTGAGGGATGGTGGAGGAGTTGGATGTGGTTGGCAGGAGTGTTCGGTGTTGGGTGTGGGAAGAGGAAGAGGCCGCTCCTGGGCGGGTGGAGGAGCAGACGCGCGGGCGCCGCCGGGCGGTGGAGGGCACGGCGCACGCTGCGGCTGTGTCAGCGCCGGCCGCCTCCTTTTCTCTGCTCCAGCCTCTGTCGGTACTAGTCCTGCTTCGCATGCGGAATCCCTTTCAACAACTCCTGCTGCTCCCGTTGGGATCGCGAGAGACCTGCCCTCCTGGACCTGCTCTGGACTCGGGTGCCGTGCTGCCCTGTCCCCGACGTGCCATCTGGCCTCTCTTCGGTGCGGTTCTGTGGGCCGCGCAGCGTCCTCGACCCCTCCTGACCGCCAACCAGCACTCCGTTCTCGCAACACCTCGCGGACCCCTCCGCGTCTCCCTCTCCGCCCGGAGTCGATGTCCTGCCCATCCAGCGTACCGTGGTTCCCTCCGCGCGCTGGAGATGGCGGGCAGTCTGGGCATGGATGCTCTTCTCGCTGCTACATCTGTATCTGCTCCTGTACTTCTGCTGTAGGTCCAGCAAACACGCCCGTCCGTCCGTTTGTAGATCCGCGACGCCTCAAGGGGCGATCCTCGCGGCCCTAGACCCTGCCTCGTCGGCTTAGATAATCAAACTGCCAAGCTCTGCTGCCTGTCACATGACGTGTCACGTTCTGCCCAGCGGGCTGCCCACTCCGACCTCAGGCTGTAAACGTCACTCAGGCAGCACCTGAGCCTCTCGACCTTAGACCATCTCTCATCCATCGACTCCCATCTTGTCAGTCTACGCATCTCACTGAATCAATACTCTTCCTGCCCCCATACCTGGTTCCCTTGCGCGCAATGTTCCGCCAGACCCTCGCTCGCCCCCTTCTCCGCGCCAGCAGCCCCGTTGTCAACCGGTCCTTCTCGGTCGCGGCGGTCAGGATGGGTGCAGGCGACCTTGGCGCCCCCAAGACGCACGGTTACCAGCAAGAGTATGCACGTCTATTTCCTATTATGATGCTGCCCACTGAGCTCCTGAGAGGTCTCTTTGGGATGGTTTGATGACATCATCTCTGAGGACTCTGCACTAACTAGCGCACTCTAGTGACCAGTTCCACCGGCGTGAGGCCGCCCAGGAGAGCCTGTACATCAGGGAGAAGGAGCTCGAGAAGTATGAAGACATCTCTGTCCACCAGTTGCTTTGTGATTCCTCCTGGCATGGGCACTAACATTCATTCCCTCCAGGCTCAGGGCCCTGAAGGCCAAGATCCAGGAGCAGCGCAAGCACCTGGAAGAGCTCGACAAGCACATGTGCGTACTCTCTTGAAAAGAAAACTGCCCAATCAGAATACAGGCACCATTGCTAACAGCGTATCGGACAGTGACGAGCTCACCCGTGAGCAAGGCGGAGAGAAGAACTAAGTCTTCTCATGTTCCTCCCTACACATTTCTCTCCCTTCCAGGCGGGATACCGCATGTTTTGACGGAGTGCACGCGAGCCTTTCTACATGGGACGTAGGCGATGTTTTGTGACACGAAGAAGATGAGCGAATGCAGGAATAGTTACCGCCCGGTTGAATGAGAGGCAATCCCTCTCGGACTTTTGGTTTCAATATTCAAACTTTCAGCAGGCTACGGAGATCAATCTCAGCTCCATCTTTCTACTGTACATAAATACCGCGTCAATTGACACAGGAAAACCTGCCTCTTTGAAACATCTTCCCTTTACCCGCAAGAAGTCAGATGCTTCTGGTCGGGTCTGTTATATTATAGCAATAAAATGCAGCAGTCGAATGGTTGCTTAAGAGAATAGAACATCATGTTTCAGATGTGCTGAAACTACCAAGGACTATATCCTACCTGACCACGTCTTGCGATCCTTCAATGTACTGATAACTGATATAGCCCCAAAAGAAGGAAAGGAAAGAACAGGCCAGGAGACGGTCAAAAAGAAACCACCACTCAACTCCCCACCAACAAAGGCATTGATAATGGCAATGGTAATGGCAATAGCAACAAATAACAGAGCGCTGCCGTGCATAGTAGTAGACCGCCGCGCAGTAAGCACACAGGAAAGAAAAAAATAAAGCGTTTAATAATGTACAGTACCAAGTAGGCTGTAGCCCCCAGCTCAGTATAAATAGACTCTAGAAATAAAGTAGGTACAGTACTGGTAGCTAAGCTAAACTTAAACCAACTAACGAAATTAAAGGACCCTAGTTTTAATCTAATATTTAATATTTAGTTAATATTTAATATTTAATGATTATTATATAATAATGGTAGTGACTAGGACACCGCAACAGATATATGTAATATGTGATATTATATATATATATATATATATATTAAACAACCCACGGATGGATGCAACCTACAGTATGTTGAGATCAGATCAGATCAGATCACACTAGGTCTCTCTACTGCTTATGTACAGAGGTATATACATGGCCAAGATCCCAACTTGAAGGTTCCTGAAATCTCCGATCACGATACTGGTCATGGAGATAGGCGGAGATCGGCGTAATCCAACAGCAAGTACGGAGTATTAAAGTGGAAAAAAGTTGACCTATCCGGACCATTCGTTTATTTTTATTTTTGTTTTATTCTTTCTTTTTAAAGAAAAAACTAACTTAGGTAACAATTCAATGATTCAATGATGATGATGATGATGAATGATAACCGAATCCTCCAATTAGCACCACATTATCTGTCTGATACCAAAAATCAATTCGAACAATAATTTCTATCCTTATCATACAATCGCACTATCATATCTACCTCCGTCCCATGTACGAGCGATAAAAGTCCTCCACTGCACTGCCGCCGCCAACGCCGACGCTGCTGGTGCTGCCACCGCCGCCGTAGCCGTACCCGCCGCCGAGGCCGAGTCGGGAGCCGAGCGCCTGCCCGGCCTTCTGGGCGGCGTTGACCTTGGCCTGCAGCTCGGCGGTGCCCTGGTCGATGTGCTGCAGCTGGGCGAGGTGGGAGTTGAGGATGCGGACGATTTGGGAGATCTGTATGGAGCCGGTTAGTAACCCGTTGAATAACACAGGTTGAGATCGACTTTTTTGGAAGAAAGAAAGAACATACCGGCTCGTCGGCCTTGTTGGTCCTACTCAGCGTCGCTGAGGCGTTGTTGACTTCTTCGATCATCTGGGTCAGGTCCTTGCCCATCTCGTCCAGGCGCTCCGAGAGCTTCTCGGCGAGTTTGTAACTGCAGAGGCGGTTAGTCATCTGCGACAGATCGACAAACAAAATTAGTAGAACAGGGGCAGGTATACATACGTCCTCTCGCGTTCCTGATCTGGTCCCTGCAGCGCCTCCCCAGGCCCAACCTGCTTCGACATCATCTCGTCGACCTCACGCTCGTACCGGTCAAGCCACGAGCTCAGCTCTTCCTGCTGGGCCTCGACAGAAGCGAGCTGGCGTTCGACTTCCTGCGTGGCACGCTCCGCATCGACGGTGCTGCCATACAGTTTTTGCACCTTGTTTCCATTCTCCACCAGCATCCGATCCCACTCTGCAACCTTCTCGGCCTGCTCCCGGAACTCTTTCTGGTACTTGGTCAGATCTGTAGCCCATCTGGTGATAATCTCGTCCATGGTCTTATTCTTGAGGCGCGACTGTGCCGGAGGGACTGGACCAGCCGTCGAGGCACCGAGAGTAGTAGCAGCGCCTCCCGCAGGCGCTGTAGTAGTTGTACCGGCGGTAGTGGTGGTAGTTGTCGCTGCCGGTGCAGAAGTTGTTGTGGGCGCTGCCGTCGTCGCTGTGGTCGTCGTGGTAGTGGTAGTGGCGGGTGCGGTAGTTGCGGAGGGGGCAGCAGATGTAGTCGCCGGCTGAGAAGCTGGCGTCGTTGTAGCAGGTTTCCCAAAGA
>JGI26051J44788_1001109_pt1 | contig 9893 bp, 8 predicted proteins | sample HigsolmetaGSP13D_FD_44788 | JGI IMG/M metagenome (IMG submission 44788) | reverse complement strand
GAAGACTCGACATACGCATTGAAGTGGTCTGCAGACCACGAAACCGCAACGGTCACCACATAGGCAACGGCATACGGTGGAACGGTCATCAATTGGGCTCGCAGGTTGGAATAGCCGAGACCAGCGGTAATGGAAGGCGTGAAGAGGGAAAGACTAGAAAACGGCGTCGAGATCCCGAAGTAGACCTGTTGTCTCTCAATCAGTTTCATGACATGGCAACTGCGCACCGCAGCTCACGTACAGCATAATGTGCGTACAAACGCCAATCGGTCAAAACAGCTTTCGCATCCTCCCAAGACATCGCCCGCGCATTCCCCTTGGATCCCTCCAGTCGCAGCCTTTCCTTCGCAAGCTCCTTTTCCTCGGGAGTAAGCCAGCTCGCGGACTCCGGGTAATCAGGCAGGAAGAACCACACAAGAAGCGCAGAAGCGCAGGACGGAGCGCCCTCGATAATGAAAAGCCAGCGCCAGGCAGAGAGCCCGTGGACGCCGTTCATGTGCCCGACTCCGTACGCGATGGCACCGCCAAAAGCGCCAGCAAGCGTCGCAGATGCCAGAATGAGAGCAACCCGTATCGAGCGCTCAGACGCCCGATACCAGAAGGTGAGATAGAACACGAGACCGGGAAAAAGACCGGCCTCCATTACGCCCAAGAGGAACCGGATCCCCGTCACCTGGGCGTAGTTGTGCGCTCCGCCCAGACCCATAGTCACTGCGCCCCATGAGAACATGAGGAACGCGATCCATCGCTGGTTTGGGATTAGCATGTTCACCACTGGCAGAATGATGGAAATGTGCTGACATACGCTCGGTCTCAGTTTCTTCAAGAAGTAGTTTGAAGGCACCTCAAAGAGCGCGTAAGCGATCAGAAAGACCATCAGAGCAATCCTGTCCCTCGTCACGATTGGCTTCTCCATCATGATCCCAAGATAATAGCAAAACACCTACGTATACTCATACGAGGTCATGTTTGTTTCCGACAACAGGTCATTATGCGTATCGGCGTTGAGAACCTTTGCGTTCCCTTCATAATGTAAGAACAACGTCTATCGGAAACTTGGATTATACTTGAGTATCAATTGCGGTCTTACCGATATTACTGCGATCCAGATAACAAAGTAAATAAATGGCCGCGGAAAGCGGCACAATCCTCAGATCCTGCTTCCGGAGCAGGGCCTTTTCGCTGGTGCTGGCAGTGATGGCGAGACCCCTGTCTGCTGTGTCTGCACCATCCTGACTGGAGGACTTCTCCGGAGAGGTTAGAATGGAGTGCAACCAGATATGAGCGTAGGTATGTCTTCATACATAAACAGCACCCTCAATGTCTTCGACAATCTTTTCATGCGCCTTCGTATTCTCAAGCACCGCCATATTCACAGGTGAAGCAGTCGATCTGGCTTCGAAGTTCGGGGTGTTGCAGGCACCCACAAAGAAAATCCGAGCAGTCTCTCTCCCTTTTAACTGGAGAAGCTCGCGGAGTCCCCGCAAGCGCGGGGAGTTCAGGGTCGGACGGGGAGCGGTCTACTCCGTAATTTGTCCATTGCAGATAGTCCCGTCAGAATCGGGGAGGTCCCTCGATTCTACACCGTATCGATGTGTGTGTGACCAGGGTTACCCTAAGCCTGCATCAATCATAAACAGAAAAGAATCTAAATCCTACCACATGGCTGAGGTTAGTGCAATTCCCTCTTGCATCGTCATTACCGTCTTGACGACATTTTGGTAGCACTCGCTCGTACCGCTGGCTGTTGCCAGATTGTTGAGGAGCACGACTCGGAGACTCCCCGACGGCCGGGGCTTTCAGCACGCCCTAACCCCAGGCTAAGTGCCGCCCAGCCCCCCGGGGTTTCCCCAACCTGCACAAAAATCGCCGTGTCTGATGGCGCGGAGTTTTAACAACGAACCAGACAGCAAGGTACATACTAGGTACTTAGCCAACGAGTAGTAGGTGAGCAAATGCTGGCAGCGGGGTGACCTCATACAGTCGATGATTTTTAGGTAAACTTAGCAGGGACTTTTTTTCCTTCTTTTATTCTCCATATAGTTAACTATTGGCGATGTTTGATCCAGACAGATATAGTGACCACTCTCTTCATTGGACAATTCTGTTGCCTGCTATTGAAAGCTTTCCAGGGTTACATACAAATTCTTTCTTTCCATTGCGAAAAGAGATCCTCTAACTTCATTACACCACCTTAGTAAAAAGCTTGACATACAAATCGCCACACCTTGTAATTTTGGCAGACTCTATAGAGATTTGTTAGGTGCTTAGTTTGAGCTACTACTGCGAGATCACCACAGGCGATGAAAAAAAACATTTTATCGCTATATTTATCTTCTTTGAATCCACCAAGTCTTTGTTCTGTTCAACTGGGTATGAACGTCACGATAGGCAAGATAGCACAGTACATACTACTATGTTATGTGGGAATTTAAGGCAAATATGGAAGGGACGTCTCGAAAGCTTAGCTACATTACATAAGTCTGGAAATTTGCAAGGTTTTCAAGAAAGAGGAAATTCAAATGTATATAATAATAATAATCATCAAAGCTTCATGGCTGTTCAAGTCATCTAAAAATATAGTGCCATTTGGTAAGTGCAGAACATAAATTCCAGATTGGCTGTGAGTAGTTCCAAGCATTTCAGGACATCGAATGACATTTATCGTCATCATTTCGTGTCATAAAGTTCGCGCGGACCAGGCCGTACTCTTACTATCTTCAAATCCGAAATTGATGTGTTGTCGTACAACATACAATAACTGCAGAATCCGAAATTTCTATAAGAACGTCATTAACCCAGGTGGCAGACTTCCAGTCTACCCCCCTCTAGGGACCGCCTAGATATAAAGAACATATACAAAAACGGCTCCAGGAGAGCGTGTGTGGCTCACGCGGCGATCATATCCGCCGTCCCGGCCAGCGTCCGCCCCAGCAGCTTCCCCCTCACGACCCTCACGACACTCGAGAACCGCTTCGAAGAGAAAGAGATCGTCGACCCGGCCGGCCGGACCGTGCGCCACCTGAACGCCTCCTCGATCTCGTCGAGCGATCGGCCCTTCGTCTCGGGCATGAACAGCCAGCACACGACGGCCGTGAGCAGCGTGCACCCGCCGAAGAGGAAGTAGGCGCCGAAGCTGCTGCGCGCGAGCAGGACGGGCGTGGTGAGCGCGACAAGGAAGTTGGCGGCCCAGTTGCTGCCGTGGGCGAGGCTGGTGGCGGCCGCGCGCGTGCGCTGCGGCTGGATCTCCGCTGCGTAGACCTTGATGCCGACGGCCCAGGTGACGCTGAAGATGACGGCGAAGGCGTAGATGGAGACGATGACGACCCAACGGCCGGCGCCGGACGTGCCGTGCACGGCGTCGGCCGCGTACAGCCCGCCGATCAGGAACATGGTGATGCTGAGCCCGATGCCGCCGTAGATGGTGCTGTGGCGGCGGCCCCATTTGTCCGCCCAGATGAGCGCCGGGATGGTCACGCTGAAGATGACGATGGCGGAGACGCCCGAGGCGAGGAAGGAGGCTTCCGACGAGGCCAGGCCGGCCTGTTCGAAGAGCAGAGGGGCGTACTATTTTCAGGTCAGAATGAATCCTAAGGTATATAGAACAGGATCACGTACGTAGAGAACGCCATCGATGCCACTGAGCTGCTGCATGCCCATCAGGAAAACCGCGAGAGCGGTCCGCGTGCGCACATCCCGAGCAAAGACACTGAAGAAGCCATGTTTACCACTGGTATCAGGGTCCTGGGTACTACTGCGCAGGGGAACAGCAGCAACATCACCTTCTCCGTTGGAAGCGTCGACGATGATGGTGGTGGTGGTGGTGGTGGTGGTGTCTGCAGCAGCAGGGCCCTGCATCTGTTCAAGGACGATGGCTCCCCGGCTCTGTTCATCCTCAGCCTTCTCACGCTCCGCCTGGCCGACTTCCAGGAGGTCCCAGGCAGCGGACGCTTCCGCGCGACGGCCACGGAGGGTCAGCCATCGCGGAGAAGGAACCAGCCAGAGGGTCGATGCCGCGGAGAACATGAAGGAAAGACACGACAGGACGATGAAGGGCGTGCGCCACGCGAACGACGAATCGATCCTGGAAGTTCCATAGCAGGTGAAGAATCCCGCGACGAGACCGAGGGTGATCACCAGCTGAGGAGCCGTCGTCAGTGGTCCTCTTTTGCTCGGCGGCGAGATTTCGCAGATGTAGCTGTCCCTTCAATTTAGCCATCTGCCTGCTACATTTGCATCTCCCAGAGGACGAAGATCGACTTACACAACCAAAGTCCCCAGGTACAACCCCTCCCCAATCCCCTCGACACACCTCCCGATGATGAACATGGCAAGATGCACCGCCGACGCCTCCAGCGCCGTCCCGATGCCAAAGATCAGGGCCCCGATGCCGATGCCTTTAGGCCGCCCCAGCAGATCCGCCACCCGCCCGGCGAAGAACGAGGACACCGCGGCGGGGATCAGGATGGAGGAGACGATGAGCCCGTGGACCGTGGCGGACTGGGTGCCGAACTGGGAGACGAAGCTTTTCATGACCGTGACGGGGCCGATGATGCCGGTGTCCATCCTGGCGGCGTGTCAGTCACAGTTGCACTTCATCTTTGCAGGCATACTATGTACCGTAGATAGTACAGTATCATGGGGGATCATCAGTATTCATACCCGAAGAGAAGCCCGCCGGACGAGCACAGCATGCTGGCCAGGACATATCTGGGTGGAGGAGAACGAATGAGATTCATGTTTTCAAATTATTGAATTGAATGCTAAGAGCCTTGTTTGTTGTTCGAGTGACTTGTGCTGGCAAGCAATATAATACTAAGTACGTTTCTCTGGGTATGGATGGACGTGAGTTGGGTCACTTAAGTATGTACCCATAGAAAGACCCACAGACAAGAACATAGAAGTCAGGTCTCTTCTGAGTTAAGGCTGAAGGGACCAAAAGGACCGAAAAAGAAAAAGAAAAAGGAATCACGCGGACAGTTCCCTCTAATCTAATCGCTTGTCAACAGGCGGTCAAGACCGTCAAGGGTAAGGAAGAAGCTAGTGAATATTGTTAGTCAGTGAGGTGCCGTCGAAAAAAGTATAGTAATATAACCACAGGCCTTTGTCTTGCTCGGTATATTCATCCCTGAGGTTTGCAAATTATCACTGTTAACAATTGAACAGCGCATTTTCTTGATGCCACTTACTACTGTCGTTGCCAAGGGGACATGTCCAATTTTCCGATGACGGGTCGTCAGGAGACTTACCAGATATGGAAATGCTGTCTCAAATCCACATGGATCATCACCTCGGGAACTTGTGAGTCATGACAAATACTTCCTCTTTGGGCATTATGGACTGTCTTCCCAACCCATATGCAGTCAACTCTCCTTATAACGATCTAATCCCGGCAACTAAAAATTATCGCTATAACCAGATATCGCTATATAGAAGCCTTATATAATCTAGGAGTCTAGAGTGCCCTGACTCCTACTATTAAGCTCCTTAGAAGCTAATTCCCTCTCCAACCTCTCCAAAGCTCTTATATCCTCGATTCTAGTATCCTTGCAGTGCTCCTTATAGCAAAGAAGCATACAAAGACCTTCTAGAGCCTGCTGTAGAGATGGCACCACTATAGGTGCTGTTTCTTCCTCAATATCAGACTGAGGCTCCTCCATAGTATCCCTGCTTCCATCACTTGTATGGTAGGCAATAATTGACTGTAGAGTATCCTCATTACTCCCCCTCCATAAGATCCTCATCAGGGGGGTTAAGAAAGTTGCTAAGGCTCATCATATCTCTGATTTGACCTGCCTCCCGAGCCCTATTATAAAGGCTTGATATGTCTGGCTGTGGATCCATTGGTAGGTTTGAGATTTAGGTTGTATAACAGTACTCTTTTGGAAACAGTTGTAGATTGTAGTACTAGAGATGTCATAGTTCCAAACCTGAAGAACTCAATGGACTGCATGATATAATAAGACTGCTGTAAAGGGATCGGTATTATTCTCAAATCCTTGAATCATGAATTGTAGCCAGTACCTCCAGTAGTGGATCTTGAGATTCTGAATGATTCCTTGATCAAAAGGTTGATAAAGGCTTGTAGAATTTGCCGGAAGCCACTGAATTTGAATATTAGATGGAGGAGGAGCCAATTCCACACCTTCAATATGGGATTTGAAGTTATCCATCAATAAGAGGGCTGTACAACTTCCAATATGAGTAAAAAGCAAGAAGCCACTCTCTCATAATAAGTGAAGTCATTCATGCATTCTTACTGGATCTCCAGCATCCTCCAAGAGCTTCTATATTAAGCCCTTGTAGAGAATGAGGTTGTTTTGCATTTTCAATAAACCAAATTGGAAGCCAGTCAGAGCCAGTACAATTTGTACAGGCTACAATAGTAATCCAGCTCCTTTCTTGATTCCAGGGCAAGATTGAGCCATAAGCCCAGCGCAAGGACTTCTTTGCCAGAATAAGCCAGTCTCATCCATATTGTATATAGCTTCCTCAGGATATTCACCACATAATGTTTGTATAGCCTTCATCTCTTCTACCGCTGTATTTGCAGAGGAGGCTTCTTTGTGTTGAGTCCATTTTTGAAGATTGTGACATTGTTTGAAACTGAATTCAGGGATAGGCAGATCTGAGTATTGCGGAACTTGAGGCCAGATTTGACATGCTTTCTCAATCAGAATATCATCAGTTATAATTCCACCCTGACGCTCAATTAATTGCTGCCAGTCAAAGAGAATAGCTTCAAGAATTGGCCAGTTAGGAGCTCATTGACAGAAGGGATCTCTTAAGGAGGTTTGTGAGGCTGAAGAATCCTGATCAAGATAGGCAAAATGATTAGAAAGGCTCTCTGAGACTGTAGACTGACTTATCTGATGATTAAATTGCTTGTAAAACCACTCTATACAGTTTTTTGACAAGGTCTTGGATATTGGTGAAAATACCAGGCCCATAGTGCCTTCTGTTGACTCTCTGAGATTGGCTGACAAGGCATTTTATTGGTCCTGGATTGACTTGATATAACAGTATTTGGGCCAAAGGGTAACAATATCGCAAGTATCAAGAGATTGAGGGATTTATATGCAAAAATAATTGGGGATGGCGGAAAATATCGCTATAAGGAGAATATCGTTATAAGGAGGTTCGTTATAAGGAGAGTTGACTGTATATGTATATATATGAAAATGAAGAACAATACATAATACAGCGAGTATTAACTCTGGAGCGTCAGGAACAACAGACTGATTGACGCTGAACTAGCTAAGTATTTAGAACAAAGAGATGGAGAATGGTCAGGATTAGAAAGAACCCTCCCAGAAGTCCACAGAGCCATGATTTATAATTTATATGCGCATCTCTCCTTCGAACCCAGTTACCTGAGCTTCTGTATGTGGGTCTGTACGCAGATATCAGCAGACCGATAATAATAGGAGTGAGAATAAGGGTAAGTCAGAGGAGAAGAAATGAACATAATCCGGCTTCAACTGAAGGCCGCTTTTCTGTCCGGAACCTACTTGATTTCTCTTCCTCTTCTAACCAACAAGCGATATCATTCATTGCTCACTGCAATGCGCTGCAAGGCCCATGTGTGTATCCCATAAGGCTGCAGCATAGATGGCAGAGGTATGATTTAGACAGAGCAAAGAAGACCGAGGAGTGTATGAGATTTAGGGAGATGACTACTCTCCTTTCCGTCGGGATACCTTAAAGACCATCGGTTCAAGCAAATCCATTGACTGATAATGATACTGATCATGCATGCATAGAAGTGTTATTCAATCAACAAGGGAAGAGCTTAAGTTAGACAAATCCAACACCCGTAGGGACACGTTAGGGGTTTCAACTCGGGGTACTGCAGATAGATGGGAAAAATGAAGGTGGTAATCCTTTTCACGGATCGCAATAACAATAACAAAGAAACATGCCATACAAGAAGCCCGAGACTTGATATCAAACAAACAGGCAAATAAATCATGCCCCAAACGAGCGCTGATGCCGCAGACGCAAGGATCCAAGAGATCAGATCCGAGTTAGCAAGAGCAAGAGGAAGAGCAAGCACAGTCAAGCAAGTAAACCCCTTTCGAGCCCAACTCCAAACACAGCTTCAAGAAATTCAACGAGCTCAGTTCATCATCCCGTGCTCGCACTCCGTATTCATGCGATTCTATTCCATGCGTTCCAATCCAATGCTTCCAACTCGATGTGATGATGTTCGATTGATAATCCATGATGATGATGATAATGACAACGCCATAAGAGACAGTAGTGGAGAGTACAAGTAGAATGAGAGTCTGGAGCAATTCGAAACACCCAACGGAAGTTGGTCCACAGATGCAAACCCAGAGATGGAGGGAATCTGTCATTATTCGTTATGTCCATAGCAGAAGAGACGGGGAAATGAAAAGAGATAGGTGGGGCAATGGTCGTAACCGCTCAACGTTGGCAAAAAGGAGGCCAAATCAGATGAAAATGGCCACCTGGAGAATTTCGGCTCGATTTAGGCAAACGGATAGGAACGTGACAGATGGCTTTGGTGACGGTTTGATTCGGTACCGGCATCGAGCCATCTCGTTCGGACCGTTCCTCTGAAGTCGGACACTGTTGCAGATCTTGTGGAAGGAAATGGAAGATGTGAAGAGAGACGATCTACATATTCTTCTCCCCGATGACTAGGTCACCAATCTGGAGTCATGTCCATGTTCCGGTAGACAGGGTTTCTCCGTGGCAACGGCGGATTAGTATCCCATAGGCCTTCCGTATCCGTTGTGCTGAGGAAATAGCTGTCCCGGGTAAGCGGTGGGGGAACGTGACTGGGCATTCAACTGCATGAGGGCCACCTCTGCAGCATCTTCCTTGGCATTGTTGATGTACTGGCCATCGTACCAGTAGCGAGCGGCGATGTTCTGACCCTGGACAGTCACAGTGCTGGACCAAGCAGTGCGACCTCCTGAATGAGAAAAAAATATCGTTAGCATAAGTGGTTGGTGTTTCGAATGACTGCATAAGAAAAGCTTCCATCCTGGAGCCCCAGGTCAAGGGACGGATCATAGAACCGGAAGAAACCGTTCCGGATCATAGTTTAAGAAAAAAACGAAAAACATTGTAATGTACCTCGACGATCGGATACAATGTTAAACACTGGAGGCTGCAGCTTCGCTCTCCTGCAGTGGTCTTCCAACAATTAGCTACAAAAAGAGAAAATTATGCTGAGGAGTGGTCGAACCAAAAAGCTGCTCCTGCCAGGTGACACGGTTGCCACCATTGGCCTGAGGGCTGCTGGGCATTGAGGAGGACATGTTGATTGTTGATATAGAGAGACAATCGATGTCACTTCTTTCGGATAGAGGAACGAGCAGGAAGAAAAAATTTCAAAAAAACAAGTGTAGTCGCAGACGGAGGCGCAGCGGAAAGGCAGAGGAAGCTGGCACAAAAAGTGATAAGAGCCTGGATCAATTCTCGCGAGTTTGCTTGCCTGCCCCTCTTGATATCATGGAGGAGGAACATGGGAAGCGGGGAGGCATATATTAAACTGGGGGCTATCGGGAACCGAAGCATATCTTTCAACAGCTAAACGTCTTTGCGCAAGACGGTTTGCAAGTCCAAAGACGGACTTATGCATGTTGCTGTGGGCATGACATCGCGTCAGCGAATGCCCCTCTCCGACCTCCACTCAACGAACGCAGGGTGCACGGGGAGCATGCGGATCATTTGAGGCTGCAAGGACGGCCCGGCGCACGCCTATTGGAAGTCTATATTTGAAGAACATCAAAACACCACCGAAAAGGGCTGATACCACCTCTCCACAGACCAGACGACCGCTCGACATGGAGAGGGGCCGAAAGGGTACGGGAGCGAAGAGACAGCGGTCGAGATGCTGGACAGCTCGCAGCCCCCCC
>JGI26051J44788_1001106_pt1 | contig 9906 bp, 9 predicted proteins | sample HigsolmetaGSP13D_FD_44788 | JGI IMG/M metagenome (IMG submission 44788) | reverse complement strand
CCTTGACCACGTTGCGGCGGGTGTCGAGCAGCACGCGGGTGGACATGCGCTGGCTCTGCCGCAGGCCGCTGGGCTGGGTGTCGGCAAAGCGCACGCGGGCGGTGACCTCGCCGTTGACCACTTCCGGGGAAACCGCGCTGATCTGCCCGGGGAACGGCTGGCCGTTGCCGCTGGTGAGCTGGGCCGGCATGCCGATCGCCAGATCGCGGGCGAAGCTTTCCGGCACCTTGATCTCGATCTCGAAGCGCGACAGGTCCACCACGCCCAGGATGGGGGCGTTGGCGATGACATTGGTGTGCTGCGTGGCCTGCACCTGGCCCACCTGGCCGTCGAACGGCGCGCGCAGGGTCAAGGCGTCCACCTGGCGCTGCACCTCGGCCACCACCGCGCGCTGGCGGTCGGCCAGCAGGCGTTTGTTGCGTGCGTCCAGGTCCGCCCCCTGGCCCTGCAGGCGGGCATCGGTGCGCGCGTTGGCCAGGGTGATGTCGGCCTTCTTCATGCTGTCCTGCGCGCGCGCCAGTTCGATCGCCGGCACCGCGCCGCCATCGAAGCCGCGCTGGTAGCGCTGCAGGTCGCGCTCGGCGGCCGTGCGCTCGATCTGCGCCTGGTCGGTGTCCTTGCGGGCNTTGGCNCGCGCCAGGGTGGCGTCCAGCGCGGCGCGGCCGGCCTCCGCTTCCAGGCCGGCCAGCGTGGCCTGTTCCTGTGCCAGCGTGCTGCGCAGCTCCGGGCTGTCGATCACCGCCAGCTCCTGGCCCCGCCTGACCACATCGCCGGCCACCACCTTCAGGTCCACGGTGCCGGCGGAAATGGCGTAGAGCACCGGATTGTTGGCCGCGATCACCCGGCCGTCGGCGGCGATGTCACGCACCAGGTCGCCGCGCGTGACCTCGGCGATGCGCACCCGGCTGCCGTCGAATGAGCGGCTGGCGTTGAGCCAGGCGTGCGCGGCCAGGCCGATGCAGAGCAGCACGGCCGCCCCGCCCAGCAGCGGCCAGCGGTAGCGGAGCAGGCGCGGTGCCCGGCCGCTGTGGGCGGGGGCAACCTGCTGGTCCTGTGCGGAGGTGTCGCGGATCATCGAATGGCCTGGCCGGTGGAGTCATCTCCTACCAAGCAGGCTTCGTGCCAANTTTTTTTCTCGCCTTTTCAACGAGATACGCTGGCGCTCCGAGTGTCCGCCTGTCCGCGGACACCCCGGCGGACACTTCATGAAGTGTCCGCCGGGTCGGTGTGGGCGGCAGATCAGCCGTTGGAGATGATTTCCACCCAGTAGCCGTCCGGGTCCTTGATGAAGGCCAGGTGCTTCATGCGGCCGTCGCTGAGGCGCTTCTGGAAAGGCACGCCCAGCGCTTCGAAGCGCTGGCAGGCCGCTTCGATGTCCGGCACCGACACGCAGATATGGCCGAAGCCGCGCGGCTCGCTGTTGCCATCGTGGTACACCGCGCCCTCGCTGGCCTCGGTGCCGTGGTTGTGGGTCAGCTCCAGCACGCCGGACAGGCCGGCCATCCACTGGCGGCGCTGCGCGGCATCGTCCGGCACCTGCGTGCCGGCCGGCACGTACGCCAGGAAGTACAGGCTGAACGCGGCTTCCTCGAAGTCACGCTTGTCGATCAGCTGATAGCCCAGCACGCGCGTGTAGAAGTCCAGCGAGGCGGTCGCGTCCTTGACCCGCAGCATGGTGTGGTTGAAGACAAAACCATGGGTCTCGGCGGGGGCCTGGGCGGCCACGCCGGGAACGGTACGCAGTTCGGCAGGTGTCATGGGGGAGTCCTTCGTTCGGGGCCGCAGGCGGCCGTGAAAACCCGCATGGTAACGCCGCCTTCGTGTCCATTCCGACAACGGCGGCGGCACCGGCCGCGGGCGTGCCCGCTACAATGGCGTTCATCGCACCGTTGCGTGCCGACCAGAATGCCCGCCATGTCGCAGCGTGAATGGGTGGCTGCCGCCATCCAGAAGATCGAAGCCGATTTCAACCGGTCCGCCGATACCCACCTGATTCCGCTGGATCTGCCCGGCTTTGCCGGCATCGAGCTGTACTTCAAGGATGAGTCCAGTCACCCCACCGGCAGCCTGAAACACCGTCTGGCGCGTTCGCTGTTCCTGTACGCGCTGGCCAATGGCTGGCTGCGCGAGGGGCGGCCGGTGATCGAAGCCTCCAGCGGCTCCACCGCCGTGTCCGAAGCGTATTTCGCGCGGCTGCTCGGCCTGCCGTTCATCGCGGTGATGCCCGCCAGTACCTCGCCGGAAAAGATCGCCGCGATCGAGTTCCAGGGCGGGCGCTGCCATCTGGTGCAGCACGCCTGTGGGCTGAACGCGGCCTCGGAACAGCTGGCACAGGAAACCGGCGGGCATTTCATGGACCAGTTCACCTACGCCGAACGGGCCACCGACTGGCGCGCCAACAACAACATCGCCGAGTCCATCTTCAAGCAGATGGCCCAGGAGCCGCACCCCATCCCGGAATGGATCGTCTGCAGCCCGGGGACCGGCGGTACCGCGGCCACGCTGGGCCGCTATGTGAGTTACCGTCGCCACGACACCCGCATCCTGTGTGCCGATCCGGAAGTGTCGGTGTTCTTCGACGGTTACCAGGCCGCCGCGAACGGGCAGCCATGGCGCGGGCTGACCTGCGAGGGCGGCTCGCGAGTGGAGGGCATCGGCCGGCCGCGGGTGGAACCGAGCTTCATTCCCGGCAGCGTGGATGCCATGGTGAAAGTGCCTGATGCGCTGAGTCTGGCCGCCATGCGCCATGTCAGCCGCCAGCTCGGCCGGCGCGTCGGGGGCTCCACCGGCACCAACTTCGTGGGCGTGCTGCAGGCCGCGCAGTGGATGCGCGCCGCCGGCCGCGACGGCAGCATCGTCACCATCCTGTGCGACAGCGGCGAACGCTATGCGCACAGCTATTACGACCGCGCCTGGTATGCGCGCCACGGCATTGATGTGGACCAGGCCGACGCCCAGTTGGAGGCGGCGCTGGCCGGCCACGGCCTGCCGGGCTTGCCGGCCTGCAGCCTGGAACCGCTGTAACCGGGTGTGCGGCGCAGGCCTTGTGCGGCCGCGCGGGCAGCGCCATATCAGGGGCGATGCCGCTGCACGCGGCCCGTTTCTGGAGAATGCCGTGACCCCTGCCAACCCGCTGCTTGATATGTCGGGCCTGCCGCGTTTCGATGAGATCCGCCCGGACCATGTGGGCCCGGCGCTGGATGTGCTGCTGGCCGAGGCCGAAGCCGCCGTCGCCGCGGCCGAGCAGCTGGCCGCGCCGCGCTGGGACACCTTCGTGGTGCCGCTGGATGACGCCACCGAGCGCCTGTGGCGCGCGTGGGGCCAGGTGAGCCACCTGCAGGCGGTGGTCAACACCCCCGAACTGCGCGAGGCGTACAACGCCAACCTGCCGCGGGTCACCCGCTTCGGCAGCGCGCTGGCGCAGAACCTGGCGCTGTTCCGGCAGTACCAGGCCCTGGCGGCCAGTGAGGAGGCCCGCGGTTACGACAGCATCCGGCAGAAAGTGCTGGAGAACACGCTGCGCGAGTTCCGTCTGGGCGGCGCCGAGCTGGATGCCGACGCCCAGCAGCGTCTGTCCGCCGCCAAGCAGTCGCTGTCGGCGTTGTCGGCGGCCTTCTCGCAGAATGTGCTCGACGCCACCGATGCCTGGTCGCTGCAGGTGGAGGACCCGGCACGGCTGGCGGGCCTGCCCGACGATGTAATGCAGGCGGCCCGTGCCGCCGCCGAAGCCGATGGCCTGCCGGGCTGGAAGCTGACCCTGCAGATGCCCTGCTACCTGCCGGTGCAGACCTGGGCCGAAGACCGCGCGCTGCGCGAGACCCTCTACCGCGCCAGTGCGCAGCGCGCCTCGGAGCTGGGTGAGGCCTCGCTGGACAACAGCGGCAACATCGAGCGCATCCTGGCCCTGCGCGCGGAGGTGGCCGGCCTGCTCGGCTTTGCCACCTATGCCGATTACTCCGTGGCGACCAAGATGGCCGAGGACCCGCAGCAGGTGCTGGGGTTCCTGCGTGACCTGGCCGCGCGCGCGCGGCCGTTCGCCGTGCAGGACCGTGCCGAGCTGGAGCAGTTCGCGCGCGAGCACCTGGGCCTGCCGGACCTGCAGGCCTGGGACCTGGCCTTCGTTGCCGACCGGCTCAAGCAGGCGCGGTACAGCTACGCGGCGCAGGAGGTGAAGCAGTACTTCACCGAACCGACGGTGCTGGCCGGCCTGTTCGCGCTCATCGAGCAGCTGTACGGCCTGCGCGTGCAGCCGGACACTGCGCCGGTATGGCACGAGGACGTGCGCTTGTTCCGTCTGGTGGACGCGCANGACCAGCTCGTCGGCCAGTTCTACCTGGATCTGTACGCACGCCCCGGCAAGCGCGGCGGGGCGTGGATGGACGACTGCCGCAACCGTCGCGAGCGCGCCGATGGCAGCGTGCAGACGCCGGTGGTGTACCTGGTGTGCAACTTCGGCCGGGGCAGCGACGGCCGCCCGGCCACCTTCAGCCACGACGAGGTCATCACCCTGTTCCATGAAATGGGGCACGGCCTGCACCAGCTGCTCACCCGCGTCGGCGAGCTGGCCGTGGCCGGCATCAACGGGGTGGAATGGGACGCCGTGGAGCTGCCCAGCCAGTTCATGGAGAACTTCTGCTGGGANTGGGAGCACGTGCAGGGGATGACCGCCCACGTGGACAGCGGCGAACCNCTGCCGCGCGCGCTGTTNGACNGGATGCTGGCCGCGCGCAACTTCCACAGCGGCATGGCCACCGTGCGGCAGCTGGAATTCGCCCTGTTCGACATGCTGCTGCACAGCCGCTTCGACCCGGCCCAGCAGACCGTGCTGGCGCTGCTGGACCAGGTGCGCGCGGAGGTGGCGGTGAACCACCCGCCCGCGTGGAANCGCTTCCCGCACCAGTTCAGCCATATCTTCGCCGGNGGCTATGCCGCCGGGTACTACAGCTACAAGTGGGCCGAAGTNCTCAGCGCCGATGCCTATGCGGCCTTCGAAGAGGCNCCGGGTGAGCTGGCACGCACCGGTGCGCGCTTCCGGGANGAGGTGCTGGGCCGCGGNGGCAGCCGCAGCGCCGCGGAGAACTTCCGCGCGTTCCGTGGCCGTGAACCGGCCATCGATGCGCTGCTGCGCCATGCCGGCATGGCCTGAGCAACGGCCCGCCCGCCACACCGGCGGGCGTCAGTCCGCGTAGATCATCCTGCGGGTCATGCCGCCATCGGCGATGAATTCCTGTCCGGTGCAGAAGCCGGACAGCGATGACAGCAGATAGACCGCCAGCGCGCCGATGTCCTCCGGCGTGCCCACACGCCCGGCCGGGTGTTGGGCGTGGTCGCGGGCGGACAACTGCGGTGCCTTGCGCCGGGACGGGGCCTGCCACGCGTCGGTACTGATCCAGCCCGGGCTGATGGTGTTCACCCGCACCGCAGGACCGGCGCTTATCGCCAGGGCATGGGTGAACGCCAGCAGGCCACCCTTGGCGGCGGCATAGCCTTCGCTGTGGGGTTCGGACTGCCGCGCGCGGGTGGACGCGATGTTCACGATCGCNCCGGCGCCGCTGTCGTGCAGTGCCGGCAGGGCGTGCTTGCTGCACAGGAACGCACCGTGCAGCGAGGACAGCCGCCGCTGCCACTCCTCCCACGCTGCCACTCCTCCCAGCTCATGTCCTGCAGCACGGTGCCGTGTGCACTGGCGATGCCGGCGTTGTTCACCAGCCCGTCGATGCGGCCGTAACGCTCACGCGCTGCCGCGATGAAGGCGGCCACGCTGGCCTCCTCGCTCACGTCCAGGCGCTGGAACGCGGCGCGTGCACCGCACTGCCATTCGTCCAGGCAGGCGGCGCCGGCCTCCTCGTCCAGATCGCCGATGACGACCTGGCCGCCGGCCCCCAGCACCGCCTGGGCGATGCCGCGGCCGATGCCGTTGGCCCCGCCGGTCACCAGCACCGTCCTGCCGTGCAGGGGCGCGGACGGCCAGGGTTGAACGGGCGGTGCCGCGCTCATGACAGGTCCTCGCCGCGCAACCGGCGCCACCAGCCCTGCACGCCGATCCGGTCCAGCGTGGCGATATTGCGCTCCACGATCACATCCGGGTCCGGATAGGCCTCCACCGCGCGGGCCACGCTGTCTTCGCGCAGCAGGTGCAGGGTGGGGTAGGGCGAGCGGTTGGTGTAGTTGCTGGCATCGTCGGCGGCCACCCCGTCGAACTGGTACTGCGGGTGGAAGCTGGCCACCTGCAGGATGCCCTGCAGGTCCAGCGCCTCCACGGCCGCATCGGCGTTGTCCAGGAAGTCGTTGTACTCCAGGAAATCGCCCAGCACCTGCGGGTGCACGATCAGCGTGGTATCGATCTGCTCCGGCGGGGTGTCACGCAGCCGCACCAGCTCTTCGGCCAGTTCCTCCACCAGCGCTTCCACGGTGGTGGCATCGCTGAGCACGAACCGCACCTGGTCCTTCACGTACACCGCCTTGGCGAACGGGCACAGGTTCAGGCCGATCACGATGCGCTCCAGCCAGCGCCGGGTGTCGCCGATGGGATCGGCGCCAGCGGNATCGCCGTTCGCGGGAAGGCCGCCGGGTGGACGATCGAGGGGAGCGGTGGAATCGTTCATGGCAGGCACGCAGGCAGGTGGAAGGCGGTCACGGCCGTCGGGATCAATCGCGGAAATTGTTGAACTGCAGCGGCAGGTCGAACTTGCCGGCCTTCAGTACCGCGATCGCGTCCTGCAGGTCATCCCGCTTCTTGCCCTGCACGCGCAGTTTGTCGCCATTGATCTGGCTTTCCACTTTCAGTTTGGCGTCCTTCAACGCGGCGGCGATCTTCTTGGCGATCTTCTGCTCGATGCCCTGCTTGACGGTGATCTTCTGCCGCGCCTGGGCCAGGTTGGTCTCGATATCGCCGAANTCCAGGCTCAGCACATCGATGCCACGGGCGGCCAGCCGGGCGCGCAGGATGTCATTCATCTGCTTGAGCTGGAACTCGGTCGGGGCCATCTGGGTGATCACCTCGCCATCGCGCTCGAACTTCGCGTCCACGCCCTTGAAGTCGAAGCGGGTCGCCAGTTCGCGATTGGCCTGGTCCAGGGCGTTGGTCAGCTCGTGGGTATCCACTTCGGACACGACATCGAAAGAGGGCATGGGCATTGCTCCGCGTGATTCAGTGGCCCCCATTCTATCGCGCGGCCCCTGATGCGGTCGTGCGGGCGGGGCGGCAGGGATGCCACACGGGGCANGGCCCGGGCGATAATGCGCCATGAACACGCAACGCTCCCCGTCCCGCGCCGTGCTGTGGATGATCGCCGCAGTGGCGAGCTTCTCCCTGATGGACGCCGGCATGAAGCAGCTGGCGGCCAGCTACCCTTCGCTGCAGGTGACCTTCCTGCGCGGCGCCGCGTCGCTGCCGTTCGTGCTGGTCTGGGTGCTGGCCAGCGCCGGGCCGCGCTCGCTGGTGCCGCGCCGCTGGGGGCTGCACCTGCTGCGCGGTGCGTTGGGCATGGCGATGATCGGCTGCTTCGTGTACGCCCTGCGCGACCTGCCGTTGTCCACCGCCTACAGCATCTATTTCGTCGCCCCGCTGCTGATCGCCGCGCTGTCGGTGCCGCTGCTGGGCGAGCGGGTGGGGCCACGGCGCTGGGTGGCGATCGGCATCGGCCTGCTCGGGGTGATCGTGGTGCTGCGCCCGGGTGTGGACGGCTTCATCTCCATTCCCGGGCTGATGGTGCTGGCCGCCGCGACCGCCTACGCCATCGCGGCCATCACCGTGAGCCTGCTCACCCGCACCGATACCTCGCAGTCGATGGTGGTCTGGTTCCTGGTGATCATGGCGCTCGGCGCCGGCGCGTTGGCCTGGCAGGACTGGGTGCCGCTGCAGTGGGCGCATGCCCCGCTGATCGCCGGCATGGGGTTGGCCGGAGCGCTGGGCCAGATCGCCCTCACCCGGGCCTTCCAGCTTGGCGAGGCCTCGATGATCGCCCCGCTGGAGTACACCGGGCTGGTCTGGGTAATCGGCTGGGACCTGGCGTTCTGGGGCCAGTTGCCGGACGCGTTCACCTGGGTGGGCGCGGCGATCATCGTCGCCTCCGGGCTGTACCTGCTGCACCGCGAGCGGGTCAACCAGCACACCCCGCCGACGCCGCTGGACCACCCGTAAGGCGTTGTTCACGGGGTACTTAGAAGGAAAAGGAATATCATTCCTGCTCCCGGTGTGCGCGCGTCGGCGTCGCCGCTGGTAGGCTGCACCCCCTCCCGCCGCCCCTTCCGGTGTACCGCCCCCGTGATCGAGTTCCAGCGCCTGCACAAGTCGTATTCCGTAGCCGGGCGCGCCGTCAGCGCGCTGCATCCGCTGGATCTGTCCATTGCCGCCGGTGAGGTGTTCGGCATCATCGGTCACTCCGGTGCCGGCAAGTCCACGCTGCTGCGCATGATCAACCGGCTGGAAGAGCCCACGGGCGGTCGCCTGCTGATCGGTGGCGAGGACGTGACCGCGCTGGACAGCGANGGCCTGCGCACGCTGCGCCGCCGGATCGGCATGATCTTCCAGCACTTCAACCTGCTCTCCTCGCGCACGGTGGCCGGCAACGTGGCGTTCCCGCTGGAACTGGCCGGCACACCGGCGGCACAGATCCAGGTGCGGGTGGCCGAGCTGCTGGAGACGGTCGGGCTGCAGGCGCATGCCGGCAAGTACCCGGCGCAGCTGTCGGGCGGACAGAAGCAGCGCGTGGGCATCGCCCGCGCCCTGGCCACGCGCCCGCAGATCCTGCTGTGCGATGAGGCGACGAGTGCGCTGGACCCGCAGACCACCGCCTCGGTGCTGGCGCTGCTGGCCCGGATCAACCGCGAACTGGGCCTGACCATCGTGCTGATCACCCATGAGATGGATGTCATCCGCCGCGTCTGCGACCGGGTTGCCGTGCTGGATGCCGGGCATCTGGTGGAAACCGGTCCGGTCACCGAGGTCTTCCTGCACCCGCAGCACGCCACCACGCGCCGCTTCGTCAGCGAGTCCGAGCATGTCGACGAAGGCACCCTGCACCGCGATTTCGAGGCCGTGGGGGGCACCATCGTGCGCCTGACCTTCCTCGGCGGTGACACCTACCAGCCGCTGCTGGGCAGTGTGGCCCGGCAGACCGGCGTGGACTACAACATCCTGTCCGGCCGTATCGACCGGATCAAGGACACCCCTTACGGCCAGCTGGTCGTTTCGCTGGTAGGCGGCGACCAGGCCGCCGCGCAGGTGGCGTTCACCGCCGCCGGCGTGCACGTGGAGGAACTGTCGCGATGATCATCGCCGCTGCCGCGGAAGGCTTCTTCCGCAACCTGGACGCCGACAAGTGGGTCGACATCGGCAAGGCCAGCATCGAGACGCTGCTGATGATGGCCGGCTCACTGCCACTGACCCTGCTCATCGGCCTGCCGCTGGGCGTGCTGCTGTACCTGTTCGGCGCCCCGCAGCTGAAACGCCGCCCGCTGCTGTACGGCGGGCTGGCGCTGCTGGTGAACCTGCTGCGCTCGGTGCCCTTCATCATCCTGATGGTGGTGCTCATTCCGGTATCGCTGTGGCTCATGGGCCAGTCGGTGGGCGTGCTGGGCACGCTGCCGGCACTGGTGATCGGTGCGGCACCGTTCTATGCACGCCTGGTGGAAACCGCGCTGCGCGAGGTGGACCGCGGCGTGGTGGAGGCGGCGCAGTCGATGGGCGCCACCACCTGGCAGCTGGTCAGCCGCGTGCTGCTGCCGGAAGCGCGGCCCGGCCTGATCGCCGCAGCCACCGTGACCACCGTGGCGCTGGTGGGCTTCACCGCGATGGGCGGTGCGATCGGTTCGGGTGGGCTGGGTGATCTGGCGCTGCGCGAGGGCTACCTGCGCAACCGGACCGATGTGGCATTGGTCACCGTGGTGCTGCTGGTCGTGCTG
>JGI26051J44788_1001102_pt1 | contig 9947 bp, 7 predicted proteins | sample HigsolmetaGSP13D_FD_44788 | JGI IMG/M metagenome (IMG submission 44788) | reverse complement strand
GGCGACCTGATCGCACCGCTCGCCCCCCGGAGCACGGGACCGCTGACGTCCTACATCGCGAAGCGCACCGCGGCGAAGACCCCGGAGCCCGTGCCGGACTCCCCCGCCGGCTCCGCTCGTCCGGCATCCTCTCGGTTCGTCATCCAGGAACACCACGCGAGACGGCTCCACTACGACCTGCGACTCGAGCGCGACGGCGTGCTCGTCAGCTGGGCCGTGCCGCGCGGCATCCCGGAGTCGCCCTCGACGAACCACCTGGCCGTGATGACCGAGCCCCACCCGATGGAGTACCTGGATTTCGCCGGGGACATCCCCGCCGGCGAGTACGGCGCCGGCACCATGTCGATCTGGGACAGCGGCACCTTCGACCTCGAGAAGTGGCGAGACGACGAGGTCATCTTCACCGCGACAGGGCACGGCGACGGGCCGCTCGGGACCGTGAAGCTCGCCCTCATCCGGACGAGCGGCGACGGCGAGAAGTCGCAGTGGTTGCTGCACCGGATGAAGAAGGATGCCGCGGCTCCCCCGCCGGCGCCCGCTCCGCCCTCCCCTGCATCGGCACCGATACCGGCGCCGATGCTCGCGACGTCCTCGAATGCGGCCCTGGCCAGGCATGCGGCCACCCGCTGGGGTCCCTGGGTCGAGTTCAAGTGGGACGGCGTCCGAGCCCTCGGCGTCTGGGACGGCGAACATCTCAGGCTCCGCGCCCGCAGCGGCGCCGACATCACCGCCCGGTATCCCGAACTGACCGGCGGCGATCCCGGGTTCGGCGCCGCCCCCTGCGTCGTGGACGGGGAGATCGTCGCGCTCGACGATCGCAACCGGCCGAGCTTCTCGTTGCTCCAGCACCGGATGCACCTCACGAAGGCCGCCGACATCGACCGCGAGTCGGCGCGGATCCCCGTGCAGTTCCTGCTGTTCGACGTCCTGGAGATCGACGGGACGGATGCCGCATCCCTGCCCCTCTCGCAGCGGCGCGAGTTGCTGGAGGGTGTGGCCGGGGGCGCGATCGATCCCATCGTCGTGCCTCCCGTCGCGAGTGACGTCGACGACGCCCTTGCAACGGCGCAGCAGCTCGGACTCGAGGGCGTCGTCGTGAAGGATCCCGCCTCGGTCTACCGTCGTGGCGTCCGCAGCGAGCAGTGGCTCAAGGTGAAGCTGACCCTGATGCAGGAGGTGGTGATCGGCGGCATCCGTCCCGGCAGAGGCGGGCGCACCGGAGAGATCGGATCGCTGCTCATGGGCCTGCCGACAGAGGGCGGTCTGCGCTACATCGGTCGCGTCGGGTCGGGGTTCAGCGAGGCGACGCTCGCACGACTGGATGCCGAGCTCGCACCGCTCCGCACCGCTGAGAACCCCTTCGTCGACATCGGGCGTGCCGAGGCGTCCGACGCGCNGTGGGTCAGACCCGAGCTCGTCGGCGAGGTGGAGTACGCCGAAGCGACACCGAACGGCACCCTGCGTCACGCCCGCTGGCGGGGGCTCCGCCCCGACAAGACTCCCGCGGACGTGAACGCCGAAGACTGAGCCAGCGGATCCGGATCGATTCCGCCGGGCCCAGCCGTCACCTCGCGCTATCGGTAGAAGCCAGCAATGACCGATTTGGAGCCGTCGATGAATGCCGTGATCCTCACAACTTCACCGTTGCTCTTCTTCTTGTAAACCTTGTTCGGATACCAGGTCTTGCACTGGCCGCGCTGGAGATCCACCCACCCGTTGGGCTCCCAAATCTCGGAGGCGATATTGCCCGCCATGGGATGGACGGTGATCTTTTTCGCGGGACCTTCTTGATAACAGAAGATGAAGCTCTTCAGCCTTACGCTATTCGCCTTGTGCTCCGAGAACTTTCCGGCGATCGTCATCCGCGCATCGTCTGGAAGAGCAGGTGTGATCCCCGGAAATGTGAGGCTGACGCCGACGTCAACCTTGTTCTTGATGTACGTGATCTTGAGACCTGCAGCGTTGGCCGGCAGNGCTGAGAGCGAGACCATCGCCAATGCGACCGCAGTGGCCGCAGCAAATCGCGCGATTTTATTCATTATTCCCCCCGGATGTCATTCGCCCCGAAAACCGAAAGCGACAATCCGACACTAGCAGCGCCCTGGAAGGGAAATAGAAGCCCTACCGTCACCGGTTCTGAACGAGAGTGAGCTGAGTGCCGTCAGGATCCACGAGATACACGACGCGACCGCCCCAGCCTCGATCTTCGGCGGATGCCGCCGGGGGATGCCGGTCGCGCCCCCGGGCGCACCGGAGTCGGCGATCCGCCGGTACCAGGCGCCGAGGTCGTCCACGCGAAGACAGCACATGACCGTGTTCGCGCCCGGGTCGAGGTCCGAATCGGGGAAGACCTCCAGCTGCAGCTGCTGCCGGCGCAGTATCAGCCAGTCTTCAGCGTTAGACCGCCTCGAAACCGATTGACACGTAGAACCCAGTCGTGGTGTCGAAGCCTCGAGACGCCAGCTTCGGCGCGGCGACGTCCACCATCAGCGGTGCCTCAGGCGTGGGCTTCGTGCTCGACGTGGCCCGCCGGCTCGAGCTGGAACGTGGAGTGCTCCACGTCGAAGTGGCGGGCGAGACAGGACTGAAGCTGGGACAGCAGCGCGCCCGCGCGGTCATCCGCGAAGAAGTCCGTCGCGACGACAACGTGCGCCGTGAACACCGGCGCGCCGCGCGTGAGCTGCCAGACGTGCACGTCGTGGACGTCGACGACGCCCTCGGTGCCGAGGATGTGGTCGCGGATGTCGGTGACCTTCGTCCCCGCCGGTGCCCGCTCGCCCAGCACGGCGAACACTTCTCGCAACAGGGTGATGGCACGCGGCACGATGAGCGCGGCGATGACGAGGGAAGCCACGGCGTCCGCCGGCATCCATCCCGTCAGCCAGATCGCCCCGGCCGCGATGATCACGACGACCGACCCGAGCAGGTCGCCCAGGACCTCGAGGTACGCGCCGCGCACGTTGATGCTCGTGCGCTGCGCGGCGCTCAGGACGTAGAGCGAGACACCGTTGGCGAGGAGGCCGATGACGGCGACGACGAGCATCGGCAGCCCCTGCACCTCGGCATCCGCGGGTCGGATCAGGCGGCCGACGGCCTCGACCGCGATCCACGCTCCGAGAGCGATGAGGATCACAGCGTTGAGCAGCGCACCGAAGACCTCGGCGCGTTGATATCCGTAGGTCTGTCGCTCGTCCGCCGGGCGAGCCGCGACCGACGCGGCTATGAGAGCGATCACGAGCCCCGAGCTGTCGGTGAACATATGGCCGGCATCGGCGAGCAGCGCCAGCGACCCGGTCAGGATGGCACCGACGAGCTGGACGACGAGCACCGTCGCGGTGATTCCGAGGGAGACCGCGAGCAGTCGCCGCGGATGTCCTCCCCGGATGCCGGTGGGTGCGTGATCGTGCATGTCTACGAGGGTAGGACCCGCCGTCGCACCGACCGGCCCGATTCCCGAACTCGGGAATGAGTCCGATTCTCAGCCTCAGCAGGAGAGCCCGCGCCGCGTCAGAGGGAGGCGAGCAGAGGCACGAGAGCTTCGAAGGCCCGCGCGCGGTGCGACGACGCGTTCTTCTGGGCGGGCGTCAACTCCGCCGCAGAACTACCCTCTGCGTCGTCCGGCAGGAACACGGGGTCGTAGCCGAACCCGTTCTCCCCCGTCGGTGCGGTCGCGAGACGGCCCGGCCACACGCCGGTCACGACGTGCTCTTCGCCACCGGGGACGACGAGCGCGATCGTCGAGACGAACTGCGCCGTGCGGTGGGGATCAGCGATGTCGGCGAGCTGATCGAGCAGGAGCTCGTAGTTCGCCACGCCGTCCTTCTTGTGCCCCGCCCAATACGCGGAGAAGACTCCGGGCGACCCACCCAGAACATCGACGGCGATCCCGGAGTCGTCCGCCATGGCCGGGAGTCCGGTGTGGGCGGCGGCCGCTCGGGCCTTGATGAGGGCGTTCTGCGCGAACGTCACACCGTCCTCGACCGGCTCGGGGCCGTCATAGCCGACGACCTCGAGGTCGGGTCGCGTCGCCGCGACGATCGCTCCGAACTCCTCGACCTTGTGCGCGTTGTGCGTGGCGAGGACGATGCGGCGCGTCGTCACGCGAGCTCCCGTGCCAGCGCGGCGAGCTGCGCCTCGCGGAGGTCGCCGCAGCCGTTCACGCCGAGCTCGAGCAGGGCGTCGAGCTCGCGCTTGTCGAAGGGCGCTCCCTCGGCGGTTCCCTGGACCTCGACGAACAGGCCGCGACCGGTGACGACGACGTTCATGTCGGTCTCCGCGCGGACGTCTTCGACGTAGGCGAGGTCGAGCATCGGCTCACCGTCGATGATGCCCACGGACACCGCTGCGACCGAGTCGATGAGCGCCTTCGCGTTCTTGCCGACGAAGCCCTTCGCGCGGCCCCACTCGATCGCATCCGCCAGGGCGACGTAGGCACCGGTGATGGCGGCGGTGCGCGTGCCGCCGTCGGCCTGAAGGACGTCGCAGTCGATGACGATCGTGTTCTCGCCGAGGGCCTTCGTGTCGACGACCGCCCGCAGCGCGCGTCCGATCAGCCGCGAGATCTCGTGCGTGCGCCCGCCGACCTTGCCCTTGATCGATTCGCGGTCGTTGCGCGAGTTCGTCGCGCGCGGGAGCATCGCGTACTCAGCGGTGACCCAGCCCTTGCCCTTACCGGTCAGCCACCGCGGGACGCCGTTGGTGAAGGATGCCGTGCACAGGACCTTCGTGCCGCCGAAGGAGATCAGCGCGGAACCCTCCGCATGGGCGCTCCACCCGCGTTCGATCGTGACGGGGCGCAGCTGGTCGACGGAACGGCCGTCGGCGCGGGTGGTCTCGGTCATGGGGTCTCCTTCGGTAGGTCGATGGCACCGGTCTGGACGAGTCGGACGGCGCTGACGCCGCGACCCATCAGCCGGTCGGCGAGTCGGATGAAGTCGTCGGCGGAATCGCCGGTCGCCTCGTAGACGTGGGTCGGGGTCGCGTCCGGACCGGCGAGGAGGTCGCGGGAGACGAGCTGCCGGTAGACGTCTTTCGCCGTTTCCGTGTCGCTGGACACGAGCGACACATCGGGGCCCATGACGTAGCTGATGGCGCCCTCGAGGAACGGATAGTGCGTGCACCCGAGCACGACGGTGTCGACGCCGGCGTGGCGGAGCGGAGCGAGGTACTCCTCGGCGACGCCGAGGACGTCCGTCGTGTCCGTCACGCCCGCTTCGACGAAGTCGACGAAGCGCGGGCACGCCTGCGCGAAGACGCTCAGGCGTTCGTTGACACCGAGCATGTCCTGGTAGACGCCCGACCCGATGGTGCCGGCGGTACCGATGACGCCGACGCGGCCGTTGCGCGTGGTCGAGATGGCAGTGCGGACGGCCGGGCCGATGACCTCGACGACCGGCACGTCATAGCGCTCGCGTGCATCGCGGAGAAGGGCGGCCGACGCCGTGTTGCACGCGATGACGAGCATCTTGACGCCCTGGTCCACGAGCGTGTCCAGCACTTCGAGTCCGTACCGGCGGACGTCGGCGATGGGCTTGGGTCCATACGGGGAGTGCGCGGTGTCGCCGATATAGAGGATCGATTCGCGCGGCAGGAGCTGGGAGACGGCCCGGGCCACGGTCAGCCCGCCCACTCCGGAGTCGAAGATCCCGATCGGTGCGTCCGTCACGATCGACCAGCCTAGTCTCGGTCCGGTCCTCCCCTGCGCGTGGATAGAGTGACCGGATGGCCACGTCCACGGCATTGCTGACCGACCGCTACGAACTCACGATGCTGGATGCCGCACTGCGCGACGGCACGGCGAATCGTCGGTGCGTCTTCGAACTGTTCGGACGGCGTCTTCCGGGCGGCCGCCGCTTCGGCGTCGTGGCCGGAACCGGACGGCTCCTCTCGGAGATCGCAGACTTCCGCTTCGACGAGGCCGAACTCGCCTACCTGCGCGACAACGACATCGTCAGCCATGAGACGGTGCGCTACCTCGAGGACTACCGGTTCGGCGGCACGATCAGCGGTTACCGGGAGGGCGAGCTCTACTTCCCGGGCTCCCCCCTCCTGACGATCGAGGGCACCTTCGCTGAAGCGGTGATCCTCGAGACTCTGGCCCTCAGCATCCTCAACCACGACTCGGCCGTCGCGACGGCCGCCGCGCGCATGAGCATCGCCGCCGGTGACCGTCCGCTCGCAGAGATGGGATCCCGCCGTGCAGCGGAGCGATCCGCCGTCGCGGCGGCCCGCGCCGCCTACATCGCAGGGTTCTCCGCCACCAGCAACCTCGAAGCGGGACGCTCCTGGGGAATCCCCACCATGGGCACCGCAGCGCACGCCTGGACCCTCCTGCACGACACCGAGGAGGACGCCTTCCGCAGCCAGATCGATGCCCTCGGCACGGGGACCACCCTTCTCGTCGACACCTACGACATCCGCCAGGGCGTGGAGACGGCCGTTCGCGTCGCGGGTACCGGTCTCGGTGGCGTCCGGCTCGATTCCGGCGACCTCCCGACCGTGGCCGCCTCCGTCCGTGAGCAACTCGACGAGCTAGGCGCAACCGAGACGCGGATCACCGTGACGAGCGATCTCGACGAGTTCGCGATCGCTGCGCTGGCCGCATCCCCGGTCGATGCGTACGGAGTCGGAACCTCCGTCGTCACCGGATCGGGCACCCCGACGGCGGGAATGGTCTACAAGCTCGTCGCCCGACAGGGCTCAGACGGCGGCTGGGTTCCGGTGGCGAAGGCTTCGACGTCGAAGGCGTCCATCGGCGGTCGCAAGGCGGCGTTCCGGCGTCGCGCCGACGGTGTCGCAACCGCGGAGGTGATCGCCGTCGCCGACGGTTTCGAGGAGCTCGACACCCCGTCCGCTCATCCCGACGCGCGTCCACTGCAGACCGTGCTCGTCGACCACGGCGAGACGGATGCCGCTCACCTCGGTCCCGAGGGTGTCGCCGCCGCCCGCGCGCACCACCTTCGGGTCCGCGAGGAGCTGCCGGTCGCGGCGCTGGCGCTCAGCCGCGCCGATCCCGCGCTGCCGACCGTCTACGAGGTGAGCGAGGCGTAGATCTCCTTGCATGTCGGGCAGACCGGGAACTTCTCGGGATCCCGACCGGGGGTCCACTTCTTGCCGCACAGCGCGCGCACCGGCTTGCCGGTGATGGCCGACTCGAGGATCTTGTCCTTCTTGACGTAGTGCGAGAACCGCTCATGGTCGCCAGGCTCGATGGACTCCTCGCGGATGAGCTCTTCGAGTTCGCGGTCGAGTGTGGCGAGGCCGCCCTGATCAGGGCTGTCGATCGGCGTGCTCATTCCCCCGAGTGTACTGGGGCCGAGAGCTTCGTGGCCGGCTGTCAGAGGGTTTCTGCGAACTCCATGATGCGTCCGGTTCGGCGCTCGAAGAGTGCTCCACCGACGGCCACGCCGACGATCATCACGCCGAGACCGACCCCGATGCCGGACCAGAACGACGACCACGCGGCACCCTCGTCCCCGTTGAGGCAGAGCCACCCCCACCAGAGCGCCGGTGCGGACAGCAGGATGGCGCCGAACAGCACGAGGGCCTGCGTCATGCCCCCGCCCGTGCGTTGGGGCTGCTCGAATGGTCCCTCGCCCGGGCGGGAAACGGCGTAGGGCGACGCGACTGAGGAGATCGACCCGAGGCCGAGGCCCGCGGCGAACAGGGAGACGCAGACGCCGATGAGGGCGGGCAGAACCGCCCATCGACCGTGCACCCAGACCGAGCCGGTGATCAGGAGCGCCAGCAGCGGGATGCCGACCATGAGGATGGGTACGAGCCGGCCGATCCGGTCTGCGAGACCGCGAACCCCGGCGGAGATGTGCAGCCACACGCCTGTCGAGTCGTAAGCCAGATCGTTGTGCACCAGCCAGCCGAGGAAGAGCGCGAGGATCGGCGGTGGAATGAGCGCCACGGTCTGCAGCGGGACACCCACGACGAGCAACGGCGTCACGATGAGGACGGAGGCGATCGGCACGACGATGACGTTCGCGAGGTAGCGGGCATCGCCGAACCAGTAGACGATGCTCCGCGCCGCGATCGCTCCCCCCGGCAGCCCGGGCATGACCGCGAACCACCCGAGGCCGCGACGCTCGCGGACCGGGACCGGGCGCTCGGTTCGAGTCATCATCAGCTGGACCAGCAGGTACCACATGGCGCCCAGAACGACGATCGTTCCTCCGGCGACCAGCAGCGAGGCGATGAGGCTTCCCCCGGTGCGCACGGCTATCGCGGGCGCCGCGCCGAAGGGAGTGATCGCGAGCACCTGAGCCGCTTCGGTCAGCGGGGACGGAAGTCCGCCCGACCACTCGAGGGAGAACGCGAAAGCGGCAACCGGGATCACGACGACTCCGGCTGCGGTGACCATCAACCCGGTCAGCTGCGGCGACCGTCGGTCTCGGAGGGCGACCGCCGACACGGCCATGGCGCACCGCGACGCGAGCACCGCTGTGGCGACGATCAGGGCGGTTCCGAGGACAGCCTGCCAGACCGGGGCCCCGTGGCTCGTGGCCGCCACAGCCATCGCTGCGGCGATCGAGAGCACGACCAGGCCGGGAACCCCGACCGGCGACACCGCCGCAACCGTCCAGGCGATGGTCCGCGGCTCGGCACCCGTCGTGACGAAGCGACGCGGGTCGAGGGGGTCATCGGCCCCGGTGAACAGCGGGATCAGCAGGAAGCCGGCGATCAGCAGCGCGCCTCCCACGACGGTCAGCGTCGCCGCTTCTTCATCGGGGACGCGGTCGAGCCGGACGAAGGCGACGCACACGGCCGCGACAGCCACCGCGAGGACGCCGAACGCCGCCAGTCGGCGCACCACGACGACGGGTCGGGCGTTCACCGCGCCGATGAGGAGGGCGAGCCTCAGTCGGAGTACGTGTGCAACCACTCGAGGCCTTCCACATCGCTGAGTCCGCCGGAGAGCTGGACGAAACGTTCCGCGAGGGTCTTGTCGCCACGGACCTCGTCGACCGTGCCCTGCGCGAGCACCTGGCCCGCGACGATGACCGCGACGCCGTCGCACACCCGCTCGACGAGCTCCATGCCGTGACTCGAGAGGACGACGGTGCCGCCTCGCGCGACGTACGCCGACAAAATGTCGAGGATGACGGCGCTCGAGACCGGATCCACCGCTTCGAACGGCTCGTCGAGGACGAGCAGCCTCGGGGCGTGGATCATGGCGCCGGCCAGCATGATCTTCTTGGTCATNCCCGCGGAGTAGTCGGACACCGGACGCGCAAGTGCAGCGGTCAGGTCGAACGCGCGAGCGAGGTCCTGCGTGCGCTCCGTGACGACCGCCGGCCGGAGCCCGCGCAGGACGCCGTAGTAGTGGAGGAGCTGTCGACCGGTGAGTCGATCGAAGGTGCGCAGGCGATCCGGGAGGACCCCCATGAGCGCCTTCGCACCGCGGGGATCGCGGCGGAGGTCGACGCCGCCGACCTGGATGGTGCCTGCGTCGGGGCGCAGGAGACCCGCGATCATCGACAGCGTCGTGGTCTTTCCGGCACCGTTGGGTCCGACGATGCCGTAGAAGGTTCCGGCCGGGATCTCGAGGTCCACGGCGTCCACAGCGAGAGTGCGACCGAAGGCCTTCGACACGTGCGACATCCGGAGAGCGAACGCGGTGCCGCCTTCGGTCGGCTCGATCCGGTCGGTCGTCGGCAGAACAGCGGTGGCGGGCGCGGGTCCCTCCGGCTCGGGTTCAGGCTCCAGCCCCGGGTCGGGCTNCAGCGCCAGGTCGGGCTCCAGCCCCAGGTCAGGCTCGGGCTCGGGCTCGGGCTCAAGCGCCGGCTCCGGTTCGGGCTCGATCTCGGGCGCCGGCTCGGGCTCTGGCTCGGGCGTGACCTCGGGGCCCGGCTCGACCTCGCGCTCCGGGACGATCTCAGGCTGGTGCTCCGGCTCGACCGTCGGTTCGGGCTCCAGCGCCGGCTCGACGGCTGGCTCGA
>JGI26051J44788_1001100_pt1 | contig 9986 bp, 14 predicted proteins | sample HigsolmetaGSP13D_FD_44788 | JGI IMG/M metagenome (IMG submission 44788) | reverse complement strand
TGGAAAGCAGGGCTTCCCGTCCGCTCAGCCGTACTTAAGCCACACGCCGGGCGGTTAGTAGTTGGGTGGGTGACCACCAGCGAATCCCGTCTGTTGTAGGTCTTTATCGGTTTTTATCGATTCTTTTTTTATCATTTGTGGTTTTTACAGCACTACTACTGGACTTCAGCCACACAGCAGGTGGTTTGCAACGTGGGCGCCTAATCGCACCAGCAGACCCTTCTACACTAGATTTTGCACTGAGGTACCTTGTGGAGTTTTCGCAGTCTTTTAGAATCTTCATCTAGTTTGCATCAAAACCCTAATTCTTGGCAGTGTGACGGCACAGTGCTCCTTATATAGTGAGTGCAATTCTAGGACTCTGTCCTAGAATCTTGGTCTTTTTGCCCTTAGCGCAGCGGTTTAGCTCTTAGAATGCACCCTAGGTGCCAGGCCGTGACAGGCAGAAAGTTTCACCATCAGCAGTGATCTGTGCAAGGAGGGAATTTCAATTTCTTAAGAATCTAGTCACCTTCGAACTGTCTGAAGCTATCATGGATCATTAGCATGTAGCAGTATACAATCTCTCTGCTGTCAGCAATCTGAAGATGACTGATATGGCTGGCTAGAAATGTTGATGTGGATATATCTAAGTTGGATTTTTCGTTGAAGATATGATTAAGATATGGCTTCATTTTCCTTTTTTTCCTCTCTCTTTTAGGTAGAATAATCAACATGACCAGAGTAGAGAGCTTTCATTAGATTTCAACTTACTATACAAAAGGCCGCAAATTGAAACAAAGATTACCACTAAACTCTACAGGGGTCTCCCGGTGTAAATTTTAGTGCAATATGGGTCTACTGGTGCAATTAAGCGCATATCTTGAGCTGTCATACTGACATATCTTGGTAAAATCAAAGGCGTATCCTTTGTTATAGCGTGGCAGCACCAGAGGATGCCCCATCAGGATGACTCGCTAAACAAAGTTGACAGCGAGTGTTAGTCTCTGATATCTCCAGAAAGCTTCCAAATGATGTTTCTTTGCCTTTGTAAGGTCAACGCGGTATTGTGAAATAATGGAAGTACAGCCAGCGCATCAGGCAGACTCTATAACGCAGGAAGGCAGAAACAAAACTTGAACAGCCACTTACGGCTGTTAGGGCTATTCACGTCTTACCCAGTGATCACGACCCCAGCTTTGCAACTCGCTTTCAGGAATACCAGGGCGATTCCTCCCCCCGAGGGCAAATCTGTCTCTGACCTTCTCCCTCGAAGCGCAACATTCTTCCATGAGAGTTTCCATTTGGTACTGCGGACTGAATTTACAAACGACGTAACCTGTCAGCCCAGCCAGTTTCAATCCCCCTTTCTCAGGCCAAACCGCGCCGCACCATACTGACAAACTCCACAGACGACCTCACAAAACATCAGAATGCTGTGATGAACCCCAATGCCATTCCGCGAACCCTGAATTGGGACGGGGATGATCCAGACAGACAAAAGCCCAATACGAGCAGGAGGAAGAACATCAACCTCATCCGCGGAAACCCGGAAAGTTATGTGTGGTTTTGCGTCGGGTATTGGTACTACCTGAACTACAAAGACAAGAGTAATGGGAACATTAGGTAGGGGTTTCAAAATGGCCTGGCGACGCCTATTAATGTCGAGTCTTCCTAGAAGAAAACACCGGCGAGAGAGCTGGCTGTTTTCTGGCGCGTGTATGCACGGGGAGTATACGTAGGTTGTGCTGTACGTTAAGCAGGTAGAGGCCGCAGATTAAAGGGAGGACCAGAAGGAGGCAGGCATAGCAATATAGTGGAAGATTGGGATGAGTTCGAGCTCACAAATCATCTCTCATTATCAGGATTTATTCACCTCTTTCGACTTCCCCTTTGGTCCTCAAAGCCGCATTCAACCCACTCAGGAACAGGCCGAAAATCAACATGCTCCTCCACCCATTCCTCCGCGCCCACCGTCTCCAGCTGCTGTGCAAGATATTCCATCACACCTATCTTCCTATAAGCAACATTGCCTCTCATTTCCCATCTCTGTTCTTTCTCCTTGTACTCCCGCTCTCTCTCCGCACTCTTCCAGAAGTGCAGCCACAGAAAAGCTTGCATCTCCCGACCCTTCCTCTCCCCCGTCCCAACAGCCCACAGCTGGATCGGGAGCCCCCAGAGCGGTTGCTGCCCCGGCTCTCGTCGAGCCCACGAGGGGCGGAGACCACGGAGTTTACAGATGCGTTCGCGCTGCTCCTGGCAGACGGGGGCGGAGAAGTACACAGTTACAAGCGCGAGGCCCGGTTTTAGATCATCAATCCACCAGGTATTTGCGCCGGCGTCGACCTCCCGAGAGCGTACTGGCTGTGAGACTGCGAATAAGCCACCCGAGTAGGTGCTGTACTCAGGAGACGCCTTGAAATCTTCTAACGCGGAATGGGAGCTCCAAACTTCAAGATGTACACGTTCATGGCAATATGAGTTAGGGAGATTTGAAAGCCAATAGATATCAGAAAGAAAAATCGTTTTTTCCTTCACACTACAATGGGGAAGAGGGAAGGGGGAATTGCATACCATTAACAAGAAGGACATATTCTGGACGCTCGAGAATCCTTCCCCAGGCAGAACCCGCATGGCCTGGCGCTTCGGCCAGAGACCCGAAGATCGCCATCCATTTGTTGTCCTCAAGGTCCTCTGTCTCAGGGATCTTTAACTCCGTCCAGATTGAAATGGGTTTACCTTGGCTGTCTGCCAGGATAGTCTGTTATGCCAGGTCGCGATTCGAAATATGAGTCCTATGTTATTAGGTAGGCACCTAACATGTAGCTGGGTAATAGGCAAAACAACCTTAAGGGACACGAGGACCGGGGGGACGCTTTCTCCGTCTGCCGTCTCGCTAAAGACACCGGCTAGCATACTGACCAATGCGGAAATATTAGTGATTGGGATCGTTCTGTTCTCTAATAGTAAGGTGTTATTATCAACAACTCTTACAGGCCGTGCGGTAAAGAGATTCACTTGAGGGCGGATCAAGTGTCAAAAGGGAAAGGACTACCAGACCCCAGCGCCGCGTTGAGGTGCGAGCTCGTCGCTGGGGACAAAAGATTGGATAAGTACCTAATCTTCGCGCCTCTCGACGGCAGTGTAAGGGTCGAGGTCACAGTGTGATGATAGGGACAGCAGACGCAAGCGCATTACGTCCCTACCACGAGTTCCAAAAAGTAATCGATGATTTTTGTTGTTGTCAGAACATCTTTTTAGTATCCTAGCTAGGGCCTTCTGAGAGGTGTGAAGAAGAGAAAGAAAATAAAGAATGGTAGGGGAGCAAAGCGGTATCTATTTGGTACTTTTTCGCTTCGGTGGTCTGCGACTCATCATCATGTGCCCACGTCGGGACTAGTACCCAAGCACTGCAAATGGTAATGGACGAGTCCTTTCGGGATGCCATCCGTGGATGGAATGGGCTCTCTCCGGCCCCGGAGATCAAGTAGTACTCTCTGCGTCTAGAAGATCTCCTGCGTGGGTTCTCGTCTCCGAGGGTACTTGAGCTTATGATCCATACCTCTGCGAGATGCAATCTACTTTCCATGCTTGTTTGCAAGACTGCTAGCATGCCCTTGTCCCGCAGCGAGGTACATTCCTCCAGCCATGCTGGGTTCCTTGAGCTTCTGCCCGAAATACACGCAATGATAACGGCCCATCTCGACGATCTGGCAACATTGCGACACCTTCTGATAGCCTTTCCTTGAACGACAATCCCGTTCTCCGCCTCCTTCAGTGCTATAACAATGGCAATCTTGAAACGGTCCTTGCAGCACACGGAGCTTTGCAAATACCTATACGCCATCTTTGCCGCTCGTTCCCTCGGCCCTTAAGACCAGAAGCAATTGGAATCCTTTCTAGACTGTTACCTTGGAGAATACCGAGATCATCACCCCCTGCCAGCAAGCGTACCCCGAAACCAGGCGTCACTCGAGTACCTGATCAGCGTACTCGACGCCGTGAAATTCTACCTCGTGTACTCTATCCGCGTATGGAACTGTGCTCTCGTCTTTTGCAGACCGAGCCCTGGTCCCAGTTACAACCCCCAGCCACCGACGCAATTCCGCATGCGCCGCGCCCTGTTGCGGATCCAACTGTACGCCGAGCTCTTCCACCAGCCGAGCGACCCATCCGACAGTGACTCCGGCTGGGAAACGCGACTCCCGGAAATAAAGCTTTTCTGGAGCCGGTACGACGAACCCGAAATGCGGGAGTGCCAATGCATCCATGCGGCGCTGGTCATTTCCGTGGGCCACGAGATCGAATATAAAGAAGAAGCACTGGGGGGCCCAGGTCAGAACGAGGATCGCGTTCAGCATCGGGGACTCCCGCAGCTGCAGAGATTTATTGAAGGATCTCCTTACACCAGATTCGGGTTGAGTTAAGTTCGCCGCCTGGTCCGGGATAAGATGTGCGGTTTTAACTATGTGGACCCGCGAGACGATATGTATCACAATCATCGGCTGATACATTTCCTGTTTCAGTGGAGCGATGGGCCGCACGGTGGACTTGGAAAGACAGTTTGGCGACGTGAGTATGTGGAGATTTCCGATTCTGAGGACGAGTGGCTCAGGGATGATGTCGGTGATGACTACAGCTACTCAAATGACGACAATGGCTACTAGTCAAGTGTGATGATCTTCCTCCAACTATAAGCACTGTAATTTTATATCATCATGGTATCTTCGCACCATAACATGCACGCAGGGGCGTTATGACTGCTATCCTGTATTATCAATTTTGAGACTGGGAAGCTGGAATCTCATGACTTTACATACAGTGAGCCTCTGCTTTAGAAAGTCTGGGAGCAGTCTTGTGCAGTTCACTGCGGAGAAGGCCCGGTTTTAAGTGTCTTCTGTTGACATTGTACAGTACAGCGGTGAGGTCATCCAGTACTAGTAATGAATTTTGTGAACGGATATCTGAGTAAAAAGAGGTGATATAACACGCACATTTATTCATTCAAGCGATGCCGGGTTTCTTGTCTCAAGCCATTGTGTGTCCTTAATACATAAGATAGTGTCATCTTGCCCTATCAGTCAATCTACCTGAATGAATCGCAGCCTGGAGTCCCCTTTGCCACAAATTTCTGGCTGTACCTCCTCCTGTGGATTCTAGGGAGATTTTATCTTAACAAAAATAATTCCTATTAGAGATATATATGTTGGATTGATAATTCTTTTGCCAAAGTAGCTAATATTAAAGCCAAATTTCCACCAATTCCAATTCAGCCTGTTAAACTTCATTTCGCAATTTTGGTTAGCACTGGGTTCAGCTTCAGGGTATATCATAACCTCTCACGGCCACCACGACTCTGTCCACGTCACCATCTGTGCCCCAATCATCAACCTCAAAAACATTGATAGCGCGTCGCCTAGCGAGCAATGATATTAGTCCCAAGCGACTTGTACAAAGTACTGTACATACACCCACAGGTCAATCAATGACTACATCTTCAATCCAGAGTCAACCTCCCTCCTCCTCAACCTTGGCATAGGCGTCGATAATATACGTCTCGTTTGTGAATTGAAAATCTGATAAAGCTACCTCTGTCAGTGCTGACTCACTAGTACAGACGTCAGAATAAGTATCTAAAGAGCTCTTTTGCATACCTAAACCATGGCATCCATATCGTCCGGGGAGGCCAAAGGGACTTCCTCGTCGGGAGGAGGGAGGTGCTGGGTGCCAGGCAGCGGAGGCAGGGACGCAGCAGCAACCCCCAAGATGCCCGCCGGGAGATTGACGGTGCTCCCGGCAGCGAAAAGGAAGATCGGCCCATGCAGGTGGTAGGAGGGGCCAGCAGGGCCGAGGCCACTACTTGGGGTTGTCCCCTGAGGGCACAACGGGCGCGAGAATGGCCCTTGGTTTTGCAACGGGCGCAGAAGAAATTGCATGCACCGGCATGCCTTTTGCCCACAACCCCCGCAAGGGGAGCGACACACACCCGGATGCTGGAGGGAGCGGCAACGGGGGCAGTGCGGCCGCTCTAATGCATCATCGAAATTGTTTCAACCGTCAGACGCAGAAGACTTACTTTTTTTAAGGGCGAACAGCGTAGAAACGTCTGGAGACACACACACTCGTCGAGTTTTCCACGGAAGTCGTCCCATGCGACATTGGGGGATTCCAACGGCGTCAGCACTGTCAAACTCATAGGCAGGGAAGCGCTGACTGTCTGGCGTGGAAGATTGTCTTGGATCCCCAGAGCCCATTTCGATAGCGTTCAATGGCATAAAACGAGGAATGAGAATAATGAAAATGGAAAGGAATGAATTGCGGGGAAGGTTCTTTCATCTTGGAATTTCGGGCTGCGGTTGCATCTTCTCGAACACTTGTGCTGACATGTTGGGAATATGAAATTGTCCCATTCCACAGGGCTGTGGAAAGTAGCAACGGGGGGCCGCCGACTCATCATGTTTACGATCTGGTTTGCGCAGTTGTCCTTGGGATAGCTGCTGTCACGACTGGCTTCCTGTTTCATATGATCACGGCGGCCCCTACAACCGTTGATAATCCAAAGAAGCGCCCGAAGCCGTGCGGTTTTCCCTGCAGACATACCGAGAAAGAATCATCTACAGCTGCCTTGTTTTAACTCAGCAACGCACGGTGCGTGAGCAATGCCGCCCTGAGCTGGCTCGAGCAGCGGATGAGCCGGCTGCTGGGTGAACGTCGCGTAATGGTTGCACAACTTAGGTTCTCTATCCCAACTTCACCTCTCTTTCCTCCGAGTCAACGTTCACGACCGCAGCAAGGATAGCAACGAAGTTCTCTTCAATTCTTTTTTATTGAGAATCTAGAACCCGCCGACAATGACGAGAGAGATAGAAATCCCTATCCGTCCTCATCGCAACGCAACGCCCTCAGACGCCCCGCCGTCAATTGGAACAGAGACAGAAGTCTCTGTCCGTCCCCGTCCTCAGAATGCAACGTCCCCAGAGGTGCCTTCATCGGACGTCAGGGACAAACTGTACCCTGTGTAGGTTGAACTGGCTGTTGATCACCGAGCATCCCGCAGGGCTAATTATTGTGTCAAACAGTCACCTCGATGCACTCATCAAGGTGTGTTGTCGAGAGATAGCTGCCGGGGTTGATGTCGACCTCAACGAACGGTGGCTTCAGAAGCTACTGGAGGAAAAGGCAAAAAGACCGTGAGCTAGCCATATTTGAACTACCAATGATATATATATATATATATGTATGTATATAAAACCTAATAATTATTGACTTGGATTTTTTTTTGATAGCAACCTTGCGGAAGGCGAGCCAGCAGGATTGTCAGATCCAGTGTATCAACGAATTCACGATCTTAAGCAAATCCGTCCGTCCGTGGACAAGCGGCACCTCGCGAACGTTGATGCCATCTGAGCGGCCTATCGTTACGGATCACTACAGGTGGAGGAAGGGAAAGTGACCTTCGGGGCCAATGGTCGGCAGCTTGGTCCGGCAAGGCAGCTCTCGCTCGCCAAGTCGGACGACGTGGGGTATATCGTCGGAGCCTGCGCCAAGGTTGAGGATGAGGAGGAGGGAGGTTTGCTCTGGGTTGAAGATGTAGATCACTTGTTTGACTCGTGGGAATGTTTACAAGTTACTTGGGACTAATATCATTGCTCAGTAGGCAAAGTTAGATCACTTGTGATAGGAGATGTTGATGTCAACCGAGATATGGTTGCCACGAGAGGCTATGAGACCCTGAAGCCGAACCCAGCGTTAACCGCGATTGAGGAACGAGGTCCGGCTAGAGTTAATAAAAGGGTGACAATATTCCCACATTCTCTACCAGCATAGCAATTGACGTTAGAAGTCGTTAGTTCTCTAAGGTCAGCTATCATGCGACACGCGTTTCCCAGTCTCAAGCTTATTCTCAAACATATATAGCTTTATCTTTGGGGGACAAATATATTACGGGACACAAGAAAATTGAACATGACAGCACATCATAGAGATAATATTCCCAGATTGGTTGATCCAACAGCAGGCATCATAATCATTCAAGCATAAACTCGGGCGACTTCAGATCCACCCACCCCAGGTTCGGCTCCGACTGCTTCCATCCGAGCCGTTGCTGGGTCAGCTTCGAGTACGTCTTGACCTCCTCGATCGGGTAAGAGAGCCAGGGTATTTCCTGTCATAGTGATGGCTAGAATTCAAGTACAGCACTGTATGTTCTGAACGTGAACATATACAGATGCTAAACTCCTCCAAAGACAAATCGAAAGGAATTTCGTGTCCCTTGTAGATATTACATCAGGAATAACTCACCTCCTGCCTATACACCCCCGAGCACATGAACATGATATGCACCGTCCGGCTCCCACTCTCCTTCTCATACCTGCCCCCGCCATGGTACACGCTCCCAGCATCACGAACGCTTCGCCAGCCTTCATCTCCGCGTCCATGACGCCCTTGTACCCGTCGGGCCCGAAATCCGGCTCCTCGTCCCCCTAGAGGTGCGAGCCGGGCACCACCCGCGTGGCGCCGATCTCGCGCGTCGTGTCGCACCCAGGGACGAACAGCATGTCGCGGCGGGGTTCGTAGTGGTAGGACTTGGTGGGGGTGTGCCGCGCGTGATGGTTCTTGTCGTCGCGGTGGAGGCGCTGCGCGGCGGCTCCCGGGCGGATTCCCATCGTGATGGGAGATGGAGAGGAGCGGGTGCGTGGTGTTGGTGGAGAGGTGGTGTCGTAGTAGTTGGTGGTCGTGAGGGCGAGGAAGTGTTCGGCGAGGTCCTGGTCAGATATTCCTGTGTCTCAGTATAGACCTCATGCATCGCGGTTCAGAAAACCACTGATCTATCGAAGTAACAATACTTTCCCTGAAGATGCATACATAGTATGTCGAAGATCACCTCACCTGAAATAACGGATCCTCGAAGAACTTCTCCCTCACAGTCTTACTCCGCCCGGTGAGCCTCGTACATGTCCTCGTGCCGCCATTCAGCGCTGCACCGTGTGAGCTTGTCCGTCCATACCGGGGACCTCAAGGATGAATGCCTACCGCCCACTGTACTCATCTCCTCGTTGGCATCCAGGTACGGCTGCACCTCCTTCTGCGCCTGCGCGAGCACCTCCGGCGTCGTGAAATCCTGGATGATGACGCAGCCGTCCCTTTCGATGGCGCGGATGAAGTCCTCCCGCGGAGCCGAGTAGGGGATGCGTTGGATGGAGGGGGCAGTAGAGGAGGACATTGTCGTTTTAAACGTCTAAAGTGACCTGGGTACCTTAGGTAGGTAGGTAGGTAGCTAGCTAGCTAGCTAGTACTCCGTAGATCAGAAATAAGAGGTGATAAAGACCAACCAGGCTGTTGAACTGGAGTAGAGGCATATGAAAAAAATACTATCCTACCTGCGCTGGACACAGCTAACCATACTGTATGCACTGTATATATAAATGCTCAATCTGAGAAAGATCGATAAATTGACATCCAATTTCTATTTCAGATACCACTACGTAACTTATTCCGACTTATTTAAAGGCACTTATCGCTGCAGGAGCTATCATCGCAGCGGCAGGGGTGGCACTGCAGAGATAAAGATAAGGAAAGGGGGTGATGGCCAACGAAGGTCGGAACGAACCGACGGTGCCGATGGATGTAGTATCCGCGCGTGGTAGCAGATCTGACGTGCCGAAGGTGGGGGGACGATGATGTAGTTCTCAATGATGTAGGTATCTTCCTTGGTATATTTAGATGCGCACTGGATACAGAAGTAGATATTGAAATATATCATCAAGGGACGTGTAAACTTCTAGTGTTATCCGGAATTACCGCTAAGTAACAATCGCCTTTACCGTTCTGTGCCAGTCAATATAACTATCATAGGTACCTTATGAAATACTGTTTGTACATGTCTATCACTAAGAACTCTGCAAAATTAATGATTTATACGATTCGTGCCCTGGTTTATTCATTTCTTTTTTTTTTTTTCACTCCTTCATGTCACCCCGCCATTAAATGTCAACCTCTCCAGAAGT
>JGI26051J44788_1001097_pt1 | contig 10023 bp, 10 predicted proteins | sample HigsolmetaGSP13D_FD_44788 | JGI IMG/M metagenome (IMG submission 44788) | reverse complement strand
GTCCAGACTGTCCGGCACGCAATTGCACCCACAAACGCTGCTGGCGGTCTTCATTGGTCATTAGAGGACTGGATAACATCATTCGTCCTAAGCCCGTACAAGCCTCAGGTTGAGAGTTTGTGGTCAGCCAGACATCCTTAAATTCAGCATAGACCAGCTGATCGCCACTTTTGGCACGGACTTGCGCAACTGCACAAGCTTCAGCCGGATCGGCATTGGTAACATATTGCAGTACAGGTTGTGCAGTGGCAAAGTCAGCCATTTTGACTTTTTCTTCGACATAATCGGCTGCGAGTTTTTCTGCCATAGCCGATTGAGGATAACGTTGGGCAAAACTAATAATTTGACTGGCAGGTTGNGAGCCNAGATTCTGGTTCAGAATCCAGTATTCAGGATAATAGCCCAAGNCATCATTTTGCATGGCAGACTGATATTGTTGTAATTGTCCGATATTTCCAGCATTTGCCGCTCGTAAGGCATCATTAAATTGTTCTTCTGCTGCCTGCGCACTCATTGAANAGAGACACGCCACACTCAAGCTTAGTAATTTATAATATTTCTTCATATTTTTAGTGTGTTTAAACATCAATTTGCCTTCTATCATCGAGTTTTCGCCCAGCCCCTGTTGCCTATCATAAGAGTTAGCCGGAAAATTATAACCCACTGTATTGTTCACTTATGTAACCTTATGATTAGACAATATTAATTTTCAGACACTTTTTGTCCATAAATCAATATTTTCCCAGCCGCATTTTAGGCTATAAGTTTAAGCGACTTTCCTGCTAAAATATGCGCCTTTTAAAGATTTCAGAACGTGAATTGAATTTTTATTTACCCGTTTGTTTATGCAAGCAGGTTATTCGTTCACTCTTTCGACGTATTACCTTGTAGGAGCCTACATGACGGTTCAAACCTTCATTCCGAATGGTGCCCCAGCTGCCTCAGAAAACACTGTTACCCAGCCAGCGCACACCCCAGCCATCGATGGTTCAGTTAAAAAACTGTATATCGAAACGCAAGGGTGTCAGATGAATGAGTATGACAGTCACCGTATGGCAGATCTGCTGGGCGATTCCCACGGCTATGTGCTGACCACCGATCCTAAAGAAGCGGATATTCTGCTGATGAATACCTGCTCGATCCGTGAAAAGGCACAAGAAAAAGTATTCTCAGAATTGGGCCGCTGGCGCAAGCTGAAAGAAAAAAATCCTGACCTGATTATTGGTGTCGGCGGATGTGTGGCCTCTCAGGAAGGTGACAATATCCAGAAACGTGCCAATTATGTGGACATGATTTTTGGTCCGCAAACCNTGCACCGTTTACCGCAAATGCTGGACCAGCATTTTGAGCAGGTCGAAAAACCGAAAAAAGAAAAAATTAAACTGGTCGATATTTCGTTCCCGGACATCGAAAAATTTGACTTCCTGCCTGAACCACGTGTTGAAGGTTATAAAGCCTTTGTTTCGATCATGGAAGGCTGTTCAAAATACTGTTCTTTCTGTGTAGTTCCATATACACGTGGCGAAGAAGTATCTCGTCCACTAGATGACGTTTTGGCTGAAATCGCAGGTCTAGCAGAAAAAGGTGTGCGTGAGATTTCGCTGCTCGGTCAGAACGTGAATGGTTATCGCGGTGAGACCTTCGACGGAAAAATCTGTACTTTTGCCGATCTGTTACGTTTGGTTGCAGAAATTCCGGGTATTGGCCGTATTCGTTATACCACTTCGCATCCACTAGAATTCAATGATGATCTGATCCAGTGCTATCGTGACCTGCCACAGATGGTGTCGCATCTGCATCTGCCGGTACAAAGCGGTTCCAATGATGTATTGCAGGCGATGAAACGTAACCACACCATTGATGTGTATATCGAGAAAATCGAAAAGTTACGTAAAGTTCGCCCAGACATGCATTTATCTTCAGACTTTATTATCGGCTTCCCGGGCGAAACCGATGAGAACTTCGAAGAAACCTATCAGTTTATTCAGGATCTGGATTTCGATCACTCTTATAGTTTTGTTTATTCAAAACGTCCGGGCACCCCTGCTGCAGAGCTGGAAGATACAACACCTGAACAGGTGAAAAAAGAGCGTCTGGCCAAAGTTCAGGAGTGGATTAAACAGTCCAGTATTCGTAAAACAGATGCTATGCTCGGTACAGTCCAGCGCGTACTGGTTGAGAAAGTTTCTGATAAAGATCCGAACGTTCTGGTCGGTACAGCAGACAACACCCGTTATGTCACCTTTATTGGCGATGCATCGTGGGTAGGACGCTTTGCAGAGATCGAAATCACCGAAATTAAAACTTTAAATTTAGTTTACGGTGAGCTCTTGAATCTTGAGCCTGACGTGGCGTAATGTAGAGCATATAACGTACACTTCTAAAAGGAACACTCTTGACTGCAACGATTCGACGTACAGTAGCTTTTCCTGGAATTTCGATGGACCGTTTACAAGCCGTCTTAGGTGCCTATAACGGTCATTTGAAACAAATTGAACAACGTTTAGACGTCAAAATTTCCCACCGAGGTGAAAGTTTCTTTATCGATGGTGGAATCGATGCCGTTGAGAGAGCCGAAATGCTCTTGCAACGTCTTCATGAAGAATCTGAACACAGCCAGCAGATCAGTGCAGATACTTTGCATATGATGATTCAAGGTAGCCAGACCGATCGTGAACTCCAGGAGAACCTGGAAGAACAGGAACATACCGGTCTGGACAATGTCTGGCTGCAAACGCGCAAAGGCCGGATCAATCCTCGCGGTGCCAACCAGAAACGTTATGTACAGCGTATTCTGCAAAGTGATATTTCCTTTGGTATTGGCCCTGCGGGTACCGGTAAAACCTATCTCGCCGTTGCAGCCGCTGTAGATATGCTGGAGCGTAATGAAATCCAGCGTATCCTACTGGTTCGTCCCGCAGTTGAAGCGGGTGAAAAACTTGGCTTCCTGCCGGGGGATTTAACCCAGAAGATCGATCCGTATTTGCGTCCCCTTTATGATGCCCTGTATGAGATGCTTGGTTTCGAAAAAGTGGCCAAGCTGATCGAACGTCAGATTATTGAAGTTGCACCGCTTGCCTATATGCGTGGTCGTACCCTGAATCATTCTTTTGTGATTCTGGACGAAGCCCAGAACACCACACCTGAACAGATGAAGATGTTCCTGACCCGTTTAGGTTTCGGTTCACGTGCAGTGATTACCGGTGACGTGACTCAGGTGGATTTACCACGTGGTCAGCAGTCTGGTCTGGCACATGCCTTACGTGTGATTGATAAAATTCCTGAAATTCATATTACCCGTTTCCATTCTCGTGACGTCGTGCGTCACCAGCTAGTTCAGAAAATTGTTGAAGCCTACGAAGGCTGGGACAGTGAACAGCAGCGTTTAAGCGCAGAGGCTCGTGCCGAGCGTAAAGCCCGTCAGGAAGCCTTGATCGCTGAAAATGATGCTGCGGCTGATGCACAGCATTAAAGCTGCATTGTTATTTAATTTTTAAGGATTCACGTTGAAACTTAGTCTCTCCCTGCAACAGGACTTTCAGTCACCAGAACTGGTGCTGAAACGTGCCTATATTAAAAAAGTTGTAGAAACCACTTTGCGCCATATCGGTACCCAAAGTGATTGTGAAATTGGCATTGCCTGTGTCGATAATGACGAAAGTCATAAACTCAATCTGGAATATCGCGGCAAGGATAAATCGACCAATGTCCTGTCTTTTCCAAGTGAGCTTCCAGATGAAATGGCACAGGTGCTGGATGCTTTCCCGATCGGTGATCTGGTGATTTGTATTCCAGTCGTATTGCGTGAAGCCGCTGAACAGGACAAAGCTCCACTGCTCCATTTCACCCATATGCTGGTACATGGCACTTTGCATCTGATGGGTTATGACCATGAAACTTCAGAGGAAGATGCTGAAGAAATGGAAGGCATTGAGATCGAGATTCTGGACAAACTGGGTATTGCTAATCCTTATCTGGAAAGAGATTAAAATTCAATAATTAAAAAGCGGGCTAAGGCTCGCTTTTTTTATTTTATTCACTTCATAATAAGCTCAATTTAAGAAATAAAATAAAAACCTCCATGCAATATGTCGTGATTTTCAAAGCGCAAATTAAAGAATTAGATCAGTGTTATTTTGAAACAGCCCAGCGAATGAGAGAAAGAGCCCTTTCACAATTTCATTGCCAGTATTTTGAAGCCTTAACCGAAGGTACTCAGGAAATTGCGCTTTCTTACTGGAACAGTCTTCATGATATTCGCGCCTGGCATGCAGATGCTGAACATCAGGCTGCTCAGGAGCTAGGGAAATATAGCTGGTATACATATTTCAGCGTGGAAGTCTGTGAAGTTTTACGGCGCTATGATGCACATTTAAATTAAATACTCATCGATCCTTATTTATCTTTTTCTTGATCTGTTCCTAGATACAGAGTTTTAAAAAAATATCTGCTTACGCATTCATGATTTCTTCCAGAAATACATAAGCACATAATGAACTTTAACAAAGAACTGTGCTTCAAAAATTTTAGGAGAACGTAATGAAAAGATTGTTCTCGACTGCATTACTTATTTTCTCTCCCTGGCTGTGTTCATCACTTTATGCCCACTCAATTCCCATGTGCCCAAAAATTAAATTTCAACAGAACCAAAGCTCATGGGCAGGCCATTATTATTTAAACGGAGTTATGGAATTAGGTTCGGAGTTGCTGTTACAAGCAGATGGTACCTTTAAATGGTATCTGGCCTATGGTGCTCTGGATCAATTTGCCGAAGGAACATGGTGGCAAAATAAAGAGTGTATTGGCTTAAAAGCAGATCCAAAGTACCAGGACTTGATGATATTTCCCAAATATCTAGCCATAGATGAAAACCATTTAAATGTGGTCTGGGACGATGGAACTCAGCAAGGTAGTTATATACAGGCGAAGCGCCCAGATTAACGCACCTCAAACTCCGCTTCAGCCGGATCAAAACGCCAGGTTCGAATAATTCTCAGCTCGGAAATATCCGACATCTTGGCATCAAATGCTCCGAATGGTGCTGCCTTGCGTACTGAAGATTTTGCAGCTTCATCTAGCAAATTATGCCCTGAACTGTCAATTAAGCGAATTGCACGGATTCCGCCGTTCTGGTTCAAGATCACCATCAAGCGCACCTCTCCTGCCAGATTCTGCTGTTTGGCCGCGTCTGGATAATAGCGGTTACCATAGAACTCCACTTTCTGACGGAATTTTTCCAGATAAGCCGCAGAGACATCCTGTTTAGACTGGATACCATCTACGGTTTTAATTTTTTGCTGACGACTGAAGTTTTGTTGTCGTTGCAGATATTGGGCTTCCAGACTGGCTACCATAGCGGCTTTGGCCTGAAACTGACTTTGTAACTGTTCCTGCATTTTTTTGCGCTGATTTTCTTCCGCCTGTTTTTGCCAGCTTAAAGTCGTCATCAGTACTTTTTCTTCAAAGCTTAATTCACGCTGCTGTTGCAACATGTCCGGACTTTCTTGCTGCTCTTCTCCGGTCTTTTGCTCCATCAACGGTGCAGGCATATCGCTCGACATACGATGTGCTTCACGAAATTTACCTGAACCTTGCTGGTCAGTTTGAGCCAGAAAATCTGCATGCTCAATTTTTTCATCAGTTTGACGAATACTGACTGCAATTTCTTTAGTCATGCTCTCCTGATCTTGTGGCATACCAAATTCCAGCGTGAGAAAAATCACATGCAAAATAACAGCTGCAAATACGGCGCTATTAAAAATTGGATCTTTCCACCAGGCTTTGACCAGAGGCATTAATATCATGGTTGATCTCATCGCTACGAACCCAGACTTGAGTTCATCCCCCAAACAGCATTTTTAAAAATTAAAAAATAAACGGCTTTGCATTTTTCTTTTAAAAATGCCAAACCCATCAAATCTTCAACGTTAGATAACTAAAACCCTAAAAATGGTGCTATTTATTTTGCTAAACTGCAAGCTGAAACTCTTGTATTTTTTATACAATTCGACAAGATACACTTCGAATTAAAACATATAGTTGCCAGGANGCTTAAAGATGCAAACGCTAATTTCCAATATTTCTAATAAAATTCGCCAGGCATATCAAAAGGCGGAAGGATTTATTGAGGATGAACGCGAATTNCCTTTGTCTCAAGTTTTCCTGAATGCGACATTTCAACGTTTTGTCACTGACAATGTTTCCATGCTGAAAGATCTGCATGCCGATCTGCATGATGACTGGTTACGACTCTATGCCACGCTGGACTATAAAGGTCTGAACGTGACCTTATCNGTTGATTTAAAACTGGTGCAAATGGAGCTGAATAAGAATACGCAGCTCATTGTATTTGAACAGATCAGTGATACCCAGTTGATTGAAGCCAAATACCCAAATGTCTTTTATAAACTGGGTGTGCGCTTTGCCCTGTTTTTCTATCAGCGCGTGCTGAATAAGGACCCTCTTGGCATGATTCTGGAAAAACTGGGCGTCATTAAAGTAAAAGATGATTTATTGCATCTGGATTTAAACCGCTGGTTAGGTAAAAACCGCTCGGTGATTGAGACGCTTGGTAAGGTTCATGTGAACCATGCAGTACTTCGTGAAGCTGAGCTCGTCGTAATTGGTAATGTGAATCTTGCAGCCCTGTTCAGAAAGCTTTCTCAGGAAAAAGAAGAGAAATGGGACGAAGACGACATGGATGACAATAAAGTCACACCGATCAAACAGAAAGAACCGACTTAAACTGTGTGTAATTCAATACCTAAACAAACACACCAGTAACTACATGAAATATACATTTTTATTGAAAATCTCCCTTCATTTTCCACATTTTGACCAAATAATAAAAAGTGGAAAGTGATCAATTTTATCTGAAATTACACAGGACAATTCTTTATGGCGAAAACTGTATTCAAAACTTTAGGGGTGACTGCAGGCTTGACTACCGCAATGGTACTTACTGGTTTATCCACCCAGACCTTCGCCATGGCGCCTTTCCAAGCCAATTATCAGTTTAGCTACAATGGAAAAAATATGGGTTCTGCTACCCGTACNTTGAGCAAATCTGGTAATAACTGGACCTATGTTTTTGCAGCCAAAGCAGGTGGCGTTGCTTCAGCGACTGAAACCAGCCGTTTTACTTTCAATAATGGCAAGATTGGTTCAAGCAGTTTCAGCCGTACCAGCAAGATTCTGGTGCATAGCAACACCATGAGTATTAACTTTAATCCTTCTAGCAAAACGATCAGTACCAAGAAAGATGATGAAAAACGTTCTTTTGCCTGGAGAGCAGATGTACTGGATGAGCTAAATGCTGAATTGCAGATTCGTGAAGACCTGAAAAATGGTGGTTTAAAATCGAATTACTANATTGCTGATGCCAAAGAAGTGGAAGGCCGTAAATTCGTCAAACAAGGTACAGAAACGGTGAGCACCAAATATGGTTCATTTAGTACCATTAAAGTAGTGATTAAACACAACAAACCAGGCCGTGAAACTACTTTCTGGTTAGCACCGAAACTGGACTACTTACCAGTCAAAGTATCGCATGTCGACAAGAAAACCTCTTACGGTTTATTGCTGACCAGCTATAACGGTAAAACGAACTAAGGTTTTTTGGTGAATTTCGCTTGATTTTTTTTGGGTGCTTTTTACAATACGCTTTTGCTTTAAAAAGCACCTGCTCTTGAGGATTCTCCCGTGCACGCACTAGAACAGAAAATCTTAGCCGAAGGTATCGTTCTATCTGAAGAAGTTTTGAAAGTTGATTCTTTCTTAAATCACCAAATTGATCCAATCATGATGCAGCAAATTGGTCAGGAATTTGCGCGTCTGTTTAAAGATGCTGGTATTACCAAAATTATTACCATTGAAGCGTCNGGTATTGCACCTGCAGTCATGGCAGGCTTAGAGCTTGGTGTTCCAGTAATCTTTGCACGTAAATACCAGTCTCTCACTTTAAAAGATGATTTATACCGTTCTAAAGTATTTTCATTTACCAAACAGACTGAAAGCACGATTGCCATTTCAAATAAACACATTAGTTCATCTGACAAGGTTTTAGTGATTGATGACTTCCTGGCAAATGGTCAGGCAGCACTGGGTCTTGCTGACTTGATTCATCAGGCGAATGCTGAAGTGGTCGGGATCGGGATTGTGATTGAAAAATCATTCCAGCCAGGCCGTGACTTGTTACTTGAAAAAGGTTACCGCGTTGAATCATTAGCGCGTGTGAAATCTTTGGCAAATGGTACTGTCGAATTTGTTCGCGATTAAGTTTACAAATGAATATTTTAAAGGGTGCTTCGGCACTCTTTTTTATTGGATTTTTTTAATTTCGGTTAGCTAGGAATAACTAAAATATAGCTATAAAATTATCTATTTTCGACTGCACGTAAATAGTTGTACTCCGACTTTTTCTTATGAGATTTCAAGACAACTAAAGCCTCAAGAATTTATTATCCGACAAATAACAACAATTTAAACTGATATTATTATAAAATAAGAGGCCTAACTATCTGCCAATAGTTAGACCCTTGGTTTATTTTCAACAATAAACTATTTGACAGTCACAGTAATACTACCGCTGTTGACAGCACCAATGGCGGTAGTTGTGATACTGTTGTTAACAGCAGTTTGAGTTCCTTCTGCAATTGCACTTACAGATGCATCAATGGTACCTGCATTGTAAGCAATATTTGCTGCACTATAATTACTTAAAGTTTCATTGATTTGCTCACTGTAGTTGGTCGCCAGTGTAGTACTCACTACTTCTGAGATGTCTGAACTATCAGCAACCTCTGAGAGCTCTTCTACAGTTTCTGAGTTATTAGTTGCACTGGTAACTTCACTGAAGTCATAGTTATATGTCTCATCTGATACGTCTGATATCACGCTATTAAAGCTGCCTTGCTCTAGTGTAATACTACCTGTATTCGCGGCGCCAATTGCTGTAGTTTCAATCGTACCTTCAATTGAACTAATTGCATCCTGTGCTTCTCTTGATACCTCTCCTAATGCTTGTAAATCGACGCTGGCATCAACATCACCTGTATTTACTGCAAGATTCAAGGCAGAACCATTTTCCACCTGCTGAGAGATCGACTCCAGGGTCGCTTGTAAACCAGTATCTACGGTTACTTCAGTTGGTGTTTCATCATCTTGAGCATATGCCATACCTGCACCAGACAGGAAAGCGACGGATAAAGCGATTGTTTTGATCGTGTTTTTCATCGTTGTTTTTCCTTTTTTAGCTTTGAAATACTTCTCGCTCAGTATTTCTTTCTCATAATGGGAGCGAGCCCATTTTTACTGGTCAATTAATCTCGCTGAGAACTTGACCAGTAATTTTCTATAACTTCAGGATTGGCATCCCACAACATGGATACCTTCTCCTCTTCTTTTTCTTTAGAATTCATTTCTTGCGAATNTTTTTCGTTCTTTACTACACCTGAAGAAGANGAAGCTTTTTTCTTACTGATATATTTAATTAAATCTTGTTTACTCATTTCAGGATCTGCTTCAGGATTCTGAATCACNTCGGATTCTTTGTTTTTAGGTGGCTTTGTATCTTTACTTGGTGAATTGGTCGATTTATTTTTTTCATTGGATGAAGAAGATTCGGTTACAGTCGACTCATGAACAGCAGCGCTGGAAGCTATATTGCTTTGCTCCTGACTTTTTTTGTACTTATGCAAAGCTACAGAACTTCGCGTCAGATTAAGTTGACCATATTCAGGTGGTATTTGTGCACGGCAACCAGCAAAGACTGGAGGTGGAACGACTTGGCTGAGCAATTCAAAAGTGGCTAGATTTAACATTTGTCGTAAAGCAAAATTGGTTGCCTCACGTTCTCCTTTACCAATTTGAACATTTAACAGAGTACGTCCAGTAAACCGCCCGGCACTGACACCATAATCCTGTGCAGCAATCTGCTTTTGAAGGGATACATTTGCAACGACTTTACTCGTGCGTGTATCGGTAAGAGATAAATCCAGACCGACCATAATACGGGTTTGACTA
>JGI26051J44788_1001089_pt1 | contig 10099 bp, 3 predicted proteins | sample HigsolmetaGSP13D_FD_44788 | JGI IMG/M metagenome (IMG submission 44788) | reverse complement strand
AGCAGCCCCAGGCGGCCCCGACCCCGACGACACCCTCATCCCCGTCGTCCCGCCCCTCCTGCCCCCCACGAACCCCATCCGCGCCTCCATCACCCCCGCCGTCTACCCCTCCCTCTACAGCAAGGTCGTCGTGCAGGGCATCGCCCCGACGGTGCCCATCAACCTCTCCGACATGATCAAGGCCATCGTCGAGGGGTGGAAGTCGGACGGGCAGTGGCCCCCGAAGCCCACTCCCGTCGTTCCCGGCGACGATATCGTCGTGCGGAAGAAGGGGAGTAGTGCCTGTGCGTTGAATGGGAATGGAAATGGTCATGTTAACAACAACGGCGTTAACAATGATAATAATATTAATGATAACGAGAAGGAGAAAGACAAGGCTAGGAGGAGAAGCAGTTCTGGGCATCACCATCACCACCACCACCATCATCATCATCATTCTCTTGGGAGCGGCGTCACCGGCGCAGTGAAGAAGGTGCTGGGTCTGTCGGGGCTACATTCTCACCATCATGGTAATGGCCATGGGCATGGTCATGGTCATCACCATCATCACCATTTCCATTTGCGGGGATGTCATGACGGGGAGGCGGATGGTAGTGCAGGCGGAGGGAGAAGAGCATCGGAAGCAGCAGGAGCAGGGGGAGCGGCCGGCGCGGACGTCCCTGTCGTCGAGGACACTCGGGATGTCACGATCGTGTAGGGCTGTGCTCTAGGTAACCTTCTAGCTGGGTAGCAACAGCTAGCTGGTCTGGATGGCTCGTTCCATTGCTTTCAGAGAGGGATAGGAGCAGGACAGGACAGGCTATACCTGCTCCTTACAGGTTTGTTTTATGTTTTTGCTCAGTTCAGTCGGGCTCTCCGTCCCACACAGGGTAATGCCTACCACTACTCCAGGGATATTATTATTATTATTAATTCCCTGTTTTTTATGTACAGTACTCTGTGTACTATACACGCGTGTATATTATTATGGGACTTGACTAGTCTAAATAGGATAAGGATAGGGGTGGGCGGTTCTAGTCGTTTTGAATTTGAAATTATGATTTTTTTATTAATCCCGGATGAGTACCATTCTGTTCTTTCACATAAAAAAAGTCGTCATTATCGAGACGTCTAACCTGACCTAACGTCACCCGCTCTAATCTAAACACATTACACGACATGAAGTCCATAAAGACAATAACAATAGCAATGGGATATCTCTTTTAAGAATGATGAATGATAACTTCAAGCTTTTCCCCCATTTCTTTGCGCCCTACTGCAAACAGACAAAAAACCATAAACCCCGTCAGAAAGAAGCCCTAAGACAAAGGTGCAGAAGGATGCAAATAGAGAGCAACGCAAACCAAGATAAGATCTCTCTGTATGCAGGGGCTATGGAAGTAGATCAGGGTCGGGAGCGCTGCTCAGTTGTCATCAGATAACTAACTAGACGAGCATCTCCGTATCATCGATATCATAATCATCATCGTAGTCGACATCCACCGGAACCCTACTCTCAACCCGTGGACACCCCGTCTCCTCATTCTCCCCGAAAATATCCAGAGCCTGCAACGTCCCGAAGAACACTTCCACGGCACGCACGAACGTTCCCTTCGCCCTCTCCATAGAATCCGTCCCGAGCGACGGATCAACGCTCACTTCCTTCACCTGCTGACCGCGGCGGAGGAAGTACTTCCCCTCGTGCCGGGACCAGCTGTTGCGGAGCCAGGTCTGCAGTTCACGGGACGCGAAGGACCGGGCTTCCTGGAAAAAGGCAGGCGTCGTGGCCGGTGCTGTGGTTGTGTTTCTTGCAGAAAAGACATCCCAGGTGTTGTTCGGGGTATCTGGATTAACTGCCATGGAAGGGTCGAATAGGCTTGTTACCGCGAACAGCGCAAATTGTCGAAAGACCTGGAGCTGCCCGAGCAGGTCATCCCCGGAGTCGGTGTTTCGGTCTATGTAGTTGATTACCGGTAGGGAGGAGGTGATCATGTCAAGGAAGGCCACTAGGGAGATCAAGACAGCCGGCTCCTCGAGCATGCCGGGATGGTCGACTAACAGATGCAGGGCTCGATAGGCGCATTCGAAGACCGTGCGGAAGGCATTTGTTACCGACGAAACGGAATCGGCGTCCGTCGTGTCCATGTTGAGCAGCAAATCGGCGAAGGTGCGTGAGGTGGCCTGCAGGATTGGCCGGGCCAGAATCCAAGCAGCCGCGTTGCTGAAAGCGCTCTCGATGTAGGCTGGGAACACGCATTGCAGCAGGAATGAGCGGAGGGTTGGCTGATTCGGATTCCCGTCTTCATAAGTATCTGCCATGGACGTGTAGAGCTGGTCGACAAGATAAACCTGCTGGCCATCGACAGCTGCCCGTTCGGAGACACTTTGGATGAACATGACCAGCTGCTTCGCCACCTTTCCGGCGGAGAGCCTTAGACCGTAGCTCTTCAACCTGGCGGCAATGTACGTTGGATCCGTAGCGGGAAGAGGGAACGAGGTAGGCTCCGTGAAGAACCTGTCTATCGGACAGATCCCCTGCGCATGCTGCTGCAAGAAACCAACGATGCGATGGACAAAGTCGACATAGGCTCCTTGGGCTGATTCCCCGCCGTTCCCAAGCTCCTGATAGTTCGCCTTCATTGCTGCCATCAGTTTCGCAATCAGCTCTCTGTACTCCTCACGAGTACTGGCAAGTCCGGAAGCACCCGTATCCTCGATCTTTTGCATGTCTTCTCGCATGTTCGACAAGACGCTCGAGATAAGCGACAGCCTCCGTTGAGCGAACTCATCTAGTGTAATATTATAGCGGCCACTTCTTCTGTCTCTGGAGAACGGCAGGTTGTTGAGCAAGGGGCTTTCGGGATCGTGGTTCAACAATGCTTCCGTCAGTCGGTGTTGGAATTTCAGCATCGACGCTCTTTCCACGAGGGACGACATCCACATGCCAAGGACTTGCGTCTTGCATTCAGTGTAGAACTGGGGATCCTTTTCAATACAGCTTGCCAGGAATTGAGGGGTAAACTTGCGAGTCTGGATCGTTGCTCGAAGCGTCGTCCACGAGTCTCCATCGTACGGACTGAGATAACTGTCCCAGTGTCGCAAACGATGCTTCACGAGCGTCTGAGCAAGGCAAGTCCAGCAGTCAACGACTTTGAGAAGGATTGCGTCCTCCGGACAGTGATCCTCACCGAAGCAGTTCGAGACAAGACGGGATACGGCTGGATGGATGACACTTTCCAGGTGTCGAATCCCCGTGTTCGGCTGAGCCTGATCGTCTTCACATATCGCTTCGATACCGGTCCAGTCTCCATACTCTTGGCTGTCATCGTTTACGGTGGCCGCGACTGCGAGCGCTGGAGGAGAATCATCCTTTCGAGCATAGGACATCACGACGTCCAAAGCTTCGGAGACAACGGCGTTTACGCGAGACAGCTTCGGATTGAAGAGAGCGAACAGTCTCGTAAGCGGCAACTTGGAGATGAGGATCTGGGCTTGTTCCAGCGACCGCGCCGCTTCGACCGCACTCTTCATCCCGCTAAGGGCGCTGCTCAGCAATAACTCGATCTGCCGTTGGTTCTGAGCGATGGTAGACTCGACCAACTGACGGGAGTATCGACCATCGGCGTTGCTCTGTGCTTCCACCTCCGTTCTAGCGAGAGAATGCTGCTTCACCAACTCGGTCACAAAATAGCCATGCCAGTCGGCAAACGCGTCTAGTCCAGATGAACCCTCGTCCGTCGATAGCTTGAACCGGACAAGTCTTGTCCAGGAGCGGATGCTGATACTGCACGTTTCTCGATGGGAGCTGGCGGGGTGTACAAGATTGCGTATCGTCTCCAGTCGAGGCCGGCATCCGTCCGGGACAGCCCAGAAGAGCGTGCACAGCAGATCATGATGGTTTCTCAATGCGTCCAGATCTTCCTGACGAAGTGGTTTCTCCTTGGGATAAACGCGACCGTGATTAGGCAGCAAGCGCCACGCAAAGTTTCGGACCTTCTTCTTGTCATACATGCCAGACAGGAAGCGTAGTCCGCTGCCTATAATCTTTAGCAGGATGTGGAAGCAGGGGTCTCCCAAGTGGACCTCTAGTGAAGGGTTGCTGTCAAGCTCATCAAGAAATGACGGCGATCCGAAACTCTCCTCACTATGCAAGTTGTAAAGTTTATGTTTGGCGAAGAAGTCAAACAAAGTGTCGAGGATGATCTTGCAGTCCCGCCAGCCCCAGGCGTTGATCAGATAGAAGCATCTGTGGAACAGAACTCGACAGTAGTTATTGAACGAAGCAGGCCGCGCCGGAGATTCGGCATCATAGTGATCCAGCACTCTTAGTAGCAGACGTCTGACTATTGTCCAGTTATTTCGAGACCGCCTGAACCTCGACCCGACGTGCACGATCCCAAAATGGTCGAACTCATTCAGAGGGAGAGTCGTAAAGACGCCATGCCATATTTGTTCTAGAGCACTGATATTCTTCACAGTTTCAAGATCATCAGAACACACAGATAACAGCCCGGCAGTGGTAAACTCCTCAAACCATCCTTTGAAAGCATCCACGTTGTGTAGAATATGACTAGCAACAACGTAAGCCTCCACCGGCAGGTATTCATAGTCACGGATGCCTGTTTCACGCCGTTTATGCGCCTTGTTCTCTTCCAGGAAACGTCGAATGACATCTAATCCTCGCTCGCTGATAGTAAGCGCGATTAGTTGCTTCGAAGTTTCTCTGACAAGGTCTACCACTCTATCTGCTTCGGAGCGGGGTACAAGGTCATGAGAAGCTATCTGCCGAATCTGATTGCCAAAGACAAGATTAAAGATGGCGGCCTTCAAACAGCAACCCCAGTTCTTCTGCTCAATAGGGACTAGCATTGTTATCTGGTCATTGAGCTTGGAGACCAGGTCAACAGACCTTTGCACGAACGCTGTCCTGTCGACAGGATCGATAAAACAAAGCCTCTCCGAGACGTACTTGACCACGGATCTGTAAAGACTACCGGTCTGGTGGATAACTGTTGCGGACGCCAGGTCCTGTTCACCTCCGCTGGTTCTCTCGATGTTCTCCGCAATGGCATCAAATATAAAACCGAGTTCTGACGAAACCGTATCGTTCCATGCGCTCCACCGAAAGGTTCGCTCTCCTAGTTGGATGAAGGACTGGCCAGCTTCCTTATCCAAATCCCGTGCTAGGACATCAAGCGAACGCGCGAATTCACCGCCTCCAATGAACGTCGAGTCATGGAAGTAAGTCCCAATCTGCAATGGAGTGATGTTGAAGTCGACTGTGTACGATGTCTTGAAGCCATCTAGTCCTTTCACGGCCGGAGTGGGAGCCTGGAACTCCTCAGCAGACACCGATGAGACAGCTCCAGAATCATCCAATGTAAGTGTCAGAGGTTGTTGATGTTCGGCCGTATCTGCGTCGATCCGCCTTGGGGGGCGCTTCCTGACACGATGTTCTTGTGCGGGTGGACGTTCTGAAGTTTCTGCCACTACTGGTCTGGTCTTTTGCGCACTTTCTACAGGAGCAGTGGACGGAACGACCTGAGAAAGATATCGATCGAGAGTCAGGTTGGATCTGACCTTTTTGGGCAGGTGAGCCCGAGCATTTCGATAAGACCGATCAAGGATCGAAAGTGACCTCTGGAATAACGACGCAGACTTGAAACCGCTTGAATTCGTCCCTGCAGCTTCCAATTCTGCAGGTCTGGGATCGTTTCTTTTCAGAGACGAGACAGCGAAGTTTCTGGGAACGACCCATTTGTTACCACGCCGCTCAGGCGCAAGGGGGTTCCTGGAAATAATCTGAGGTCTCCGCACTTCACCCGGAACGGTTGTGGTTTGCTTGTCTGGATCTGGGCCATTTTCCGAAGTGATATCCATCTCACCTACCCATTGCGGTTCAGGATCTGCAGGTTCATCACCATGAAGTAGTCTTCGAAATCCAGTCCTGCTGGAGGCATCCTGTTTGCTGTCTGTCGAAAGACTTCCCAGAGGCTGACGCTTGCGTTGCCTGGCCTGAGGCTGCGTCATCGGGACCTTTGCTTGCTGAATAGCCCCTCTTCTCCAGTCTCGCAGGGACGCGTTGGCATCCTCCGTGTCCTGCCTCGTTCCGAGTTTGATAAATTTACGGCTTGGACTCGCTCTGCCTCGATCTCGGCGAGAGCGTGCTTGCCGAGCTGCAACTCGGAGAAACAGCGGCTGATCCTGCCGAGGCCGCTGAGAAACATCAGGAGCATCCAGTATACCAAGCTTGGTAGGCTTAGGAGAGGAATGCTTGGGCTTCCGTTCTCGGAACATGGAGTCTGTAATTCTTGTCTGGCGTTTAAGGTGAGATCGCTTCTTGATGGGCCGGATCTCTCCCTTGCTCCCTCCATGGAGATCGGTTTTGTCCCGTTTCGTATGTCGTTTCCCTGTACCCGAGGATTTGGACTTGCGCGACGTAGATGGAAGCATATAATCAATGCGATTATCTTCGGGTATATCATCGTCGCCTCCTGGATCGCCAAAAGGATCGTCAAACCCGACCAGACCAGCTAGCACCGTGCGTGAGTCAGTGTTGACAGAACCAGAACCGTTATCCTCATCAGAGTCCGAATCCTCTAATGCAAAGATTTCCTGGGTCCTGCGGCTCGGGGACGTCGCAGAATTGCTCCTTCGTCTCTCTATTCTCCTCGCAACACCCTTGGCGCTCTCTACTCGGTTCTGGCGATTCAAATCTCGACGCCCTTGAGTGGACCTGGCGCGCTGCCCCTCCTCCTGTTGCTGCTGCTGCTTCAAGTCGAGTCTTAACCATGACGCCGGTAGAACTCCCTTTATTTTGCGCTGTAGTTGTCTCACGAGTTCCTCGTCATCAACCTCATCCTCCTCTTCTGCGTTGGACTCTGGCTCGGAACCAGACGACAAGACTTGAGGCTCAACAGGCTCCTGAGCAGGTTCAGGGCCGGTCGACTCCACAAGGCTAACTTCTTCAACATCTCTTTGTTTCGACCTCGACTCCGTGATAGGATCCGTGGCAGGAGTATTTAACGCCGGAGGCGTAAAACCACGAGGGAAACGGAAACCGCTTGGGGCCTGCGTGGTCTGTGTAGAAGACAGACTTCCAGAGCGAGGTGGGGATGGAGGGACGTCAAAGATCGAGCCGCCAGTCTGCACTTCCCTGGGCGAAGAAGAGCCATTATTGACGACCACTTGCAAGTGCGGTGCACGTTCTCGCCTCGGATGTCCATCATCTCGTTTCTCACGAGCGTGGAACAACTTGCGCCGCTTCGGAACATGAGTGTCGTTGCCGGTGGATGTACGAGCTTCTCGCGACGCTGCTGGCCGAAGCCGAGGCGCAGACCCGGGAGAACGCCGCCGTGACCTCTCACGAATGGTCTCGTACGGGTCCGGCGGCGACGAGGGTGGAAATTGAAACTCGGCCACAGGACTGCTCGACGGAGGTTCAGGAATAGCGACAAATTCCTGCTCTTGGCTGTCATCCTCCCCTGTGCGCGGCAGGCGATCATCGATATTCGGTATGCGCACAGGCTTGAGTCCCCCCGCTCTCATGAGGCTCTGATACCTCGCATTCTCGAGCAGGTAGGGATGCAGCTGGATCGGGTTACGCCGCCGCAGCGACCTTCGCTTTGACTGTTCTAACTCTTGTCTGACATCCTCCGGGATATCAAGCGGCGGAAGCAAGTCCTCCAGCCTGTTGTCAGGCTTCTTCTCCTGTCCGTGTTGGCGGTCGCCATTTTCGGCTGGAGGGTGTGTCTGCGTCTCAGGCGGTGGATTTATGTCCTCCTGTCTGTTTTCAGGCTTATCCACTTCACCTTGACGGTCATTGATTTCGACTAGTGGGGAGTCTAAGGACTCGGGAGACGACAGCGGTGACGACAGAGGAGAGAAGTCGCCACTCTCGCTCGCCAGATCGGGCTGAACATCTGGCTTTGGTTCTGCGAGGGAAAGGATGGGTCTCTTTGGCCTCTCAAACTCAAGCTGCAGCTCGTCCGGCGAGGAACTGGGAACGTCGAAGGGATCGACCGGCGGTCTCTCGACAACCTGCGTGGAGGCCAATTCCTGACTCGGACTCGGGGCGTCTGGCAGCTCGGGACTCGAAGGCGGATCACGATTCGTCTGCTCCTCCCCTGTCGTAGCCACAGCATCTGGCATCTGCTTGTCGGGATGTTCGTTTTCATTACCATCCCCTTCACGAGCCGATGACTGTCCACGTCGATCGACGACAGGGTCAAGCTCCATAGAATCAGGATCGGTGACCTTCCGACTCTCGTTCTCGTCATCCTCCTTCAGGGAGGGATGCTCCCGCTCCTCCCCTCCCTCCGAGTCCTGGGAGCTACCAGACTTGATCTGACCGTTGACGTCTTCGTTGTCGCCCTCATCATTATTGATACCCTCGGTCACGGTCACATTCCCATCGTCGACGTCAATGTCAACGTCCCTCTGCTGCATGCCCTGGCCCTGGAGCCTCGAGCCCTGACTCTCAAACTCATCTTCCTCGTCTGAGTCCGGCACGAACCCTCGTTCTCGCCATGATTCCATTTGTACCTAACCCATCGCTCATGTATTCTATTCGACCGTCATCGCCCTGTCCGTAACCGTAGCACCGTGAACGGTAGCCTGTAATAAACCACAGGTTAGAAGGAGAAAGAGGGGTGGGGGGTAAAATCCTGTAGATAAGACTTACAGTTACTTAATTAGTCAATTAATCTTAGGAAATAGACCGTTCATCCGTTGTTCGGTCCCACTGTCTGCCTGCTTGGTCCGTATGTCACTCTCCTCGACTCCCGTCCGACGCGTTGCGAAATGTGGAGAAGACACGCGCCTCGAGCTTAAGGTGTGTCCCCCTCCCCGGAGCTTGTGGTGGGCTAAGCCCGACTCCTCCCGCGGGCACATGCGCGGCGGCGGAAGACAGCCCGCAGACGCGGATACTTGCCTTCCAACCGTTCAACCAAAAAAGACTCAAGCAGCACAGCGCAAACTGTACGAGCCGCAATTGGAATAAAATAAAATAATAACAATGAGCGCAGTCCGCGGGTTCGTCCCTGCAGCGGTAGCTACTGCAGTGGGTGTTCTTACTGGTAAGGTTTTTTATCTGATTTGAACTCCGGCGCATCGCATCGCCATAAGGAGAAAAAAAATACTAAGTCGAGTTCAATAATTGCAGGCTACTACACCTTCCAGCCAGCCTTCCAGCAGCTCGAGTCGGAGAAGAGAGCAGCAGCAGCAGCAGCAGGCGCACAGTATGTCCAATTCAATCTGTTTCCTCGTCTCGTCAGACGACGTTTTCCGTCATGAACAATACGATTAATTGAATTGAATTTGAAACAGAGGAACTCAACCCCAGCCCCAAACCCAGAAGACTGCCGCCAATAATGCAGCTCCCGCTTCTTCTTCTTCTTCTTCTTCTTCTTCTTCTTCTTCTTCCTCAGACAACAATGCATCGTCTGCTACCCCTGCTCCTGCTGCTGCTGCTGAGGTAGAGAAACCAGCAGCAGCACCGCAACCCTCGTGGATCCAACGGCTTTTGCCGTTCGGAAAGTCGGGATCGTCCGTCGAGAGCAGCAGCAGCAGCAGCAAGCCCGCTACCGCCGTCTCGGACAATAAGCAGGATTCCGCCGACCAGATGGAGAGGAAGTAAAAAGAACAAGCAATCTATCAAAGAGATGGAGAGAGAGAGCGATAGAGCAAGAGATGAAGTATATATCCGCTCGATATGGCATCAACCACGAGCCGATGAATTTGAATTCAGCAGTGGAGGCGGGGCGGGTCCCGTACATCCATCCATCTATCCATATACGACAACCAACAAGTCAGATCAGATCAGATCAGATCAGATCGATCAAGATCCCCATGACCATGGAAGCCAGTGGGCGACGGGATAGGATATACACACGCCCGTGTACTCTTTCTTGGAAATACATATATCTATATAGCCCTTGCAGCCGTGCTGTGCCTCTCCACTGCTCAGTGAGCGGAAGGAGAGGGGTAAGCCAAAAAAAAAAGAACGGGAAAGCAAGAAAAGCAACTACGAGGTCTATTATCAGATGAAAAGGGTGGGCAAGAAGCCCCCCCCCCCCTTTCCTTTCCTTCCGTCTTGCAAACTACGGCTTCTCTTGTCTTG
>JGI26051J44788_1001088_pt1 | contig 10103 bp, 10 predicted proteins | sample HigsolmetaGSP13D_FD_44788 | JGI IMG/M metagenome (IMG submission 44788) | reverse complement strand
TCGCGGGCGACCTCCTCACCCTCGACCTCGCGATCAAGACGAGCGGCGTGGCTGCGGACGCCGCGATCAGCTTCACCGTCGGCGGCGGCGCCCACGCCGAGAACGACCCCCTGATCACCGCGACCCAGGAAGCGCTGGCCGCCGGCATCGAGGCGGCGCAGCCCGGCGCGCGGATCGGCGACATCTCGGCCGCGATCGGCGACGTCCTCACCGCGGCGGGCTACCCCGTCAACACCGAGTTCGGCGGTCACGGCATCGGCACCACGATGCACCAGGACCCGCACGTGTCGAACATCGGCCGCGCCGGCCGCGGGTACCGCCTGCGCCCGGGTCTCATGCTCGCGATCGAGCCGTGGGTCATGGTCGACACCGACGAGCTGAAGGTCGACGAGGACGGCTGGACGCTCCGGAGCGCCACGGGATGCCGCACCGCGCACACCGAGCACACGGTGGCGATCCTCGAATCGGGCAACGAGATCCTCACGCGTCCCACGCGCTGACCCGCGTCGCACCTCTCGCCCGAGCGATGCCCGACGGTACGCTCGGAGGGTGACCGAACGCGCCCCCGTCTCCCGCAAGCTCTCCGCCATCGCCGAGTCCGCGACCCTCAAGGTCGATGCCAAGGCCAAGGCCCTCCAGGCCGCCGGTCGCCCGGTGATCTCGTACGCGGCCGGAGAGCCCGACTTCGCGACGCCGCAGTTCGTCGTGGATGCCGCAGCCGAGGCCCTGCGCGACCCCGCTAATTTCCGCTACACGCCCGCCGCCGGCCTGCCGGTCCTGCGCGAGGCGATCGCCGCGAAGACGCTCCGCGACTCGGGTCTCGAGGTCGCGNCCTCGCAGGTCATCGTCACCAACGGCGGCAAGCAGTCCGTCTACCAGGCCTTCCAGGCCGTCGTGAACCCGGGCGACGAAATCCTCCTTCCCGCCCCCTACTGGACCACGTACCCCGAGGCGATCGCCCTCGCCGACGGCGTGCCCGTCGAGGTGTTCGCCGGAGCCGACCAGGAGTACAAGGTCACCGTCGACCAGCTCGAGGCGGCCCGCACCGACAAGACGACGGTGCTCGTCTTCGTCTCGCCGTCGAACCCGACCGGCGCCGTCTACACCCCTGACGAGGTCACGGCCATCGGCGAGTGGGCCCTCGCCCACGGCATCTGGGTGATCAGCGACGAGATCTACCAGAACCTCGTCTACGAGGGCGCCCGCGCGCAGTCGATCGTCGAGGCCGTGCCGGAGCTCGCCGGCCAGACGATCCTGGTCAACGGCGTGGCGAAGACCTACGCCATGACCGGCTGGCGCGTGGGCTGGATGGTCGGCCCCGCCGACGCCATCAAGGTCGCCGGCAACCTCCAGTCGCATCTGTCCTCCAACGTCAACAACGTCGCCCAGCGCGCCGCCCTCGCCGCCCTGACCGGACCGCAGGACGAGGCCGAGAAGATGCGACAGGCCTTCGACCGCCGCCGCGGGCTCATCGTCTCGGAACTCGCGAAGATCACGGGCGTCACCGTCCCGAACCCGCTCGGGGCGTTCTACGTCTACCCCGACGTGACCGGCCTGCTCGGGCGTGAATGGGACGGCGTCCGCATCGACACGTCGCTCGAGCTCGCGGACTTCATCCTCGAGCGCGCCGAAGTCGCGGTCGTCCCGGGCGAGGCGTTCGGCCCGTCGGGCTACCTGCGCCTGTCGTACGCGCTCGGCGAGGACCAGCTGCTCGAAGGCGTCCAGCGTCTGCAGCGCCTGTTCGCCTGACGTCGACCTCCGTCGACGATCGTCGACGTCCCACTCCGGCCGGGAATGCGCACGCAGTTTCCGGCCGGAGGGGGACCTCGGCGCCGAGACCCCGAGTCAGAGCTCGACGTCGAAGAGCACCGGCTCGGGTTGCAGGAGCACACCGAACTCGGACTGCACGCGCTGCTGGATGAGACGCGCGAGAGCGGCGACCTCCTCGGCCGTCGCGCGGCCGCGGTTCGTGAGCGCGAGCGCGTGCTTGGTCGAGAGCGATGCCTGCGACCCGGGCAGGCGGAAGCCCTTGCGCATGCCGGCGTGCTCTATGAGCCAGGCGGCACTGATCTTGACGGGCGCGGGTCCCCCCGCCCGCGGCGGGATGAACCCGTCGAACCGGTCGAGCGGGATCACGCGGTCGGCCTCGAGCGCGGGCGCCATCGACCACCGGGGAGCCTCGGCGGGGAGGGTCGCGGCGAACTGCGCCGACACCACCGGGTTCTGGAAGAACGAACCGGCGCTCCACGTGTCGTTGTCGTCCTCGTCGAGGACCATTCCCTTGCGGGATCGGATGTCGAGGACCGTCTCGCGGATCCACGCGAGCGAGACCGCGGCATCCGCGTCGAGTCCCAGCGCCGACCGCAGCTGCGCTCCGCGCACGGGAACGGCGCCGTGGCCGACCTGCGCGAGCTCCAAGGTGACCGACAGGATGACGGCGGAACGCTCGGGTACCGAGCCGTAATGCTTCTTCAGGACCGAGGTGCGAAGCCCCAGACCCAGATCGGATGCCGGGACCACCGACACCTCACCGGTGGACTCGTCGATGAGCTCCACCTCGACGAGGGTCTCGACGATCTCCTGGCCGTAGGCGCCGATGTTCTGGATGGGTGCCGCGCCCGTGGTGCCGGGGATGCCCGCCATCGCCTCGATGCCGCTGAGTCCCGCCGCGACCGTCTGCGCGACGAGGTCGTCCCAGGAGTGGCCCGCCTGCACCTTGAGTCGCACATGACCGGGGTTCGGCGACGGCAACCGCTCGATGCCGGTCGTCCGGACGAGGATCACGGTGCCGTCGAACTCGTCGTCGGCGAAGAGCAGATTCGAGCCGCCGCCGAGCACCAGCCACCGCTCCCCCGAGGCCCAGACGTCGCGGAGCGCGTCGGCGACCTCGTCGGTCGAGCGCGCCTCGACCATGCGATGAGGCGTTCCACCGACGCGCAGCGTTGTGAGCTGCGAGAGGGGGACGGGCGTGATCTCGGGCATCAGGATGCCGCGCGGACGCGCACCTGCGCTTTGCCGAGGACCGTCGTGCCGTCGTGGCTGACGGTCAGATCGATGCGCACGGCGTCATCGTCGACCGCGCCGACCTTCGCGACGACGGTGACGTCGGCGCCGGTCTCGGTGTCGACGACGACGGGGCGCGTGAAGCGGACGCCGTACTCGAGGATGCGGCCGGAGTCCCCCAGCCATTCGACGATCGTCTCGACGGCGAGGCCCATCGTGAGCATGCCGTGGGCGAGGACGCCGGGCAGGCCGACGCGCGCGGCGACGGCGTCGTTGTAGTGGATGGGGTTGAGGTCCCCCGACGCGCCCGCATAGCGGACGAGGGAGGTCCTCGTCAGGTGGACGGTGCGCTCGGCGACGACGGTGCCGATCTCGAGAGTGGTCATTCGTCTCCTCCGACCAGCAGGACGGAGGTCGCGGTGACGACGTGATCGCCACCGGCATCCGTGATCTCGGCCTCGCTCGTCACCATCGCGCCCTTGCCGAAGGCGCGGATGCCGGTGACCGTGAGACGCCCGGTCAGCTCGTCGCCGGCGACGATGGGCCGCGTGTAGCGGAACCGCTGCTCGGCGTGGACGACGCGCTCGAGCACGATGCCGGAGCCCGGTTCGCTCAGCAGCTGCTGCAGCGTGAGGTCCTGGATCACCATCGCGAAGGTGGGCGGCGCGACGACGTCGGCGTAGCCGAGATCCCGGGCAGCGGCGGGGTCGTCGTGCTGCGGGTCGGTGGCGAACACGGCGCGGGCGAACTCGCGCACCTTCTCGCGACCGACGAGGTACGGGGCGGTCGGCGGGAACGCGCGACCGAGCAAGTCGGGATTCACAGGCACCGGACGATCCTACCGTCCGGGTCCCGAGCGGGCTCAGCGCGCGCGGTGTGCGCGCANCGCCTTGATCCCGAGCTGGATTGCGATGAANGTGAGATAGACCGCGAACAGGACGTTCGCCGTGAACGGATCGACGAGCGTCGCGAGCCACGCGCCGAGCGCGGTCGTCGTGCAGGCCGCCACACCGATGACGGCGGCCGCGACGAGGTCGACGTTGTGGCGTCGGAGGTTGCCGACCGTGCCCGAGATGGCGGTCGGGATCATCATGAGGAGCGACGTGCCCTTGGCGACGAGATCGCTCGTCCCGAAGAGGAACATGAGCGCCGGCACGACGATGACGCCGCCGCCGACGCCGAGCAGGCCCGCCATGATCCCGGTGAAGACTCCGAGAACCGCCAAGCCGGCCCCGATTCCCCAGGTCAGCGGCAGCTCCGCGTCGCGCGACGGGACGACGATGAAGAGCATCACGATCACCACGACGAGGAACGCGATGAACCCCCAGCGGATGACGTTCTGAGACAACCGCGCGAGCAGCCACGTGCCGATCTGCGCCCCGACGACCGCGCCCGCGGCGAGGATGATCGCGGGGATCCACGCCACAGCATCGACGACCGCGTAGGAGATGACGCCGACGGCCGCCGTCGGCACGATCGCCGCGAGCGACGTGCCTGCCGCGCGGCGCTGATCGAAGACGAGGAGCGTCAGCAGGAGCGGGACGATGACGGTGCCGCCGCCCACGCCGAACATGCCCGACATGAGCCCGGCGAGCAGGCCGATCGCGAGNGCGCCGAGGTAGTAGCGGGCGTTGCGGTCGGTCGTTGCGGGCGCGGTCACGGGAGCAGATCCGACTCGAAACGCATGCGTCGACCCTACTCCCGGGCGGACACGGCGCCGCTCGCGGGGAGCGGCATACGATCGATCCATGTCGTCTTCACTCGTCCTCGTGGCCAACGCCGGTGACTCGTCGATCAGCACCTTCCGCGTGACCGATGACGGACTCCAACGGCTCGCCGTCACCTCCGGGACCACCGGCTGCTCGAACTTCGCCGTCGATGCGGAGCGGGGCCTCGTGTACGCGTCCGTGAAGGCCGACGACGACGACGGGGATGCCGGCATCCTCACCCTCTCCCTGAATCGGGAGACCGGCGAATTGACCAGTCTCTCTCGGGTTGCGTTGCCGGGCGGGGCCATGAACTACCTCTCTCTCACCCGCGGCGGATCGGCGCTCCTCGGCGCTGCGTACTCGGGCGGGTACGGCATCGTGTGCGGCGTCGACGACGCCGGCGTCGTCTCCCCGCCTGTCGCGGAGGTGCACCTCCCCCGGCTGCACTCCGTGCTCGCGAGCGGCGACGGCCGCCACGTCTACTTCGTCTCGCTCGAGACCGACCTCGTCGCCCAGTGCACGCTGGAGGCGGACCTCGCCCTGACCCCGCTCGACCCGCCGACCGCGGCCGCCCCGGACGGCAGCGGCCCGCGGCACCTCGCGTTCAGCGACGACGAGAGAACCGTCTACGTCCTCACCGAGTTCACCGGCGAGGTGCTGCGATACCGTCGCGACCCGTCGACGGGAGCGCTCGACCTGGTCGATGCCACGCCGGCCCACGACCCGTCCGAGAAACTCCGCCACAGCGTCATCGACGAGGACCCGCGCGAGAACCATTACGTCTGGGGCGCGGACATCCACCTCACGGACGGCGTCGTGTGGGCGTCGGAGCGCACCGCGAGCACTCTCGCGGCTCTGCGCATCCACGACGATGGGTCGCTGTCGGAACCCACCGGGTTCGTCGCGACCGAGACGCAACCGCGCGGGTTCGCCGTCAGCCCCGACCGCCGACTCCTCGTCGCCGCCGGTGAAGGGTCGACGACCGTGTCGCTCTACCGCGTCGACGGAACCGACCTGCATCTGCAGGGACGGTACGAGACAGGCCGCGGCGCGAACTGGGTGCGCTTCGCCTGACCCCGCTCAGCGCAGGAACTGCTCGGGGTCGAACTCGTCGATCGGGATGATCCGCACGCGGGGAAGCTGCGCATCGAACGCGCTCGCGTCGTACTCGAGATCGAAGAAGCGGATGCCGGGGATCTGAGCGAACCCGGCGTTGCGGAACTCCTCGAAGGCCAGCACGCCGACGCGACGCGAGCCGTCCGCCAGGACGCCGAGATCGTCGACGAAGTCGCCGTCGTGGCTGACGAGGACGACGTCGTCACCGTGGCTCTGAAGCGCCTGGAGCGTCCGCTGGATGGCGAGGTCGACGACCTTCTCGTCNGCGTCGCCCGACAGCGGGACGGGCTGGTAGCCGAGCGCGAGCAGCGCCTGCACGAACGACATCGGCAGATTCGTCGAGGCGTTGAGGAAGAACAGGCCGCGCGCGTCCTGATTCCACTGGTCGGCGACGAAGGAGAGGATGCGGTCCCACCGGGGCCGCTCGTCGGGCTGAGGACGTCGCCCCAGGATCGATCCGCCGAGGGTCGCGTCGATGTTCTCACCGTCGACGAGAATCCAGGTCCTCCGATTGCCGGCCATGCCGCCTCCTCCGCGCGCTCCGGAGCTGTGCCGGCGCGCCCGACTCATCCTAGGCGGCGGGCCGGCCCCGCCTTCTCGTCACCAGCGCCGGCCGAACACCCCTGCCAGGAGCGCATGCCCGAGCGGGAGCAGAGAGCCCGTCATCAGCACCCCGCCCAGGACCGGGTCCTCCGGACGCAGCGTCGCACCGCCGATGAGCAGCGCGGCGAACACGAGGCCCGAGAGGGTGCGCCTGCCCAGCTGCTCCAGCCGGGCGACCCGCCGCTCCAGCGCCGGATCGGGGAACGAGACCCGACGGTCCTCGATCCGCGTGAGGAACCCGTCCACCCGCCCCGGCAGCCGTGACGCCGTGGTGATGCCGGTCACGGCGCGGCGCAGGACGTCGGCGACGGCGTTGCGACCTTCCTCGCGGACGAGCCGCGAGGCGTAGGGCTCGACGGCGTCCCAGAGGTTGAAGGCCGGATCCAGCGCACTGCAGACGCCCGACGTGAGCGACATCGCGCGCACGATGAGCAGGAAGTTCTCGGGCAGCTGGAACGGCAGCGACCGCACGACGTCCTGGAACTCGATCGCGAACGCGCGGAACTCCCGCGGGTCCACCTCGCGGAGCTCGGCGAAGCCCATGCCGCCGAAGCGGGCGAACAGCTGCGTCATGGCGCGCTCGAGCTCGGTCGTGTCGGCGCTGGGCAGGAGGACGCCCACGTCGCGGATGCTCTGGACGAGCGCGACGCCGTCACGGGCGGCGACGGCGATCATGAGGCGGCGAAGTCCGTTGCGCAGGCTCGGCGGAACCTCGCCCATCATGCCGAAGTCGATGAAGGTGAGGCGCCACGGCGGAGCGCCGGCACCGGCGGCATCCGTCCCCGTCAGCGGCGTCACGAAGATGTTGCCCGGGTGCGGATCGGCGTGGAAGAAGCCGTGGGTGAAGACCTGATCGAACATGACCGAGGCGAACACCTGGGCGACCTCCGCCGGGTCGATCCCCGCCGCGAGGAGCGCCTCGTGATCGGTGATCTTGATCGCCGTGACGTCCTCGAGCGTCAGGGTGCGTCGCGAGGTCCGCTCCCAGACGACCGCGGGGACCCCGACGCGGGGGTCACCGGCGAAGTCCGCCGCGAAGCGTTCGCCGTTGGCCGCCTCGTGCAGGTAGTCGATCTCCTCCAGGCTCGTCTCGGCGAACTCTTCGACGAGCTGCGGCGCATCGACGCGGTCCGAGACGATGCGGACGTGACTGAGCCAGCGACCGACGCGGCGGAGTGCGGCGAGATCCGTGTCGACGATGCGCTGGATGCCGGGGCGCTGCACCTTCACGACGACCGCGTCGAGTCCCGTGAGGGCGGCATCTTCCTCCGCCAGCCGAGCCCGATGGGCCTGACCGAGGGATGCCGCCGCCACCGGTACCGTCTCGACGCCGGCGAAAGCGCGGTCGAGCGGAACGCCCAGCTGTCCTTCGGCCTCGGCGCGGATCTCGGGGAACGGGACCGCCGGAACCTCGTCCTGCAGTCCCTCCAGTTCTTTCGTGATCTCGGGCGGCAGGACGTCCAGGCGCGACGACATGAACTGGCCGACCTTGATCATCAGGCCGCCGAGGTCGATCGCGAGCCCGTGGAAGCGGCGCGCGATGCGCTGCATGCGTGCCGAACGCCCTCGCACGCCGATCCAGCCGAGGCCGATGCGCGGCAGGAAGAGCTCGAACCACCACGTGACGACGAGTGCTCTCGCCGCGAAGCGGAGGATGCGTCGGTAGCGCGCCCGCGCGTGGCGGTCGTCGGGAAGGTTCTCGCCTTCCCGACGCCGTGCTGCCACGCGGATCAGCCCTGCGCGAGCAGGGCGTAGAGCCGGCGGCGAGCCTCGTCGAGGATCTCCACGGCCTCCGCCACCTGCTCGGGCGACCCGGTGCGGGCGACCTGTGCCGCTGCCTGAGCCAGCTCGACGCCTGCCTTGGGCAGCGCAGTCGCACGGTGGTGGTGCTCCCTGGCGGGCGCCGCCGTCTCCCATGGGGCCGACCCCGTCGCCTCTTCGGCGACCATGCGGCCCGCGTCGGTGAGGGAGTACGTCTTCCGACCGCCCGCCTCCTCGGCGACGATGAGGCCCTCATCGGCGAGCAACTGCAGCGTGGGGTAGACCGAGCCGGCGCTGGGCTTCCACGATCCGCCGCTACGGGAGTCGATCTCCTGGATGATCTGGTATCCGTGCATGGGCTTCTCGACCAGGAGTGCGAGGACAGCGGTGCGCACGTCACCCCGGCTCATGCGTGAGGGCGTGGGGCGCTGATCGAAAGACGTTCGGAACTGCTCGAAGGCCTCCATGAGACCGGCGCCGAGGTTGCCGAGATCGAAGCCCTGCGGCCCCGATCCGAACCCGCGGCCGGTGCCGCCGAAGCCGCCCGAGCCGAAGCCCTGCGAACCGAATGAGCTGTTCATGATGTCTCCTTCAGGTGGTGACCGATACCCAACGATATATCGTTCAAAACTGTCACGACCCGACCTCAGGAACTTGCCAGGGTTCGTGATCAGGTCTTTTCCCGGCGGGGCGCGGATCGTCGATGCGCAGATAACGTTCGGGTAACGCTCAGGTTCGTGCACCAGAGTGGGCGACTCGTGCCCGCCCGAACGGTCACGCACGCTCCCTGGGGGCGTGTCCTCGCTACACGGAACCATTACTTCTGCATGCCTACTGACTCGAACTCCCCCGCCACACGCCGATCCATCCGCTCCACCCGAACCGAAGAACGTCGGCTCCGCCGCCGCCCGGTTCTCGTCCTCTCGACGCTGACCACAGCGTTCGTGATCGCCGCAAGCGCGACGGCCATGACACCCGCTCCGCAGGACGCGCAGGCCGAGACCACGGCTCCCGCCATCGCTCTCGCCTCGTTCTCGCGGACCCTCCCCGACTCCCTGACCGACGGCGTCGCGACCTCGGCGCCGCAGTCCGAGATCCGCTCGACGCTGGATGAGGCGAAGGCCGCGGTGGCCGCATCCACCGACGTCACCGCCGACATCGCAGCGTCGAAGCTCGACGTCGGGACGAAGGACACGACCGTGTCCACCGATGGCTTGGCGAAGGCCGTCGACGAGTTGGAGTCCGTCTCCGCTCTTCCTCTCCTGCTCGACACCCGCGATGCCACCGAGGCCGTGGAAGCCGAGGTCGCGACGGTGACGGAGAAGACCAGCGCGCTGCGCGGCCGTCTCGACGCGGCCGTCGAGAAGGAGAAGGAACGCGTCGCCGAGGAGAAGCGCAAGGCCGAGGCCGCCAAGAAGGCCGCCGCCGAGAAGAAGGCTGCCGAAGAGGCCGCCCAGGCCAGTGCCTCGCGCTCGGCGTCCTCCTCGTCCGGGTCCTCCTCGTCCGGGTCCTCCTCGTCCAGCTCCTCCTCGTCCAGCGCCGCTCCCTCCAGTGGCGGCACGTCGGCCGCGGCCGCCAAGGCCACCGCTCGCGCCATGCTCGGCGATTACGGCTGGGGCGACGACCAGTACTCCTGCCTCGTCTCACTGTGGAACAAGGAGTCCGGTTGGAACTACCGCGCCTCCAACCCGTCCAGCGGTGCCTACGGCATCCCGCAGGCCCTCCCCGGCAGCAAGATGGGAAGCGTCGCGTCCGACTGGCGCACCAACCCCGCCACCCAGATCGCGTGGGGCTTCGGCTACATCGACAGTCGCTACGGCAGCCCCTGCGGCGCCTGGGGCCACTCGCAGTCTGCGGGCTGGTACTGATCGCGGCCTGACGCATCACCTGTGACACCGCGGATGCCGCGGG
>JGI26051J44788_1001087_pt1 | contig 10104 bp, 7 predicted proteins | sample HigsolmetaGSP13D_FD_44788 | JGI IMG/M metagenome (IMG submission 44788) | reverse complement strand
CGGTCATTCCGGAAAATATAATATACAAGATGAATACTGTCTTTTGCATTCCGGATGTCTTCAAATAAAGCCTCGAATTTTTTCCTGCCGTCTGTAAATATATCGACGTGATTGTCCTGGGAAAGGATTGCCCCGTCATTCATCAGCAGCATATAAACGAGATCCTTGTACTGGATTGTCCGCTCATCATGAAACGGAAACCGGTTTTCGCGCAGCAGTTCAATTTGCTGCTGGGAAATTTCTTTAATGCCGATCTTCTCCTGTACCTTCCAGTCAAAAATTTTCCGGCGGCTTAAATTTTGCCCGAATACCAAATACAGGATAAAGCCGGCAATCGGCAGGAATAATAGCACCAAAAGCCATGCCCAAGTTGCGCCGACATCTCGCCGTTCCAGGAAAATAACGGTTCCCGCCAGAATAAAATTCAAAAGAAACAAGATAACCAGTAGTACCGTTATAATCATTGCGTTCTCCTTTTCGTACACCCTTTGTTCCTGCTTGAGGTTTGTTCCCGGCCGGTATCCGGGAACACGGTGAAGTGTTTTGGAATTGATATAGGATATGTTTGCGCAGCAAAAATAACAATTGTATCATACCATAATATTTGCGCCTTACCTATCGTACAGCACTTTCCCTGCCATTGCATGCAAAAAGAACCGCACCAATGGATACGGTTCTTTTTTTCGTCCTTATTAAAAGTTAACATAGTTTCTCGGGTTTTGGGCACCGGTATGTGGCGGTGGTGTCCAGCGGCCGTTATAAATTTCAAAGTGAAGATGCGGTCCTGTTGATTCCCCGGTATTTCCCATTGCTCCNATCTGCTGCCCTTTGCTGACGTGCTGCCCGGTGCTGACGCTGTACGAGCTCAAATGGGCATAAACGGTTGTGTACAACTTNCCGTTAATATAGTGGGTGATCATGACGCAATTCCCGTATGAAGAAGAGTGGTACGCCCTGAACACGACACCGTCGGCTGCAGCGACAACCGGTGTCCCGATGCTGTTGGCAATGTCAATGCCCGGATGGAACCCGCCGGAACGCCCGCCGAATTCAGATGAAATATATCCGGATGCCGGTCGCGTAAAGGACCCGGAAGATACTTGCGGAAGGGATCCGCCGGAATGGCTCCCGGAACTTGACTTGACCGATGCAGAGCGGGTTGTCCCTGCGTTTGATCCTGCTGATCCTGTTGATCCTGCATTCGTTTGTGCCTTTGCTGCTGCATCTGCTTTTGCTGCAGCCTTTCTTTCTTCCTCCGCTTGCTTTTTCGCAAACGCAATGGCTTTTTCAATGGAAGCTTTTTGGTCAGCCAGGATGCTCTTTTGTTCACTCAGCGACATTTTCTCTTCNTTAAGGCTGTCTTTTTGTTTTTCCAGCTTTTTGATTAATGCCGATTTCTCGCTCTCATCCTGTTTCAGACTGTCTTTTAATGATTGTAAATCAGACAGCATCGATTCCAAATCGGACAGTTTCTTTTCCACTGAAGCCTGTTTGTCCTTTAAATCCTGTTCATCTTTTTTCTGTTCTTCCAAAATTTGCCGGTCTGCTTCAACCAATGTCTTCACTGCTGAAAAGCGGTCAATAAAATCACCAACGCTTTTCGCTTCAAGAAAAACATCCAAATAATTGACCGAACCGCCGCCGTTTTTCTGCATGGCACGGGCGCGGTCTTTTAAAATAGCGTTCCGGTCTTCAATCCGCTTTTTGATTTCAGCGATATTTTTCTTCAAATCAGCAATCTGGTCTTTCGTTGTGCTGATATTCTGTTCCTGCTCGCTGATTTTTTTGTTCGCCGATTGAATTTTCGATTCAATGGCCTCAAGCTGGCCGCCGAGAGAAGCCTGCTTGTCTTGAATGTCGGAAATCTGGTTTTCTTTTTTGTTCATCTCTGATTCGACATTGGAAAGTTTACTCTCAATCTCGCTTTTTTTCTGCTGCAAATCGCCGGCCGCAGCAGCATTGGACTGGTAGCCAAGCATGCCGCCCAAGCTGAGCGTGAACACAACGGCAGCAGGCAGAATGGAACGCTTCTTCATCTTTTTCCCCCTCAAAGCAAAATGTTTTTGTTTTATGTATCCGGGGACGCAACGCCCCGTTTTTCCTGTGTTTTAAAATGAACAGAAAGGGTATAGAATAAAAAATCAGGCGGACGGGAGTGGAATGCATCCCGGCCGTTCCCGTTACACTTTCAAATAACGGCGGATCGACATCGAACTGCCCCAGATTCCAATGCAGACGCCAAGTACAAGCAGCAGGCCGTCTACGCCGTAAATGAACGGGCTGATATCAAGCATATGGATAATATTGTTTTGCAGCTTCGGCTCTACGATTTTATAAACAGAGTAATAGCCGAAGGAAATCAGCACAATCGGCAGAATGGACCCCAGGATTCCGAGCCAGAGCCCTTCGAGAAGAAACGGCCAGCGGATAAACCAGTTTGTCGCCCCTACCAGTTTCATAATCTCGATTTCTTTTCTTCTGGCAAAAATCGTAATTTTAATCGTATTTGAGATAAGGAACATCGCCGTAAGCAGCAGGGCAATGATTAACACAAGCCCGACATTGCGGCAGATACTTAAAACATGGAACAGCTTTTCCACTTTTCCTTTACCATAAATGACNGATTCGACATGGTCCATTTTTTGAATTTGCGCCGCAACTTTTGGCGTGTCCGTCGGCTGCTTTGTTTTGACAATAAATACNTCATACAATGGGTTGTCCTGCTGGAACAGTTTAAANTCATCACCCATTCTTTTAATCAATTCTTTTAGTTCCTGTTGTTTAGAAGAAAACTTGACGGAATTGACGGCNTTCAGACTCTCAATCTCGCTTTCCAGTTTTTCCCTGTCGGCAGCCTTNGCCGCTAAGTCGATATGGACGCGAATTTCCACGTCGTTTTCAATATCGGAAGCAAATTTATTCATGTTCAGGATGATCACGAAAAATACGCCGACAAGAAGCAGGGTAATCGTTACGGCACTTGCCGATGCAAACATCATCCAGCCATTCCGGCCAAGGCTTTTAAAACTTTCCCGGAAGTGGCGTTTAAGCGTATTAATCTTCATAACCGTAACCTCCCAGCTGCTCATCGCGNACCACTTTCCCGCCTTCAATGGCNATGACGCGGTGCTTGTTTGTGTTTACAATATCACGGTTATGGGTAGCCATGACAACCGTTGTCCCGGTTACGTTGATGTCTTCGAGGATTTTCATAATGTCCCATGAAGTTTCCGGGTCGAGGTTTCCTGTCGGCTCGTCGGCAATGACCACTTTCGGCATGTTGACGATGGAACGCGCGATGGAAACCCGCTGCTGTTCACCGCCGGACAACTCAGAAGGCAGCATTCTTGCTTTATTTTTCAACCCGACCTGGTCGAGTACTTCCATGACGCGGCTCCGGATATAAGAAGGTTCCTGCTCGATCACTTCGAGNGCAAANGCGATATTTTCATATACAGTCAATGTCNGNAGCAGCTTAAAATCCTGGAATACGACACCGATCTGCCGTCGGAAATAAGGGATTCGTTTGTCCCGGAGTTTTGAAAGATTGATGCCGTTTACAGTGACGGTCCCTGCTGTCGGCTTTTCTTCGCGGTAAATCAGTTTGACGAGCGTGGACTTACCCGCGCCGCTCGGGCCAACGATATAAACAAATTCGCCCTGGTTGATTTTTATATTTAACCCGCTCACAGCCATGACGCCGTTCGGGTACTTTTTATAGACGTCCTTTAATTCTATCATTTCCTCACCTAGCTTTTTTTCAATGTAACGTGCCGGAATGAAAAATGTGTCAACGGCACCGGCAAAAAACGCCAATTTTTGCATTTCCTGCACACCCGTCCCTGTAAAAGAGCCGTACAGGATGATTTGCTGTAAGAAAAGGCTGTGTGAAAACCTTTCCGCATAAAAATTTGACTTTTTTCTCTTTTCAACGCGCGAGAATTCGCATAATTGCTCGAAATTCGCACATTTATTATTATAGCATCCCTACCCTTGAGCGACATTACAGTTTTGTTTCAAATTTTCTAATGGGGGTGAACATTTTTTTGAGGATCGCTTCGCATTTTGGAACTTTTTAAGCCTTGTCTGAAACTATAAATGAATACCGTTGACACTTCCCCATCATTCTCCCTCCCTCGACAAAAAATAGGGATTCCCGTCGTATGGGAATCCCTATTTTCATTCACTGTGTCCTCGCATTCACTTTTTCGAAAAAAACCCGGTAATAAAAGAAATTACGCTTACAACACAGTCCGCCACTAAAAATGTCCCTATTCATCTATTTTCATTATATCCTTGACCTGTAATGTTAGTTGGTACGAAGATCATAATAATGCCTGAACCTAACCACTACTAATCAATTGTAATATAGATAGCATGGTTACAAATGATTCCTTTATATCATAAGCATTCTCATTTTGGCAGTGCCATATATACTGATATTGCCAAAAAAATGAACCCGACTACAAGTTCAATCCCAAATCTGGCTGTCTTGTTTTTCCTGTACTTAAAGCTGTTCACAAGAAGAACAATTCCGACAACAAAGAAAAAAAGCATGACCCAAAACCCCATGATTTTTCTCCCCCATTCTTCCATAAAGATCCATTATCTCTTTGGCTTCCCGTTTTTGTAAACCCATCTCCGTATGGTTAGAAGTAGTACAAAGGTACAAACGAATAACAGAAACATGATGTGAATTTATTTCCTGTATTACAACCTATTGGAAATTTTTTACATTATAACACACGGCTTTTATATTTGTAAACGTTTAATTTTATTTTTTTCGTTTTTTCAAAAAGGTCGCGTAACGCTCGCCTTTTTATCCCTTACTGAGCCGGTATTTTTGCAGTTGCTGTAGAAAAAACTTTCCACCTTTACCAAAAAACGGGCCGGTTTTCCGGTCCGTTTTTGTCATTTTTTCTTGGAAAGCCATTTCGCGACTTTTTGGGCATCGTCTCCCTTTAAAAGCCCTTTNGGCATGTCTCCTTTTCCGTTTTCAATGACATTTAAAATCTGTTTTTCGCTNAGCTTAGAACCGATATGCTGCAAATTCGGCCCGACATTNCCTTGCAATTGATCGCCATGGCAGGCAGAACATTTTTGGTCTACCAGTTTTTCGGCATCGCCGCCACTTGCCGTGTTTTTCCCGCCGTCTGATGATGGAGACCCGTTCCCACAGGCGGAAAGTCCAGCTGCAAGTAGAATCGCCGTCAAAGCTGCACACCATTTTTTCATCCGAAGTCCTCCCTCCTATGCACATTCTTCTTCCATTATACCGAATGTCCGCCTAGGCAGGGAAAGAAATACGAAAAACGCGTAAACGCGCGGCTACGGCATGTTAAAACCTTCTCCTAGCACTTCGGCGGCGTCCATCACAACAACAAATGCCTTCCCGTCAATGGTTTTGACAAGGTTTCTTAACTTAATAAATTCAGACTGATCGACGACACACATGAGAATCGGTTTTTCATGGTCGGTAAATCCGCCATATGCATGGAGCCTTGTAACCCCCCGGTCGATCTGGAACAAAATCTCTTTCCGGATATCCTCGTGTTTGTCAGAAATGATCAGTACATTTTTCGAACGGTTCAGGCCGACCTGGACGAGGTCAATGGTCTTGCTTGTGACAAACAGCCCGATGATTGCATACAAACCCTTTTCAATATCAAAAACGGCAGCTGCTGACAGGACAACAAGCCCGTCAATGCCAAGTACACATTTCCCGAGTGAGATGCCGGTAAATTTATGGATAATTTGCGCGGCCAAATCGGTTCCGCCGGTTGAAGCCCTGCCGAGAAACACAATCCCGAGCCCAGCCCCGACGCCGATTCCGCCAAATAGTGCGGCCAGCAGTGCATCATGCGTCCACGGCTGCCAATCTTCCGTTAAAAAAACGACAAACGGCAAAAACAAGGTGCCAACAAGTGTTTTAATGCCAAATTGGTAGCCAAGAAAAATGAGGCCGGCAATAAATAGCGGAATGTTGAGCCCCCATTGCACGTAAGCCGGCTTCCATCCGAACACCCCGTGCAAAATCGTGCTGATCCCGCTGACGCCGCCGGACGCAATATTATTTGGAAGCAGGAAAACATTAAATGTAATCGCAACGATCGCTGATCCAGCAAGGATATAAATGTATTCTTTCAGCATCGTCCAGTATTTGTTCTCCGGCTTTCTCCTTTTCTTTGCCATTTCCCTCCCCCTTTTCATAAAAAAACGGATGCCACACACCAATATACAGGACCGCTTGTTTCGCACCCCTCTATATTTTCTGGCATTGTGGCATCCGGCCTGTCATGCGTTCAATTTTTCAGAAAAACTTTTTCTCATTACGAAATATGCGCACGCAGGTAAGCGTCAATGAACGGATCAATTTCGCCATCCATCACCGCCTGGACATTCCCTGTTTCAACATTTGTGCGGTGATCTTTTACCATCGAATAGGGATGGAACACATAAGAACGAATTTGGCTGCCCCATCCGATCTCTTTCTGTTCACCGCGGATTTCTGCCAATTGTTTTTCTTTTTCTTCTACTTCTTTTTGGTACAATTTCGCTTTCAGCATTTTCATGGCTTGTTCGCGGTTCTGAATTTGCGAACGTTCCGATTGGCAGGAGACGACAATCCCGGTCGGAATATGGGTCATCCGGACAGCTGAAGATGTTTTGTTAATGTGCTGGCCGCCTGCACCACTTGCCCGGTATGTGTCGACACGCAAATCTTCCGGCCGGATTTCCACTTCAATATTGTCGTCTATTTCCGGCATCACTTCGCACGAGACGAACGAAGTGTGGCGCCGGCCGGCTGCATCAAACGGCGAGATCCGGACAAGACGGTGAATGCCTTTTTCCGCTTTAAGATAACCATACGCATTATGCCCTTTGAAAAGAAGGGTGACACTTTTCACACCGGCTTCGTCGCCCGGGAGGTAATCAAGGGTTTCGACTTTAAAGCCTTTTTTCTCGCCCCAGCGTGTATACATTCTGAGCAGCATGGAACACCAGTCCTGGGATTCTGTACCGCCCGCGCCAGGGTGCAGTTCCAAAATCGCATTGTTCGCATCATACGGTCCGTTTAAAAGCAGCTGCAGCTCGTATTCATTTAATTTTTTCGTGAACGCTTCAAGCTCAGCCTCGAGCTCTTCTTTCAGTTCCGAGTCATTTTCTTCTTTGGCCAGTTCGTGCGTGACTTCGAGATCCTCCTGTTGCGACTCGAGTTCACGGTAGCCGTTTACCATTTCTTTTAAAGCATTGGATTCATTAATAATTTTTTGTGCTTCCTGCTGGTCGTCCCAAAAGTTCGGTTCCAGCATTCTTTCTTCCAGTTCAGCAATACGTGTCTCTTTTTCTTCTAATTCAAAGAGACCCCCTGAAACCCGCTAATTTCTTAGCTGTATTTTCCAATTCCGCTCTAATTTCTGATAACTCCATTCCATTCACCTCATTAAATTTTTCTGCTGTTTTCCGCAAAAAAGAAGGGCGGCGTTTTGCCCCTCCTTTTTTACGTATGCCTGCCTGATTTTAAGCCTCAAGCCGGCCGTGGCAGTTTTTATACTTTTTGCCGCTACCGCACGGGCAAGGGTCATTCCGGCCGATGCGCACTTTTTTGCGGATCGGTTTTTTCTTCACAATTGTTTCTTCCCCGCCCGGCACGACAGCCTGGCCCTTTGCCACTTCCTGGCGCTCCAGATTGGTTTGGATTTCTGCTTTCATAATATATTTTGCCGTATCTTCCTCGATGGATGCAACCATATTTTCAAACATGGCAAAGCCTTCCGACTGGTATTCGCGCAGCGGGTCGATCTGGCCGTACGCGCGCAAGTGGATCCCTTCGCGGAGATGGTCCATCGCATCAATATGGTCGATCCATTTTGAGTCAACAGAGCGCAGCAAAATGACTTTTTCAAATTCGCGCATCTGTTCCGGCCCGAATGCTTCTTCTTTTTCATCATAGCGCATCTTCACTTTTGCCATGATCAAGTCAACCATTTCGTCCGGTTCTTTTCCGAGCAAGTCTTCCCGTGAGATGTCGCCTTCACGAAGCAGATTGGTCAAGACATAATCGGCAATGCCCTGCAAGTTCCATTCTTCCTCATCTTCATGAAGCGGTGCATTAGCGTTGACAACGCGTTCTACGACCGAGCGGATCATTTTTTCAACGATTTCACGCAAATTATCCGCCGTCAGTACTTCATCGCGCTGCTTATAGATGATCTCACGCTGTTGCCGGAGAACATCATCATATTGGAGCAGTTGTTTCCGGGCATCGAAGTTATTGCCTTCCACCCGTTTTTGTGCAGATTCAACGGCGCGCGACACCATTTTGCTCTGGATCGGCTGCGTATCATCCATGCCGAGCCGTTCCATCATGCTCTTCATATTATCCGATCCGAAACGACGCATCAGTTCATCTTCCATTGACAGATAAAACTGTGTGATCCCGGGATCTCCTTGGCGTCCGGAACGCCCGCGCAACTGGTTGTCGATCCGCCTTGATTCATGGCGTTCAGTTCCGATAACGGCAAGGCCGCCCAGTTCCACGACACCGTCGCCAAGCTTGATATCGGTACCGCGCCCGGCCATGTTCGTCGCGATCGTGACCGCGCCTTTTTGCCCGGCCTGTTTGATGATCTCCGCTTCACGCGCATGGTTTTTCGCGTTCAACACGTTATGCGGGACGCCTTTCTTTTTCAGCATTCGGGAAATCAATTCAGACGTTTCGATCGCNACCGTCCCGACAAGTATCGGCTGGCCAAGGTCGTGCCGCTGCTTTATATCCTCAACAACNGCTCTGAACTTGCCTTCCATCGTTTTGTAAATCAAATCCGGCCGGTCATCGCGGATGATCGGGCGGTTTGTCGGGATCACGACAACACGCATGTTATAAATGTTGCGGAATTCTTCTTCTTCCGTTTTCGCTGTACCGGTCATCCCGGCCAGCTTCGCATACATCCGGAAATAGTTCTGGAATGTGATCGTGGCCATCGTCATGCTTTCGTTCTGGATCTCCACGCCCTCTTTTGCTTCAATCGCCTGATGGAGCCCTTCACTGAAACGGCGGCCTTTCATCAGGCGGCCGGTGAACTGGTCGACGATGATGATTTCCCCGTCCTGCACAACATAGTCGACATCCCGGTGCATCGCAACATTGGCTTTCAGCGCCTGGTTAATATGGTGGTTGATTGTCACATTGCGGATATCGTACAGGTTGTCGATATGAAAATATTTTTCGGCTTTCGTGATGCCATCTTCCGTCAGCAGNACGCTCTTCGTTTTCACGTCATAAGTGTAATCTTTTTCTTTTTCCAATGTACGCACAAATGCGTTCGCTTGTGTATACAGTGCCGTCGATTTTTCGGCTTGTCCGGAAATAATAAGCGGCGTCCGCGCTTCATCGATTAAAATCGAGTCGACTTCATCGATGACCGCAAAATAAAGCGGCCGCTGCACTTTTTGTTCTTGGTAGAGCACCATATTGTCGCGCAAATAATCGAAGCCGAATTCATTGTTCGTCCCGTATGTGATATCTGCTGCATATGCGGCCTGTTTTTCTTCGTTCGACATATTGGTTAAATTCAGGCCGACAGTAAGCCCAAGAAATTGGTACAGCTTGCCCATTTCCTCGGCATCCCGCTTCGCCAAGTATTCGTTCACTGTGACGACATGGACGCCTTTTCCGGACAGGGCGTTCAAATAAACCGGCATCGTCGCGGTCAGCGTTTTTCCTTCACCGGTTTTCATTTCGGCAATATTTCCTTCATGGAGCGTAATACCGCCCATCAGCTGGACATGATAAGGATAAAGCCCGAGCACACGTCTGGCGCCTTCCCGGACAACCGCAAAAGCTTCCACAAGCAGGTCATCAAGGCTCTCGCCGTTTTGGTAACGCTGCTTAAACTCTTCCGTCTTGTCGCGCAGCTGCTCATCCGACAGCTTTTCCATATCCGACGCCAATTCCTCAATCTGGTTTGCGATCTTCTCAAGATGTTTCAGTTCACGTTTGTTGGCATCAAAAACTTTGTCCAAAAAAGCCACCATTCAAAACGCTCCTTTATTTCAGTATCAAAACAGGACTTTTCGGCCCTATCGTTGTAATTGCCATGA
>JGI26051J44788_1001077_pt1 | contig 10220 bp, 19 predicted proteins | sample HigsolmetaGSP13D_FD_44788 | JGI IMG/M metagenome (IMG submission 44788) | reverse complement strand
GGGGGGGAGGAGGAGGGAGATGGAAATACTAACAAGCTTGTTATTGCAAACCACAGCCATAATGCTCAGCGGCTTCATGCCCACGGATTCCGGCTCGAAGGACGGACTGCTGCCCTCATTCCCGAACACGACGTAGCCGTGGATATTGGCATTCAGGTCCGAAATGCCATACTGCTGGACTTGATCCTTGAAGGCGGTTTGGGACTGGCCCGACGGGTCGTTCGAGCACTTGCCCGCCGTCCTGTTGGCACCGTCGCAGTCGACATCCATATCGCCTAGACTCTCCTTGACACTCGGTCCGGCGAGGTAGATGAGGCCGCTGTCCTTGTAGTCGCCGCAGTAGGACCAGCCCGCTATAGAAAAGAGCATTAACATGTGAGACAATACATATTGATATTGTCCAGTGAGGACACCTGCTTCAATAGGATTGTGTATGGCAGGGTCAGCCACATACAGTTGCCCTGGCCATCTTTAAAACCGCCTTTAATCGGGTTTTTGCAGGTTGTCCCCTAAATCCATGGCAATGGCATGTCAGTCAAACTGCCGTATCAGATAAAGAAGCTCTGGAGAAAAAAAACCGCACCTTGACAGTGTCATAGAACTGCTGAAGGTTGGGTGGGATATCACGGGCATTCATAGCGGCAGGGGAGCAGGAGGCCAGCAGGCCGCCCAGCACAGCAACCGACTTGAGTGAAAGAGCCTCGGGTGCCATCGTGTCGTATCCAAGGAGTCGATTTTCTCTTAGGCACACAGGCGCTTTCCAGACGTCGACGAGACCTTAAGGGTGTTTAAATAACCTCATGGAGTCACGGACACCACACGAAAAGCACGTTTACGGCCCCATCTGTCACCATATAGGCATATTGCATGCTTTAGCTTCAGCAGCACCTCCTCGAGATTATCCTCTTAGGTATAGTCGGGACCGGGGTCGCACTGGGGAAGAGGATCTCGGATACTATGTTAGGTAATTCTTACGATCATCCCCGACGGTTCGTGGTCGATTAAGCTTTATCTCAGAAATAACTTGGCCTTTTCAAGTTCTTGGTTGGGTTTGGCCGCCAGGTACGCTCCATCGTGATGCCACGGAACCCCTGTAACGGAGTACAATGGTTGCATGGGGCGACATCGCCCGAAAGCCAGGGGGGCGAGAGATCTGCGGGGTTCATGGGATGCTTGATTGAGCCTTGCCCTGAAGATACAAACACTTACTCGATTCAGGATGGCGATGTGCCATGTGGGTGAGGCATCATCTGCAGTTGGTTCGTTCTGGTCGCCTCGTGAGAGGATTTTCGTGGCAGGATCTCAACGGAAGAAGGGAATTTGGCCCCCAACCTCCGCTGCACGGATGTGCCTGGATTCTTTCAGGCGGGGGAAGTCTCAGTCGACGAACATCAGGGGCTATCGCTTTCCTTTCAGAGATAAGCAGGAAAACAAGCTGAAACTACGCGGTGTATATAGAAAGAAACGGTTGCAATGTCAATCGTCCCATCTGGACGGAGGGAAAGGTACGACGTACTTAGCTAACATACAGACCTGCCAGCGTCCATCAGAGCATCCATGCTTCAAAATCAAAGACCTGCCTCAGATCACACCCGCGCTTTTATCAACAGACCTTGACGGGAACACAAGATTCAGATTCCGTGCCGTGCGTCCAGCTGGGGGCCACAGTGCATGCCTTGAAAGCTGGAGCAAAGTCACTCGACGCAACGTTAACCTTGGTGCGGAACGCGGGAGCCAAAAATAGATCGGAGCTTGTCCGCTCTGGCCCAGACTTCCACGCCACCAGGAGGACCGGGGATGATGTCGATATTGTTGCTACACGGGAAACGGACGCCGCGTCTCGACTCTCGACTCTCCAGAAGAGGATAGGAGTCAATGACAACCGAAATCCGGCATCCCACGCCGCACTCGAATAATAACATTGGCAGGGTCATTATACATACTGTGTAGAGATTCGTCAGACTTAGGTGCACAGCCGGATTTCGCATTATGGATCGATGCGTCATTTTATCAATTTCGCTTAGAGACCGCCAGATTTCCAGGGAGATTACTGTACAACCTAATGCCCTTTTGAGTATCGATAGAAGCGGTTTCAGCTATCCATCTAGCAGCATGCCAGAATGCATCCTCCCTGACAAACAGAAGAAACATCAATCTGCCCTTGCCGTGGCCCTATTTTTTGCACATCCGGGGTATACCGCGCCAAACGCCGGGTCCATTGGCTGATGACAAATGTGACATGCCCTGAATTCGGCAGCAAAAAAAAGCAAAGCCAGACGGACAGGACCATGGTAGCATCATATCGCCAATTAGGTTAGAGCCAAGCAGACCTCACCGGGTGTACAGCCCTCAAATAATAACAATGAGGAAAATCCAATGCAAGATCTTATCCCCGGCAGGCCCTAGTATCAGCGTGTCATATGCAAGCCTCCTCATCAGGAAACTAGCCACGCGAAAAGGGAAAGCATGGTTCACAATGTAGAAATGATACAGAAGCAAAATGGCCCTCTCCAATAACATGTGAGACACGCTCAAACACGCTAAAACGCATAGGAAGTGAGATAGTGAAAAATAGAGCAATGGTGATCGAACCAAATAGCACGTTAAAGCAGAAGGACAGCAGTATTAACAGCCGGAGCATAACGCTTGTGCCGTCTTGGGCTTGGGTATCCATGCCTAATTGATTTTCCGTAAAGAGGAAACGTCGAACATGCTTCGTCCAGCGTAGCCGGCCGTAGGGAACAGAAACTATGGGATCACCGGGAGTGGTGTACGCCATAGTCACCAGACAAGCAGGTTCAGAACTCATGCATGGGGACTCAAAAGCGCAGGGGGAAAACGATAAGTTGAAGGGTATCTCGGACCAATTAGCAAGAAAGTCAAAAGAGATCCCAGCAACAAGAAAAGGAGATAGGTGAGATTTCCACGAGAAGGAAAGGGATAAATATGTATAAAGAGGCATGATAGGTTTTAAGTGCAGTGCAGGCCAAGAGGGTCGAGGATGCAAACACAGGTGACTACCCACATGGGTTATGTTTCTCACCCGGGCTGACCCTCTAACCTCAGCCCAAGCCTGGCCAGACCACGTACACCAACACCTCGGACAAGACAGCGCAAGATATGGCTGGACGGGCGGCCGATGGAGCAATACAAGAACAGCTCCTGGCTGTTCTGGCTAAGTCAATCCTGAGCGTTGGTATCATTCATAGTTATACAAAAAGAGGGCACGGGAGAAAAATCAGGTAGCAACTAGAGCCGTCAATAAGAAGAAGAAAAAAAAAAGAAAAGCCAAAACGCAGAGCCCAGATAAGGAGAACCAGAAAAAGGTCATGACTCTTCGTTGCATTTAAGAAACGGAAACCCGGATATGAAACTAAAACCTGTAATGCTAGCACAAGCCGAGATATGGCGTGTGAAGGCATAAAAAAGCAGGAGGCCTCCTTCTATGAGCAATATGGGAAGGAGATGAGCCCTGAACGGAAGTAAAGGACAAAGGACAGGACTAGCCCGATCCAGTCAATCCACAACACCAAGAGCCAGCAACAGCGAGGTGCGGGACAAAATCAAGGTCCAAGACCATCAGAACGCCGTAGCGAACGCTCCCAAAACACCGCCCTTGCTAGCTCAAGCTCCTCCAGGGAGAAGTACGATCAATCATGTCAGTACCCCTCCTCGCCAGCCCTGCACAACTTGATCTCACGAACCCATTCGGATTTGAGGACCTGAGAGGCAGTTATACGGCGAGAAGGATTCGGATCGAGGATGGAGTAGATCACGTTGCGACAACGAGCCTGCGGAATAAAAGTCAGTTCTGAAGACAACCGGAAGGCCCGGGGTTTTCAAGAGATGCTTACTCTATGCAAAGTCTCGATGGGAGCATAGCCGTCCTCATGCTTGCGGCCCTCCAAGTAGCTCTGGTAGAATTCATCCTCATCTTTCTTCGCAACTCGCCACAGGTGTCTTCCGGTTCTCATGGCCATATAGATGACACCGGTAGCCCAGACATCGACGGCTCTGGGGTCAAACTCCTTCTCGGTGTATTCCTCAGGGGCGATGTAGGGGGCCGAGCCGCACAGACCGGCGGTCATATGGGGTTCCTTCTCCCAGGCCATGCGGAAGCATTCACCATTACCGAAGTCCGTGATCTTGAGGGCACCGTGGGTGGTCAATAGGAGGTTCTCCGGCTTGAGGTCCCGATGCGCAACACCCATCTCATGCATGTACTCCACACCCCGCATCAGTTGTTTGAAGTAGCAATCTGCTTCGGCGACCTCTAGCTTCCCTGCAGCCAGAACCAGGGTGTACAGATCACCGCCCGCGCAGTACTCCATGACCTCACAGTAGTCACCTTTGGCGTCCTGCAGCAGGTCGAGAGTGTGGATGACATTTGGATGGCGAAGAGAGGAGGATATGCAGAATTCGGACGTCAGGCGTTTCTGGTATTTCTTGGTGGTTTCCTGGGGACGACGACGGAACTCCTTGACGGCGTAGAGCTGTTCCACCCTGGAGTCCTTGGGGTCCACCTTGTGAGATATCCGGACTATACCGAACGCCCCGCGCCCCACGATCTCCTGACATTTGCCGTACTTGTCGACCAGCGAGGCGGTGGCATTGGGGCCGCTCTTCTTGTCGGCGGCCAGCTTGTCCCGCTCGTTCTTGAGCTGATCGATCCAGGTCGACATGAGCGACAGCTGCTGGTCCTCGACATGTTCGACCTTCTTCTTCCCACCAAGAAAGTCGCGGAGTATATCCGTGAGCTTCTCCTGTCTCTTTGCGCTCCTCAGGTAATGCCGGTGCGTGCCGTCGGGAAGCATCTCGAACCGTTTCGGCGGAGCGGGGCTCTCCTTGTGATCCCTGCCTCCAAACATGCCCGACTTCTTTTCACCATCGCCTTTCGTCGAGGTCTGCCGGGAGGGAGCCTTGCCGTGCTTTGCATGGACGCTGTCGGAGCTGGTGTCGGAACCCGGCTCCCGGTGCGCCTCCGGATGCTCCTTGGGGGTTGACTTTCCGGACTGCGAGAACATGCGCGAGAGGCGGTTTGCCATGGACGGCTTGGCAGCCTTTGCGGGCGGAGCGGGCGGAGGGAGAGCATCGCCGTTCGCCGGGGCGGACAGGCGGAAGTCCTCCAGCGCGCGCGTTATCTGGGATTCTTCATCTCTGCGGTCGTGCGAAGCCTGTGACGTTGCTGTCGAGGACACTGCAGAGGGTACAGGCGATGCGGGAGTGGGAGTCATGTGCGGTGAACGGGCGGGGGAGCAAGCAGGGAGCACGGAGGGGACAAGCAGTGTCCCGTGGTGGGGGAGGAGGTGAGAGAGAGCTACAGCTCAGCAGCAGCTAGAGCTGGCGCTGGAGCTGCAACAAAGAGCTTGCAGAGAGAAGAGGAGGAGGGGGAGGAGGTTGATGAGGGGCGAGATGGGAGGCGTCGTCCCAGGGCGGACGGCGGCGGCCCGGTCGAGCAGTGACGAAAGCAACGAGAGGCACGAGAACACCGCGCAGCGAGGCACGGAATGCCCAGAGGGGACGGGCCCTGAGAAGAGGGGCCAGCGGGCAACCACAAAATAGACGGGTGGTTATCTATATAGAGAAGACAGTCCCTCTGAGCTGTTCTCTGGGCAGAGAAACCAGAGGAGGGGAAAAAAAAAGGAAAAAGGAAAAAGGAAAAAAAGGGGAGGGATGGCGGGTGGCTGTTGGGGAGCAGCGGTAGAAATAACACGGCCACCGTTTTTGTGCCGGGAGGGCAGGCCGCGGCAGCAACCGCCAGCCTTTTTTAGCCTTTGGCCGTGGGAACGAGCACGAGGCCGGCCGGAGAGTGGCCACAGACGCTTTTTTCCTGATGGTAAGAAAAACCTGGCTGGGATCGAGCACGAGAAGCGCCTCCGCCGGGGCCCGACTCTGGACGCTTCTACAGGAGTTGCTCAACAGAGCAGCTCGCGGGAGAGCAGGCCCGGGCTCTGCTCACGGAGGGGCAACGCAGCCGCTCGCCGTGCCCGCGAGAACCTTGGATCGCCTGGTTTCGGAGGGCACACGCTGCCGGCAGCCTCAACGAACGCTCTGCCTGCTGCACCGCCTGCTCTCTCCCTCGTCCCAGGTCGACCTCCTCGCGAGAGATGACGTCGAGAGCTGTGGGATCCCGACGTCGAACATCACCCTCGCGCTGAGGCTGTGCAGCCCGCGCTGATTCGACAGACAACCCCGCACAGACGGCCAGCTGCCAGGGTCGTGTGGTTTCGCCTGTGGCGGCTTGTCGCAAGAAGCCTTTGCCTCCTGTACACACCAGCTCCCACGAGGGGCCGATCCACAGAGGGGCTCTCGACTGCTCGAAGACGGCTCGCGCCGCTCCCGGCCTCGACGACGTTACGAACCTCTGTGCGATGTTCATACGTGGAGCGACTCCTCTCCCTCCTCTGCAGCGGAGACCGTTGGGACGTGCATCCCAGCTGCCCTGGTCGTGCAACCCCGTTCCCCCTCTACGAACCCTCTCTATATATACACATGGCTTGACGCATGGAGATCAGGAGATGCTCAGGAGATGGCAGGGAGGCACTCGGACGAGAGGACTGAGGGACTGTCGGATGGCCTGCTCCCCGGTCCCCAGATCGCGCTGCTTCCAGTACGGCCTATCCTCCATGTGCTAAGCGGGGAAGGACGCGGGGTAGGAGATGGCCATCTTCTGACGCCATTACCAGTCCCTTGCAAGTAGTGATGGAGGTCTGCACATCTCCCCCTTTGGCTTGCTTGTTGCCTGAACAGCAAGTCGAGATGGGCTCAACGGCGCAGCCTCACAGAGTACTCCGTCTAAGATGTCTCTTTGCAAACCGCGTTGCAGTCTGTGCTCTCACTGCCCAGAGTCATCGTCTGCCCTCCCCAGCTGATCGTAATTTCAGCGTGGAGGAATAATATCCAAACTGCATGGCTGTGGTTGACCGGGACTGCCCGTACCAACATCTGTCCATGCATGTTGCCTGACCTACGCAAGGATCTATCATCCAGAACAATACCTAGGTACAGACTTTGCTGTGTATCTCGCAAACGCTTCATGCTTGACATAACCAGGATGGAGCAGCGAGGCCTCACACGGACCATGCGCCACTGGCCCCTAGCCCTACCTGGCACCTGCAGGTCGTTCTCTAGTGCCGTCCTTTTCGGATACACCGTCTGCAAGTGGACTGCTTTGCCATAGTTATTATTACTCCGACCACGCTGGAGCGCGATGCCCCGACACTGACGCAAGCATTCGACTGGTGCATCTCACCAGCGCCAGAGCGTGATCCTTTGGAAGCAGCTTCAACGGCGTGGAATACTCCGAGATCGCCATCTTGCAACTCGCTCCTCGCACTGGTCCGCCGCGGTATCGTATGACGAATAGACACGCAGCTGACCGCCGAGCCATTCTCCATTACAGAGAAGGACCCCCAGGGTCAAACAACTGATCAAGGGTCCCGCAGAGGCAGCTCCAGGACGGAGAACAACCGGTCGCTGGTCGGAACTGCGGTGGGCGCTGTTGCGGTGAGGTTGAGCTCGCCAAGGCCTCATCAGCAGCCGTACGGCGATCATCGTTTGGTGTACAGCCATCGGTGTCCTCCAGAAGCCACACCTGGGCAACCGGACTGCCGGCTAATGTGCGTTATGTACGAGGAACAGCCACAGCTCCACAGGGCTTACATCGACAGCCTGCAAATGAAGCCGAAACAACAAAATCACCGTGAATCCACGATCTTCGCGTCCCCGCGACGTTCACTGCATGGCACCTCCCCTCGGATGCATCATGCACGAACCATTCTGCCCTACTCCGTAGGCTACCTGCGCCCGCCCTGCAACTTGTGGCTAACTACCGTAGCCATCCTCGGAAGTTGGGGGCGTCATGATTATTTATCGCCCATCCGAGAGTCGTCGGTCGGTGACTCGGGATTTCCAGGGACCAATTGAGCCACCCGGTCGTCTCCTCTTGCGACTGACCGCTCTTGAATTCCAGCCGTGAACCTCCCTGGACCCATGCCAATTTCCAGACAAGATGGGAGAGATTGTCTGGTCATAGATCACCCCTGAGCCAGTTGACCAGTGTCTTCCACGGCAGAGACGGGGGTAGAGACTGTCTGAGTCCTGACTCGAGGCGGTGGAGCGCTTTCGCAACCCGTCCTTCGTTTGATATCACTCTAATTTCCCTGGTATCAAAAAGAGGAAAGCCAGAGCCGCTAGACTCAGAGCAGCGCAAACGGTGAACGACTACTACCAAACGTATGGCTGGAAAACCTCGGCGCAACTAGATGTTTCCATCTTCCTTGAGACCTCTGTGTGTGTGGTTGCTGTGGCACGACTTGCCAAGGTTGATTGTAATCATTATTATCATCGATACTACTACTGCCACGGTGGTCTTACATTGGCCCCTCCCGAAAATAACCTGCAGGCGGTAATAATCATTCCCAAGACACGAAAGATTCGATGGATCCGATCGACCAACGGCTCACGCCATGCTGGGACAGTCTTCCCAGGATCCCATACCGATGGCATATTGCTGACTACGCCCACCCTTGCCTCGTAGTACGGAGTACAGCACCTACTTTGCTACCTACTTGCATGTTCCAACTATCGCCTGCCTGGCATGTCAGCCCACATGTCACTCACCGCTGACTTGCTGTGTACAATCGTACACGGTGCCGCTACTGATTATTCCTTGCCAGCTCCATGCTGACAGAAAGCACAGTACTTAGTAAGCCCCACATACGCCCAAGTTCAATCGAGATCAGATCAGACGGACACCGCCCTTCCTTCACTTTCACTTTCCTTCACCGTGCAAAGAAAGTTCCATCTGTCTGGGCATATCGAGCGAGCTATTATGCATGTGTGTCATACCAGATAGATCACTGTACCGGATTCATGTGAAAGCTCCCGCAAGCTCAGCTGAACCATGCATACTCCGTACATGTACATCGCATAAAGCAACCCCAAGACCACCAGTCTGTACTCCGTACGGTACCTGCAATTCCCCGGAATGGAAAACTGCGCGTGTTCGCAGCGCTTGAGCACTGCGTACCTACGGTACAGAGTACAGAGGAGTACATTACATAGATGGCGGTGTGGCTTGACCCTATCAGCTACCATCGGACGGGATCCATCGCCATGGGCCATGGATGGATGGCCATGGGCATGACCAGCTGGCAGTTGCCCCGGAGGCCGCGGGCCCCGTCGTCTGTTTACACAGTAGGTATTGTACCTACCCACTACTGGCAACTACAGGACAGTTACTCCGTAACTACGGAGGATAACATCCTTTCCAGTTCTCCACCAATTATTATTAGTAGTGCTATGTAGTCGGTTAGGTGACTTCTACGGAGTATTACTCCTATTAGTAGTAGCCTACTCTCCATGTACATGAGATCCACAGTAGTAATTCTTGTTGTGGATTTTTTTTATAGATCCATCGATTATTAGTCGATTACTATACTTTACTATACTACTCCGTACTTAATAAATTGATTGAGCAATTAAGCGCGTTTCTCGCGTTTCTCGCGGTCCCCGAGGTTTCCGCTTTTTTCTTCCCCTCACTCTCTACACCGTCTGCGTATTCCTTCGATCGATCAATTCGTTCTATTCATCCATTTTTGTATCTATTCTATCTTTCCTTTACCTTATCTTGGTCGTTCTCTTGGGCTTGGCCTGGGCTTGAGTGAGAGCTTTGCACCACCGCCACCACCACTGGCATGCTACATACACAACACTACGGTACAGTAGTAGTGGAGCAGTCCCATGGGTACCTGCTCCGTAAGTAAGTAGGTAGTAAATAAGTCCTTCCTCGTCTCCACATCCTACCTCTCCTCTTCTTTGGCACTACTACTACGACGACGACGACTACTACTACTACTACTACTACCACCACCACCACCACCACCACAACTATGACTGTCATTTCGATTACCGTCGCATACAGTTATAAATGAAATGGATATCCCCAGACTCTGACTCAGAGAGTCCGCGGGGTGGCTGCAACCGAAAAGGGAAATAAATATGTCTTCATCTTAGCTGTCAATTGTATGCACATGTACAGTAGAAACCATGCATTGCACGCGTTGCTCCATCCAGATAGATAGATAGATAGATAGATATGTACATGTACATATTGTTGCTGGTGTTATTTATTCTTGCGTCGATAGATAGGCCTTTTTCTTTTTTTTTTTTTTATTCTTAATTATTGATTGTTGAATGATGATACAGCACTTTGCAGA
>JGI26051J44788_1001070_pt1 | contig 10265 bp, 12 predicted proteins | sample HigsolmetaGSP13D_FD_44788 | JGI IMG/M metagenome (IMG submission 44788) | reverse complement strand
CCGTCACCGGCGACGTCGTCGGTCTTCTTGGCGACCTCCTTGACGAGCTCCGCGCCGATCTTCTCGTACGGGTCGTCGAGCTCGATCTCCTTGGCGATCGACACGCCGTCGTTCGTGATCGTGGGGGCGCCCCACTTCTTCTCGAGCACGACGTTGCGGCCNCGGGGGCCGAGCGTCACCTTGACGGCGTCGGCCAGGGTGTTGAGGCCGCGCTCGAGGCCGCGGCGGGCCTCCTCGTCGAAAGCGATGATCTTTGCCATAAGTGTGTCGTCCCTCCCGGACGTGAGGTTCAGTACCGTGCCCCCAGGGACTGGGAGCGGGATCGTTCTGGCACTCAGGATGAGTGAGTGCTAAATCATTCTGGCACTCGACCATAGGGAGTGCAAGCCGCGCGGGAGGCGTGGCGGCTCGCGGAACGACGAGGTCCGGACGTGCGTGACGACGGCCGTGTCGTCGGCCGGGACAGGTCCCGTCAGGCGACGACGCGGACGGACTCGGCCTGCGGGCCCTTCTGGCCACTGCCGACGGTGAATTCGACGGCCTGGCCCTCTTCGAGGACGCGGAAACCGGACATGTCGATGTTGGAGTAGTGGACGAAGACGTCCTGTCCGTCACCGAGGGTGATGAAGCCGAAGCCCTTCTCGGCGTTGAACCATTTGACGGTTCCCTGGGTCATGCGAATCTCCTGAAGCTGTGGGACACCGAAATGCTAGCCACGCGGTCAGGCTGGAATCCGCGGTTCCGGGCTTTGTTGACACCCGTGCACCGAAGTGTTTACGACGGCGAAACACGCCGCGCCGACGCGGGTCACTCAGAGCCGAAGTCGAGCCCGACGACGATCACGAGCTGCGGCCGGCTCGTGCCACCCGCATCCGTCGTCTCCGGGGGCGCCACGACCTGGTACGTGTCGTCGAGGGAGACGTCCGCGCCGCCGATGGCGTCCGCGAGCCCTCGTGCGGCCGCCTCGTCGCCCGCCTTGCCGTAGTAGACCGTCGTCGTCGGGAAGTCGTTCGAGCTCGCGTTGCTCGCCTCGACGTCGGCCGCAGCCCATCCCGCCGCGATGACGTCGTCGCGAACCTTGGCCCCGAGCCCGTTCTCCTTCGTCGCATTGAGTACGAGGACCTGGTACGACGTGTCGACGCGCGGGGCGACGACACCGGCTCCGCGCGTGGCGGCCGGCGCCGGCGCGGCCTCGAGCCGACCGGTGGCGTACAGGGTGCCGAACACACCAGCGGCGACGATCGCCACGGTCGCCACGATGGACCACAGGACGATGACTCCCACGCGCAGACGCGGGGCCTCGGCGCGGTGCGCGCCCACGCGAGCGGAACGGGCGGGGAGGTCGTCGAAGCGATCCGTGGTGGCGGACCGGCCCTGCGAGGCGGAAGGTTCCGTCGGGGCGGGCTGCTCTGGCTCGATCGGGGAAGTCGGAGACGGCACCCGAGGATCCTACCGGGCCGAGGCCGGGAGGATCCTGGCGCGGTTGCGCCGCTCGCGCTCCTGCGCGGCCTGGAGACGCTGGAGCCGGTGAACGAGCACCGGATCGTGGGCGACGGCATCCGCCGAATCGAGGATGCGGCCGAGGAGCTGGTAGTACCGCGCGGGCGTCAGCGACAGTTCGGCTCGGAGTGCCTCCTCCTTCGCACCCGAGTGCCCGTGCCACAGCGCCTCGAAGTCGAGGATGGCGCGGTCGCGGTCGGAAAGGGGCACTCCCCCACCGTACGACCGTCATCGAGCGACACCGCGGAACATCCGGGCGGTTCGTCCGGTTGAATAGGACGAGGGAAGGAAGAACACATGAGCTATCGCGTGGAGAAGACCGACGAGCAGTGGCGTGAGGAGCTCACCCCTGAGCAGTACGCCGTCCTGCGGCAGGCAGGAACCGAGCGAGCGTGGACCGGCGAACTCCTCGACGAGGATCGCGCGGGGTTCTACACCTGCGCTGCCTGCGGGTCGGAGCTGTTCCAGAGCGGCACGAAGTTCGATTCGCACTGCGGCTGGCCGAGCTTCTACGAGTCGGTCCGTCCCGAGGCCGTCGAACTGATCGAGGACAACAGCCACGGCATGGTGCGCACCGAGGTGCGTTGCGCCAACTGCGGTTCGCACCTGGGGCACGTGTTCCCCGACGGATTCGGCACCCCCACGGGCGACCGCTACTGCATGAACTCGCTGTCGCTCTCGTTCACCCCGAAGGGCGACGAGTCCTGATCGACCGCGGCGCTCAGCGCCGCACGCGCCAGAAGGCCGCGACGGACACCGACGCGAGGCCGATCACGACCGTGATCGCTTCGACGAGGAGTCCGGGGCCCGCCGGCGCAGGCCACACGGCGTCGAGGGCCAGCGAGGCGACGAGCTGGCCCGAGACCGCCGCCAGGCCGAACAGCAGCACGCCGGTCCGAGCGACGATCGCGGCGGACATCACGATGTAGGTGACGCCCAGGACGCCCCCGAGGTAGAGCCACGGCTCCCCCGGGGGCGTCGCGGGCGGTCCGCTGACGACCGTGACGACGACAGCGAGCACCGTGAGGATGACGGTGCCGACGATGAAGTTGACGAGCGTGGCCGTCAGGGGCGTCCCGACGCGGGCGCGCAGCCGACCGTTGGTGGCCTGCTGCCATGCGAGGCCGACGCCGACGAACACCGGCAGGATCACCATCCACACCGGGACTCCCGCCAGACCGTCCCCGGCTATCAGCACGACGGCCACGGCTGCCAGCGCGAGCGCTCCGCCGACCAACCGCGGCACCGTGACCGCCACGACGCCCCCGGGGCCGAATCCGATCCGGTCGAACAGGAGCCCGCCCACGGTCTGCCCGGCCACGATCCCCACGGTGAACAGCGACACCCCGACGATNCCGACGGCGAAGCTCTGCGTACCGACGGTGAACGCGCCGGCTGCGCCGCCCACCAGCATCCACCAGGGGATCGTGTGATCGCGGATGCCGCGGGCCAGAGTGGTCGCGCCTCGCCGGCCGGCGGGCGTCAGAACGCTGATGAGCGCGATCAGGAGCAGTCCGCTCGCGAATGAGACGACGGCCGCGGCCATCGCGTGCTCGAGGCGTAGGCCGAGCTGCCCGTTGATGCGGGCCTGGACGGCGGTGAGAACGCCGACGGACACCGCCGCCAGGAGGGCGGGGCCGACGGATGCCGGGGCTGAAGGAGTCGCAGTCGTCACGCGGCTCGGCTCAGCCGAACAGCGCGGCGGCTTCTTCGTACCGGTGCAGGGGAACGGTGTGGAGCGATCCGAGCGCCTCGGCGAAGGGGACGCGGACGATCTCGGTGCCCTGCATGGCGACCATCTGACCCCAGGCGCCGTCGACGATGGCGTCGGCGGCGTGCAGGCCGAGACGAGTCGCGAGCACGCGGTCGAAGCCCGAGGGCGATCCGCCGCGCTGGATGTGGCCGAGAACCGTCGAGCGAGTCTCGATGCCCGTGATGCGTTCGATCTCGGGCGCGAGGATCTCGCCGATGCCGCCGAGACGGGGGCGGTTGAAGGCGTCGAGNCCCTTGTCGCTGAAGGCCTCCTCCATGCCGGTGAGCTTGAAGCCCTCGGAGACGACGACGAGAGGTGCGCGACCGCGGTCGTGCGCCTTGGTGACCTGCTCGGCGATGTCGTCGATCGACATCGGCACCTCGGGGATGCAGATGACGTGGGCTCCCGATGCGATGCCCGAATGCAGGGCGATCCACCCGACGTGGCGCCCCATGACCTCGGCGACCATGCAGCGCTGGTGCGAGTCGCCCGTGGTGCGCAGCCGGTCCATCGCCTCGGTGGCGATATTCACCGCGGTGTCGAACCCGAACGAGTAATCGGTCGCGTGAAGATCGTTGTCGATCGTCTTGGGCACGCCGAGGACGTTGATGCCGTCCTTGTGGAGCCGGTCGGCCGCAGCGAGCGTACCCTCGCCGCCGATCGCGACGATGCCGTCGAGGCGGTGGCCGTACATCGTCTTGGAGATGTTCTCCGCGCCGCCGCGCGGTCCCTCGTAGGGGTTTGTCCGGCTCGTGCCGAGGATGGTGCCGCCGACCTTGGACAGACCTTTCACCTCGTGACGGGTCAGGGGGAAGAAGTCACCGTCGACCACACCGCGCCAGCCGTCGCGGATGCCCACGAACTCGATGTCGTAGGTGGTCGTGCCCTTCAGCACGATGCCCCGGATGACCGCGTTGAGTCCGGGACAGTCGCCGCCGCTCGTGAGGATACCGATCTTCATGGGTGGTCCTTAGGTGATTTCGGGTTGATGCTCGGGGGCGACGCTGCCTCCACGACACTAGCGTCGCGGCGGCATCCCCTGCCAGCGGAGCGGCGTCAGGCGGCGCCGAGGGCCTGCCGGAGCAGATGCATCAGGGCCGACAGCTGCACGGAGTCACTCGAGGTCGGGTCGACCGCATCCCCGTCGAGGGCGCGCTGCGCGAGCCCCTCCTTGCTGTCGATGAGCTCGGCGATCTTGGTGTCGATCGTGTGCGCGGCGATGATGCGCCATGCGGTGACCGGCTCGTCCTGACCGATGCGGTGCACGCGGTCGATCGCCTGGGTCTGCTCCGCCGCGGTCCAGCTGAGCTCGGCGAGGACGACGTTCGAGGCCGCCTGCAGGTTCAGGCCGACACCGGCCGCGGTCAGCGAGCAGACCGCGATCGCGACGTCCGGCTCGCCGTTGAAGGCGTCGATCGCCTGCTGGCGGACGGGCGTCGTCTGGTCGCCGCGGATCGAGACGGTCCGGAGCCCCGCCGACGCGAAGTGCGCCTCCGCGGCATCCATCACGTCGATGTGCTTCGCGAAGAACACGACCTTGCCGACCGACCGCTGCAGCTGCACGGCGTAGTCGGCGGCCAGCTGCGCCTTCGCCTGACCGATGCGGCGGACCATCGTGAAGACGTTCTCGGAGCCGCTGCCTGCGGCCTTGGCCTCTTCGAGCTCGCCGTGAGCGACGAGACGCACGATGTCCTCGTCGGCCTCGCCGCGGACGACGCGGTCGCCGCGGGCCTCGATGATCCGGCGGTACTTCGCCGCCAGGCGTTCGCCGAGCTCACGCTCGGCGGCGCGGATGGAGCGACCGTACTCGTCGTCCAGCTCGACGGGGAGGTCGGCGACGAGCTTGTCGGGCAGGTCGGCGGCGACGTCCTTCTTCTTGCGACGAACGATGCCCATCGAGATCACGGCGGAGCGCGCCTCGGGGTAGAACGCCTTGTCGGCGGGGGTGAGCCCCGTCTCGTCGAGCCGCGCCATGAGCTCGGGCCCGGGCTTCTCGCCGTTCGTCCAGCCGAGGAAGCGCCAGATGGCGTCGAAGTCCTCGACGTCGTTGATGAGCGGGGTTCCGGTGAGAGCCAGCAGAAGGGGATCGCGCACCTGCTCGCGGATGCGCGAGGCGAGGGCGAGCACGTTCCGCGAGCGCTGCGAGGTCAGGTTCTTGATGAAGTGCGCCTCGTCGACGACCATGCCCTTCAGCCCGATGGAGCCGAGCCAGGCGAGGTGACGATCCAGGATCTCGTAGTTGACGATGAAGACGTCCGCGAAGGCGTCCATCGTCTCTCCGTCGCCCAGGATGACCGTGGCGCGGCGCTGCGGCGTCCACCGCTCGACCTCGCGGGCCCAGTTCATCTTCACGACGTTGGGCACGACGACCAGGAGCGGGTAGGCGTCGGCGACGGATGCCGCGAGCACCGACTGCGCCGTCTTGCCGAGACCCGGCTCATCGGCGAGCAGGAAGCTGCGGTGCCCGGCACGGACGGATTCGAGGAACCTCGACTGGTGGGGCATGACGTCGAGGCCCTTGGGCGAGAGTCGATCGAACTCGGGCACGGGCGGAAGCTCCATCGAGGCTGCTCCGCCGCCGGCGCCGGTCTCGAATGCCTTGTACAGAGGGCCCATGAGTTCCCAGCCGTCGAGGCGACGACGCGGCGTCGGTCCGGCATCGCGCAGCGCGGCGTCAGGAGCGAGGAAGGGGTTCGACTCCTTGCGCGCCTCGATCTGCGGCGGCACGACCTGGCGGTCGGCGACGCCTTCGGGAACGACGGGAGCCTGTGCGGGCTTCGCGTCGGTGATGATCAGCTCGTCTTCGGGGAGGTCGGCGCCGGACTCGATGAGCCAGTCGCGCCGCATGCGTCGGGCGACCGGCGACGTCGCCTGATCGACCTCGAGCAGCTGGATGAGCGAGGTGTCGCGGGCGGCGGTCTTGGCGAGGATGGTCGCGACGCCGTCGAGCCGCTTCAGCAACTCGGCCCGGGCACCGTCAGCGATGTCGGTCGCTGCCTTGACGCGCGCACGCTCCTCGCGGACGAGGAAGGCGATGACCTGGAACTTGACCCGGTTGGTGGGCCCCAGCTTTCCGCGCTGCGCCTTGGCTTCGACCTCGCGGACCTTGCGGGCGAGGATCGGGATGAGGGGTGCTTCGTCGTCTCGACGCGACGATGAGCCCCGACGACGCCGAGCGGCGGTCTTGGGGGCGGTGGCTGCCGTGGTCGGCATGCTCCTCCTGAGCGTGACACCGGCGGATGCCGGCGATGGCCGTCGATGACGACGGTCTTACGGGACCGCGACGGAAGGACCGCGGTGCGAATGTGTTCCCCGGATCCCCCGGCTGCGGGTACTCGCTTCTGCGAGCTGCGGCGACGGAAGGATCCTTCTCCCCCAGTCTAGCGCCTCCGAACCGCGGCACACGTCGCGTCCTGGCTGGGCGCGTACGCTGGGAACCATGCCCACCGAACGCGAACTCGCCGCCACCATCGACCACGCGATCCTGAAGCCCGAGCTCACCCGGGCCGANGTCGACGCNGAACTCGACATCGCGGCGNAGTGGGGCGTCTTCAGCGTGTGCGTGCGTCCCAGCGACATCCCGCACGCGGTCGAGCGCCTCGCCGGCACCGGCGTGGCCGTCGGCACCGTGATCGGCTTCCCCCATGGCACGACGTCCACCGCGGCCAAGGTCGCCGAGACCCGGCAGGCCCTCGCCGACGGCGCCGCCGAGGTCGACATGGTCATCAACATCGGCGCACTGCGCTCGGGCTTCGACGACGTCGTCGTCGCCGACATCGCGGCCGTCGTCGAGGCCGCGCAGGGACATGTCACGAAGGTGATCCTCGAGACCGCCCTCCTCGACGACGAGCAGATCGAGCGGGGCAGCCGCCTCACCGAGGCGGGCGGCGCGCACTTCGTCAAGACCTCCACCGGTTTCGCCGGCGGCGGCGCGACGGTCCCCCACGTCGAACTCATGCGTCGCACCGTCGGCGCGGGCGTCGAGGTGAAGGCATCCGGCGGCGTCCGCAGCTACGCCGACGCGCTCGCCATGATCGAGGCGGGTGCCACGCGCCTGGGCACGAGCGGCAGCGCCGTCATCCTCGGCGAGGCACGTCGAGTGGATGCCGGGGCCGCAGCGACCGGCGCGGTCGACGACACGTCGTACTGACGACCCTCCCGACGGTTCGGCCGCGCAGGACCGACGGGGAACCCCGTCAGGATCGCAGCGCGGCACGGACGTCGGCGACGTCCGCAGCCATCTGCGCGATGAGCGCCTCGATGCCCTCGAAGGCGACCATCCCGCGCACACGCGCGACGAACTGCACCTGCACGATGTGGCCGTACAGGTCGAGCCCCGTCTCGTCGAGGACGTACGCCTCGACCTGCCGGACGGGCACGTCGTCGAACGTGGGGTTCGTTCCGATCGAGATCGCGGCCGCGTACCGCGTCGCCGGCGCGTAACCGCCGGCATCCGTGCCCTCGTCGACCAGCCAGCCGGCGTAGACACCGTCGGCGGGGATGAACCCCTCCGCGGCGGCGGCGAGGTTCGCGGTCGGGTAGCCGAGTTCGCGTCCCCGCTTGAGTCCGTGCACGACCTCGGCACGGACGGCATGCGGGCGTCCGAGCAGACGCGCGGCGTCCTCGACCTGACCGGCAGCGAGCAATTCGCGCACCCAGGTGGACGAGACGCGGCGCCCGCCTCCCTGCACGTCACCGACGACGTCGACGGTGAATCCGTGCTCGCGCCCGAAGCCGACCAGGAACTCCGGCGTGCCCGCTCCCCCGCGACCGAAACGGAAGTCGGCACCCACCATGACGCAGACGGCGCCGAGGGCGTCGACGAGGATCCGCTCGGCGAAGGTCTCGGGCGCAAGCGACGCGAGCGCCTCGTCGAACCGGAGCACGAGGACCGCGTCGACGCCGGCGTCGCGGAGCAGGGCGATCTTCTGGTCGACGCTCACGAGGGATTCGGGACAGCGGTCGGGACGCAGGAGGCTGAGGGGATTCCGGTCGAAGGTCACCGCGACGACCCGGGCTCCGGCATCCGTCGCCGTCACGCGGGCACGATCGATGACCGCGCGGTGGCCGGAATGCACGCCGTCGAATTTGCCGATCGCGACGACGCTGGGACCGAACCCGGCGGGGATCTCAGCAGGGTCGCGGAACACGATCATGCGGCACCGTCCGTCGTGCGNCCGCGCCGGTGGGTGATGAGCCACCAGAGCCCCAGGAAGGGCAGGACGAGCGGGANGAGCACATACCCGATGCCGTAGCCCGACCACACCGTGGGGTGGTTGAAGAGCTCGGGATGAGTCAACGAGAGGGTTCCGACGACGAGGACGCCGACGAGCTCGAAGACGATGGCGGCCCACGCGACGCGGTACCACCGCTCCGATGCGCTGAAGATCAGGGCGAGGGTCGCCAGAATATAGACGAGGGCGGACAGCGCCGACAGCGAGTACGCCACGGGGGCGTCGTCGAACTCACGGACGATCTGGACGAACGAGCGGCCCGTCGCCCCCAGCGCCATGATCGCGTAGACGACGACGAGGACACGGCCGACACCGGTCATCCGACGCGGGGATGAGGATGCGGCCGACGGAGCGGGCGGGGTCGGCGCGATCTCAGGCATGGCCCCTCAATCCTACGGCCGCGCGGTGCAGGTCTCGCCGCGGGGCCCACGGACTCAGGCGACCTGGATCGTCCAGATGACGTTCATGCGCCACACCATGATCGCGATCGCGAAGGCCGCGACCCCCATCACGACGGTGCTCCAGCGGCTCCGTTCGATGAGCGCCCAGACGACGGCGGCGGGCGGGATCAGCACGGCCGAGACGAGGTAGACCCAGAACTCGAGAGGGTCGCCCGAGGGCGGATTGCCCGCGAACGGAGCGATGATCGAGATCACGACCTGCACGATCAGCAGGAGCAGGATGAGCGCCTGGGTCCCGACCGACAGGTCGCTCGGGCGGCGTCCTGCGAGTCCCAGCACGGTGCACAACAGCCCCGCCGCGCACGCGACCGCGATGAGGACGACGGTGAACCCGGCGATCACGGCTGCTCCTCCGGCATGTTCATGAGGCTCTTCACGTCGTCGCCGCGACGGCCGACGATGCCGACGAGCGCTCCATCCGGGGCGATCGCGGCGGGGGTCTCCGTCTCGAGGCGCCGGGCGGCGCCGAGCAGGCGCTTGCCGTGCCGCAGGTCGCGCGCCTCGTCAGCGGTGACGGGGAAGGCGCCGAGAAGCGATGCCGCGACCTCGGCGGCATCCTTCAACGGCACCTGGGGGGTCAGTTCGGTGACGGCGTCGGCGACGTCGAAGGGACCGACGCGGGTGCGCCGCAGGGCCGTCAGGTGACCGCCGACGCCGAGATCCGCGCCGAGGTCCCGTGCCAGTGCCCGGATGTAGGTGCCGCTGGAGCAGTCCACGACGACGTCGACGTCGACGACGGCGTCGCCCCGGCGGATCTCCCGCACCTCGAACCGGCTCACGACGACGTCGCGGGCCTTCAGTTCGACCTGCTCCCCCGCCCGCGCCAAGTCGTACGCGCGGCGTCCGCCGACCTTGATCGCCGAGACCGTGCTCGGCACCTGCGCCATGGGCCCCGTCAGTGAGCGGATGCCGCTCCGGATCGCGTCGTCGGCGACACCACCGGCATCCGTCGTCGACGTCTCGACGCCGTCGGCGTCGTCGGAGTCCATCGTCGCACCGAGCCGGATGGTCGCTTCGTAGGTCTTGTCGAGCCCGACGACGTACGTCAGCAGTCGGGTCGCGTGCCCGATGCCGAGGACGAGGAGGCCCGTCGCCATGGGATCGAGGGTTCCGGCGTGGCCGATCTTGCGGGTGTTCAGCGCCCGGCGGGCGCGAGCGACGATGTCGTGACTCGTGACGCCGCCGGGCTTGTCGACGAGGAGGATCCCGCCGCTCGCCTGGCTCTGGTGCATGGCTTCCAGCCTAGGCTCGCGCGCGCTCGTGCTCGCGCCCGCGCTCGTGCCGTGCTTCTGTCCGGATCATGTGCTCTCGCCGAGA
>JGI26051J44788_1001067_pt1 | contig 10301 bp, 8 predicted proteins | sample HigsolmetaGSP13D_FD_44788 | JGI IMG/M metagenome (IMG submission 44788) | reverse complement strand
CGACCACGAGGGTCGGAATCTGTCTGAAAGGAGTGTCTTTATATACATGCTGCTTATCCTGGGTTCCTGGGGATCATAGAATGGGATCATGGCCTTGGATCGTGGGGTTGGATCGTGGGTTTGGATCGTAGTTGGATCGTAGGATTGATCCGGATCGTAAACGCTCCATCACGTGACCTCCTTCCTAGTTCGTAACATGGAGTTGGGATCAGAATCAGAAATGATATTTTTTGTTTTGACATATATCTCCATTTATATTTATATCTATATCTATATATGTATGTATGGAATGGATACAGGTCCGTGAAATATTTCGATTTCTTCCTTTTTTTATTAAAAAATTCGCCTGGCTCAGTTGGCATGCGCTTCCGTCCATTCCTCTATTTATTTTACTATTATTTCGCCAATCAGTCAGCTTACTACGAACTAAGTAAATAGGTCCGTCCCGATGGCTTTTTTATCCTTATCCCATCCCTATCCTACCCCATGTGATTATGGTATACAGTAGTCTATGACTAGTATTCTGCTGTATTACTACTTAGACATAAAACCTAGGAGGTAGAGAACATGTTCCATATTATCAATTATCAAATATTCATAAACGAGACAAATGACAACGAGGTATACATACATACATACATACATACATACACACATGCCATAACATATCAAAACAAAACAGAACTAAGAACCTAGGGGGAAAAATAATAACACATCATGCGGACCCGGCTGACAACAGACAGACAGACTGGCTGGATGCTCGCGAGCTGGCAGAAAGGGAAAAAAAAAAGAAAGAAAAAAAGGAAAAAAGAGAAAGAAAAAGAAAAAAAAAGGAAAGAAAAAAAGAAAGAAAAGAGATAGGGATAATACAGTCGCGGCGAGGATTTTTTTTTCCTTCGTTCTTTTTGTAAGGAAAAAAAGGGGGAATGAACGTGGAAGGGTGAAGAAAAGGGTATATCGATCTGCCGTCTCTCGTGATCCCTCCAGTCAAGGGATATCTCATCCTGATGACGACGACGACGACGGTCACTCCCTCCGCCCAACACAATTCTGCCACCCGGGCAACCCGCACCCCATCCCCACGAACAGATAGATGAGGAAGAAGACCACGACAACCAGCAGCACCATTACCTTGATGTTCTTCCACCACATCTTCCGCCGCAGCCCGCGGCTGCGCACGCGGAAGTCGCGCGCGCTCCCGCCCAGCCGGTCCGTCTTGTCGACGAGCAGGTCGATGCGCTCCCCGCGCTCCAGCACCCGCTCGATGTTCTCCGTCATGATGTCCCGGACGGAGTCGATCTCGCGCCGCGCCGAGGCCAGCGAGTCCCCCGGGGGAGCGGTGTTGTAGGTTGCGAGCAGGGCGCGCAGCTCGCTGTTGAATGCGGCGCAGCCGTAGGCCGGGAGGGAGGAGAAGTCGGTGCTCGAGGGCGGGTAGTGCGCGAGGAACTTGCGCTTCATCTCCAGGAGGAAGGCGAATGGGATACGGCGCCCTTGCTCGGCGGTCGCGACGACGAGATAGCTCAGCGCCGCGTAGGAGCTGGGCTCTGAGCTTGGCTGTTGCGTGCCATCTCCTGAAGTGGAGGGGGAGTCGGCGATGTAGTGCACGAAAAGGCGGTCGTGGGTGTAGGTCAGCTTCTGCGGCTTGTCGTGCGTGATCTTGGGCAGGATGATGGACGCGAGGGAGGACGCGGCGGTCGAGGACGAGCCCGGGGAGGAGTGCTCGGCGAGGATGGTGGTGCGGTGAGCGACGCAGGAGCTGGTGTTGTTAGCTTCATACGTCCATCCATAATCCCATGGGGATAGAGATAAATAGATCTAGGAGATTGGTTTGATTGCACGTACTAGAGCAAGCTCGGCGGCTTCGAAGACGACGCCATGGTGCAGCCTGGTCGAATCAGCTGTGATAACGCCTCTCTTGATTCTAGTCAGGAAGACAGGCAGAGATCTTGAATCCAACGAGCGGTCAAGGAACCTCCTCGCCGGAGATCTCGACGGCGGCCTGGGCGCGCGCGATCCGTGACGTCGGCCCCAGAGCCCCGGATTCTGTCACGTGCGCGGCCTGCCCTATGTGGAGCTGCGGATCTACATCTGCCATAGCAGTTTACCAATGGCACGAGACGAGAGTGTAGAGATCATTTTCTGCTCAAATTTGGCTATTCATTATGGCTTTGGGAAAGATCATTTACATTCCGCAGACGGAACCAATTGGATCCTAACCAGTTCTCCATCCTCATTCCAAAAGCCAATGCTCTCGCAAATAACCACCACGTCAATAGCGATAGGTTTCGCTGATTATTACTCATCCCACTCTCATAAGCAATGTTTATCGTCAAACATACAGTCGCAAAGTGGTCTCGTCAGAAAACTCATGCTCAGACACCGTAACCAACCGCAGGGTACTCACATCTCGAACTCCTAACATCCAAACATTCATAGCATTAATCATGCAAATCATCATGACAGAAAATGTCGAAAGAAGTCTAGTTGTGGTCAGAAAGGTCATCAACAGGCTCTCCCTCCTCGAGGTTCAGCTCCTCGTCCTCATTCAGAGGGTCAAGAAGATCCGGCGAGCCGATCACCACCGTGCCGCTGCTCACACTGGCAACGTCGTCGGCCCCGATATCGATCGCGTCAAGCATCTTCTCGAGACTCTCAACGTCTGCAGCGTCCTCGGAGTTCTTCTCCTGATCCTTGTTCGTCCTCACCTCTTCCCAGAGAGAGCTCACCGACATAACCTCTGTCCCATAGCCGCCCGTCGCGCGGTGGGACGCGACCTGCGCCGTGCTCGCCGCCTCGCTGGCGCTAACCATGCTGTAGGAGTCGGCTGAGGGCACGGTGCTTCCGGTGTGAACGCTCGGTCCCGGAGCGGAGAACCCCCCGGCTTCGACCATGGGGATGTTGTGGTCCGTGAACACGCCCCCAGACCCGTCGTCGTCTCCGCCGGCCCAGAGGGGGAGGAACCGGAATTCGTCGTGGCTGAGACACGTCAGGGTGTCGGTCAGTTCGAGCTGCATGTCATACGCGCCTTTCTCCGAAAAAGGAGACGCCAGCATCTTGTGCGAAAACGCCGCCACATACTGGGCTGCCTCCGTCAGGAACTGGGAGAGGGTAAATGGAGATGGGGTAGCTGTAGAGGAGGACGGAGTAGAGGTGGATGGGGCAGCTTCAGAACCCAGCATCTGGTTGAAGGCATACGCAAGACGCAGCATCTCAGCTGTCCCGACCGCAGTGACTTTGGCGTCGTCCTGCCCGTTGAACGCTGGTAGATGCATGGATTCGGGGAAATACAAAACGCCAGGGTCCTTGTGGAAATCGCCGCTGGACAGATCCTGAAGCAGATACGTCCAGAAAGAGCGGCTCATGACGCGCTCCACGAATTGCATGCCGGCATAGGCTGAGATAAAATCATCCTGCGAATAATCCATCCCGGTTCCGCAGCCTAGGTCGCGATATTGCGGTAGTATGTATGTCTGCCGCCACGTGCCTAGGGTCTTGCAGATACGGACCCGGATGTACACCTTGAGACGGCGGACAAGGTCAGAAATAAAAAAAGCCTCTTCAGCTGACTGCGGCGTGTAGTTTGCAATCTTCCGGAATTCGCTCAGCTCCGTCAACCAGCGCATTTCGACGCCCGCGAGATCGACGAAGGAGCCTAGGATCCGCTCCATGAAGCTCTTGCTCGCATATTCGATACGCTGCAGTTCCGTATCGTCCAGAGTCTCACGGGCACGGCCATGGAAGGTTTTTGTCGGTCTCCGAAGAGCGGAGAGCTTTCCGGGATTGTTCAGGAGAAGCAGTGCCTCTTCCCCGACGAGAATGGCAAAGGTCGCGCGGCAGAGGTCACTGCATTGGATCCCGCAGGCGACCCGGTACGTGATCTCCGGGTGAAGCTCGATGAAAAGCGCGTTCGACTGTTCGTAGAGCCACGACAGGATGTAGTCGCAGATCGGCGGCCGAGCGGCTACATCGAACAACTTGGCCAGGGCGAAGAAGGTCCAGAACTTGGGGGCCGTGTCGAGTCTCGGGTCGAGCCCTTCCAGGGCATGCAGGATGCGTTCGATGCCTGTGCGGTGACGGACGGGAGAGTAGTCCAGCGGAAGACCAGGCACTCGTGACGGAGTTTTGGATGCGAGGTTTGTATTCGGACCCTTTGCTTCTCTCGGCTGATTTGATTTCTCTTCCTTTTCGCCTGGGGCCGTTTGGGATGTGCCTGACGATCCTTCTTTCGCATGATTGCAGGGCAACCCTTCAACCTCGTCCTCGCCACCGACACAGGACAAAGGCAAATTCAAGCGGTCCCGCGACTGAGCCCACGTTCGAATGCCCATAGGACAAGACACCTCGGTCATGAAGATGACCGCATCGTCTCCCTCGGAAGCAGGGGTCAGATCCAGGACGTATTTGATGCCCTTGGGCAGGTTTCCCGTCAGGCCCCGGCGCCGGAGAACGCGCGTCTGGTACCTCGGCTCAAACATCTTCCTGAAAAACTCGGACCCAGTCTTCAGCAGACTCTGGCTGCGGACGCGGTGAGGCGCGATGCATGGCTGGGACGCAGTGAAAGCAGCAGCGTTTTCGCATTCTGCACACCGCCAAGCCGGGTCGATGTAGACCAACGTGTCGCCGTCGTTGAAAACGAGCAGCGGGAGACGCCGATTGTCCGAAAGACCGGGCAGCTCTGGCAATGTAGGCTTATTCGTTCCGCCGTCTATGGTCTTTTCACTGTCTATAGTTTTCTTTCCGACCTGTCGGCTTCGTCTCTCGAACCAGTCGTCGTCGTCCCCGTTGTCTACGGGCTTCTTCCTGACCCACGGGCTTCGCCTGTTGGGCCAGTCATCCTCCCAGGCTTGTTGGAGGCGACGTTCCCGGGGAATGGGCAATCCTGCCGGAGAACACTGACCCTCCCGAGGACTGTTGGGAGGGGGAGGGCACCAGCCACTCACAGGAAGTGTCGTCTGGTTCTGGTCATTGTCCTCGCTCTGGCCGTCATCTGCAGCTCTATTAGCACGCATGTTTCGAGTTAAAGCGAGTAGGCGCGTCAGCTCGGACGAGTTGGACACCATCCTGCTGACGGACGAGTGGGCAAAAGGATGGGAAAGAGTCGAGCCTCCGTGGAGCAGATGGAGGTTGAAATTCAGACCAGGCCAGCAGGCAGGCAGGAAAACAAGGCTGGTCAATCCTCGTCAGAGCGGACCGCCGACGCGACCGGGTGGTCAACGAAGGGAGGGATAATAGCAAGAACCGGAGAAACGACGGATGAAAGATCGCAGGTAAGAAAGAGAGAGAGAACAAACCAAAGGCAGTGGCCGATCTGGATAGCAGGATGCCGGGTTACACAAGAAGCTCGCGCTGCGTGGCGCGGATCCGGCGACCTGCAGCCGCCGAGGCTGTGAGCTTGGAGATGCTCTGGGGGAGGCGGTGATCTCTCTGCAGTCCTGGGACGATGGATGTACTGTACAAAGCATAGATAGAACTCCATCCAGGACCACTGAACGCGGCTGGATTAGGTGTCCTTAAGCAAGACGTATCAAAGAGCGAGAGCCTCGTGTACCAAGCGGTCTTCAGTACCAATTCAACTGTTGCCCCCTCCCCTGGGTTCAACATCTTGTTATTAACCGGACTAACTTTAGACATTAGAGAAATGATTCAGAGATTATACAACTAAGGTTTTTATTTTTTTTGTTTATTTTGAGTTATCCCATCTTCGTCCAAGTCGGATGACCCGGGGCTCCATTCCGCAGCAGCATCCTTATCAACCTCTCCTCTCATATCAGAGATCCAGACACAGCCGTTCTACTCACCCGACTAACCCAACCAATCCTCCTGCGCCATACGCTTCGGACAATACGTGTAGAAGTGGTTGAATTCAAACTCGGACCAAAAGCCTCGAGGATACGGAAGGGTCTTGGTAGAGCCAAGATCGACAAAAAAAGTCCCTCTGTAATTCCTGGATTCAACGTCACCGGGTATGAGTTTTGCGCGTTTGGCGATGTCGAGTTTGCGACGGATCGTCGCGATGTCGGTTGACCGTGGCTGTTCGTCAAAAAGTCTTTCACGATTGCCCAACATGTACAGTATGTATCCAACTCCTTATCTGGCGATTTAGCTGCCGCCTTGAGAGAAAGAAGTTGAGCATCAGTCAGGTACATCCACCCGTGGCACCGTACTGCCCAGGTTCCGTTCTTGCGTAGATCACAGAGACGGGCGAATGCGCGGCACTCATGAACAAAGGGAGTGAGTAACTTTTGCGTTCGTTCAGGTACAGCGATCAGACTGACATAGGACCAATTTTTGAACTAGCAGGTAGGCTTCGATTAGCGAGCTATGTACTGTGCATTGCATTTGTCAACAACATGAGAGGGTTGTTCGAACCAATTTCAGACACAGATCCTTCTCGCGACATCTGAATTTGAAGATGATGCCTTCCTCACCGTGACTGATATACTCGGGTTGCAAGATCTCGTCCTGATGACCGACGAAACGCTTGAGCATGGGACACCGGGGATAGCTCGTCGGCCAAGAAGATTCGCACGTGTCTTCAGCGTCCATATCATCGTCGGACAAGGCATATGCCCAGGAATTCGTCCATTGCAATGCCTCCTAGGAGAAGGGGCGAGTTGTATATCCTAGGGGCAAGCTCGAAACTTATTTCAACCACACAAAATGAACGAAAGAGAGCGTGAGCCCGGTTAGATGCGAACACTCTGCATCGAATGAACATGTCAGGTGAAGTCAGATGGTATTAGAATCAGAAGGAACAAAGGGCTTCCAGACTGAATCCTCGCTTCGCGTGATTGACGGTCGGGACTCAAAGCAATATGATGGATGAATCGGTGGCCCAGGGCCTTTAGCTCAGACGGCAGCTGAAATGCCTGGGGCACTGCGCGAAAATGAGGAATGCACATCGGGAACAAAGGGTGTTGTGGCATCCAGGGCAGAACTGTACTAAAACAGCAACATAAGGGTGGAACTCCGCCAGAAATGAGACATCGGAAGGTCGCAACCTTCTGTGCCGTTGTTCACCGTCATCCGAATACCTGGCTGTGTGCTGTACAGTATTCTCTTGCTCCAAATCGTGACAGCTGACCTCAGCCTGGAGGCTCACACAGCCCTTCTAAACTTTAACTGAGCAGATATGTGAGCCCCTACATTATAACCATTCTTTAATTGCGTCTTTGACTAATATTACATCTTTATAGCTCCCTAGATCCGTAGAGATACTGCATAGTATATTTGTAGGGCAGACGGCGCACGTGACAGAATCTGGGGCATTAGCGCCGACGTCACAGGATAGCGCGCCGCACCGCCAGGAAGATCTCCGTCGAGGAGAATTCCTTGACCACTCTCTTCGAAACGTTTTTTTCTGCATGTCTTCCTAATCTAAGATCACGAGAGAGCGTGATCATGGCTACTTCGACTGAGATTCATGATGGCCTCGTCTTCAAAGCCGCCGTCGCTTCTCAAGAATGCATCTTAGAAGAAGAGGAAGAGGAGACAGCTGTAAATCCTCAGAGCAAGCTCGAAACTTGGTTCAACCCACAAAAATATGAACAAGAGAGAGCATGGGCCCAGTTGTATCTCTGACGGCTGTATTGAATGAACAAGTCAGCTAATGTCAGGTGATGATGATGTTGGTGTGCTCAGGATCTTTATTTAGCTCTGATAGCAGGTTAAAAAAAGCCCGAGGCATCGTACGAAAAAATGAGGAATATGCAGAGCACTCCGTACGGAGATTACCGCCAGTGGGATTACCATTATTTATTACCTGGTGCGCCTGGCACAGACATGGATGGACTCTGGCAGGGGTCGGCTTCTGGAACGATGCATGCTGCTTTTAGAGTTCTGTTCTCTCACTGCCTGGATTCTTTTCGAAAGACAGGCAGAAAAAATTCCAAGCTTAAAAAACCTCTATATATAGAAAGAACTGCTTGAGAGCCCTCTGATCTCTCCGATCCTTTGAAAAAGAAAACACTCTTGTCACTTTTTATATATAACCACTCATCTACCTACTCATCCTACCTATCTCCTGCACATAACAGGTCCGCCGCAGGGCTCTACCTTATATATATACCCATATCTGAAAGATCTCAATCAGTCCTGTCTGTCAAAGAATTATATCCCTAGTTCTTTATCTGACTGTTAGGGAAGCAGTACGGTGGTGAAACCTATGATATGAAGGTTAAAAGAGGTCAGTCAAGATTCTAAAATAGCCATAGGGGGAATTCAGCATATATACTAGTACTTCCCTGTGGACTAGATGGACTTGGAGGAAGCTCCTGTTGTTCTTGATCCCTCTCTATTATTGCTTTTGTTGTAGTTATCTATCTATCTAGTTTGGTGAAGATTGATCTGTTCATTCTGAAGTTGCTCTTTTTTTGGTTGATATTCTTCTTCATATATATTAAATAATGACTATAGAGATTCAGAGTGTCTTGAAGGCTGTGCGGACGAGCAAGGCACATCAGGGAATTTATTCTGGGATCAACGGCAGTACATACATGGCGAGCAAAGGGTATATTGTTATCATGCTCGTTCAGTTTGAAAGGTCATCTGTCATGCCTACTGCTGGGCAAGGCACAACTTTGCATTTACATTACATATAAAGCAGTAAACACAGCAACAACACCACCTACTTACTTGTACTTACTTTTTTTGCCTTAGACGGGTGGGAAAATTGTCATGAAAAAAAAAATCAGAAGTATCGGAAAGAAAGCCACAGCTTTTCTGTCTATTTTTCTTCTTCTTCTGACTGCCACCCAGAGAGGTTTACTTCGAACCACGCCTCATACGGAGTACTATCTGACCTGCAGGCACAGGCAAGTCACGTGCTCCCCTTTATTTACCCTTGCCCTTGCCCCTTGCCCCTTGCCGGTGGTGACGTCACTGCGACGGAAGCGGCCCATCCATATACTTGGCCTGATAAGCTGATATGATATGATACGATATGATTGATGGGGATGCCATCCCGTCCACAGCCTCTTCTGCCAGAGCGAGCGTTATCCGTGGCAGAGGTGGCGGTAGATAAAAACAAACGCCTCTGACAGAATGATAATATATCGCCTCCACAAATCCCTACTCTACCCTACCTCCACCTACCCCCTGCCCCCTAACTGCCCTGCTCCTAACCTACACAGTACGGCGTCAGATCCCCAGGTCGTCGAGATTCAACCATGATCCCTACTATCACCTTTACCTGCTCCAGAGACCCTGCCAAGTGAGGTATAAACCGAAACCGACCCGGATGCCGATGCGCAGAGACAGGGACAACACGCATCTGATTTCCATCTATATAGAGAGAGGAATCACCCTGTCCCTGTACAGCCACTACTCCTACTCCAACGGCTCTTCTTCTTCTGCTCTTCTTTCGCCGACCAAACGACTGTTTTAGAACATATATACACACACTCTCTCTCTCCTCTCCGCTCACTCACTCTCCCTTCTCTCTATCTATCTCATAATTTGTTATATTTTTTAATTCATAAATAGTATAATAGAGAAAAAAAATAACCCAAGGGAATCTAAACAAGATATACAATGGCCATCGCAACTGGCGGCGCATACACCTACGGCCGCAAGACCGCCGTCAGGTGCGCGTGTCACAGTCTCCCTGTCCCTGCCCCCCCCCTCTCTCTCTCTCCCCACATATCCATATCCAATATATTTACTAACCCTCGGTTTGGTTGTGTGGCCCGCAGCTCCCGCAACGTCGCCCTCGCCTCGCTCACCATCTCCGCCGCCATGTACGCCGCCTTCCGGTACATGCGGGCGCGGGGGGAGCGCACGGGCGAGAACGAGCGGCGCTTCCAGGCGCACGGGGACGTCGACCCGAACAAGCAGACGGATCAGGGGACGTTGAGGTCCGCGCCGGGGCCGAGGTATAAGTGGAATCGGGGGAGTTGATTTTATCTGTCTGTCTGGTCCGTTTTTACTGATTTGTGTGGGAAAATACGGGGCGGGGAGAGGAGGTGGGCAGAAAGGGGGAACGAAGGAAGGAAGGAAGGAAGGAAGGAAGGAAGATATAGAATGTATATGTATGTTATGGTTATGGTTGTTCTGGTTTAACTTTATGTGTATTCTGTCTTCGTCTGTTTCGACTACCTGTATGTTAGGTAGTCTGCATCTATGTATGTATCCTATCCAAGACACGACACGGATCTATGCACGCGTGATTCAAGACAAGAGAAACGGTCACGTCCAACCGTGGGTATCGTATCTGTTGGAGCAGTAAGCGAAAACAAACTATCCAGCCCAGCTGGGTCGCCAACCAGACCCGGAAGCAGGAAAAAAAAAAAAAAAAAAAAAAA
>JGI26051J44788_1001061_pt1 | contig 10385 bp, 7 predicted proteins | sample HigsolmetaGSP13D_FD_44788 | JGI IMG/M metagenome (IMG submission 44788) | reverse complement strand
GGGGGCGTGGGCGAATCAGGGGCGGCCGTTGCGCCGCGACTCAGACAGCGGGCCCATGGCACGGCGCCGCGGTTCCAGACTCCCCCGGCCAGCATGCCTGTTCCTGCCGCACAGTGGGCGTCCCGAGCCGGCGCCCTCCTTGGCGCCACCCCCAATTTCGCGCCGGGCCTCCTTTCCGCCTCCCTGGACGCCCTCTTCTTCTGCCCGCCCGCCCGCTGCCCTCTCCTTCTTCCCCTTCCATCTTTTTCCTCTCCGTCGTTCGAAAGGTCGTGCCTTCCCAGTTGGTGCTCATCCATTCGCTTGCGGAACGCCACCGACAGCTTCTCCCTCGTTGAAGCTTTCACTGTTTTTCTTTCACTCGTTCACCTCCTCTCTGACCCTTTCTCTCCTGGCAGTTCCCACCACCTACTCTGCACCCGGCATCCCTTTCTGAAACACTCCTCTTACGCCGTAACCCCTTGGCTGAGAATCATCCAACATCCATATAGCATCTGTTAATATCAGTCTTTGGTAAATGCGCCCCTCCTCTTTCGTTGGACGCTGACCCCCTGTGAACCTGGTTCTGTTTATGGCTGTGTTCCTGAGCGTGACACGCCGGGACGTGAGCTCAGCAAAGAACCATCCATCGGACTACAACACTGTCCTCTGCATACAACTGGAAAATTCACAAAATACTGACCACCTCCATTGCCTACAGTTACAAAGCGGCCGTTTGTCAGGATCACAATGGCCATTTTGAAGTATCTCCTGCCAGCTCTGGCGGCGAGCCGTCTCGCCTTCGCCGACTGTAAGTCGAGACACCTTTGCGAACAACGCCATCACCAGCTTCGGAGCGCCTTGCAAAAGCAGGAACAAACTGACGCGGGATTTGACTAGCCAACAAATGTGATGGAACCAAGAACCCGATTACCATCCAAAATCAGGGAGACGCTGGTGCGCTTTCCAGCTGTGAGACCGTCAAGGGTGACATTGAAATTGCCGAGCACACCACTGGTGGCATCTCCCTGGACGGTGTTCGCGAGATCACTGGTAGCCTTACTGCCATTGGTGCTGCCAACTTGTCGTCGCTCTCCGCCCCCGATCTCGAGTCCATCGGAAAGACCTTCAAGCTGAACGGCCTCATCACGCTCACCACTCTCAGCTTCGGCTCTCTGACCGAGGTCGGTGCGATCGACTGGGCTGCTCTGCCGAACCTGCAAGCGCTCTCATTCGCCAAGGGTGTCTCCAAGGCTGGAAGTGTCTCCATCACCAATACTGGTCTGACCTCTCTGAATGGCATCTCCCTCGACACTGTCGGTGACTTTGACATCACCGCGAACCCTGCCCTGAGCGAGGTCAATGTCAACGACATTACCAACTGCACCGGTCTCCTGAACTTCGCTGCCAACTCTGAGAAGCTCAAGGTCTCCCTGCCGAACCTGCAGTCTGGCCGCAACATGACTTTCCGCAACACCAGCAGCGTTTCGATTCCATCTCTGAAGAGCTTGACCGGTCAGCTTGGTCTGTTTGGCAACTACTTCGAGGATTTCGCCGCTCCCAACCTGACCACGGTGGGCGACCTGGTGTTCGACAACAACGATGCCCTGACGAACATCTCTCTTCCCGTGCTCAAGACCGTCAACGGCGGTTTCCAGATCTCCAAGAATGAAAAGCTCAAGGAGATCACCGGTATTCCCAAGCTCGAGACCGTCACTGGTGCTCTGGACTTCAGCGGCAACTTCGACAAGTAAGTACATGTCGATATGTGGATTATCTTCACTCAGACGCTGACAATGTCTGCTAGGGTTGAACTGCCGTCTCTGAAGCAGGTCAAGGGTGGTTTCAACATGCAGAGCAAGGGCACCTTTGACTGCTCTGACTTCAAGAGCCTTCGCGAGAACGATGTCATCAAGGGCACCTTCACGTGCGAATCCAATGTCCCCAACCCCACCACCAAGGATGGAGCCTCTGGCACCAGCTCGGACAGCAGCTCTACTTCTACCGGCGCTGCTGTCCAGAACCTGGCCAACGTTCCTGCGATGGGTCTGGCTGCCATCCTCGGCGCTCTTCTGCAGCTTGCTATGTGAAGGACATGACCGGTGATAATTTTCTGAAAGTCCTGTAGAGTCAGTCCACTTAATAAGCAACGGTTCAATATCTGTCTTATTCACCTGTTGTTTTGATGATAATAATTAAGCTCTTTTGAGGCAAGTTCATCCGTCGGTTTTTGTCCTGTTACCACTCTACGTCGCCATTGTTGAATATAATGGGCGTTATGGAATTAAAGAGAGTCTGGATCAAGTCATATCAGGGCATTGGAAGCGACGCCCCTCGAGACAAGGGAGACATAGTGTGGCGATAAGTAGACGCTCGTGCTGGCTGGATAGTGGTAGTCAAGGGCGTGCAGTGAGTTCTGTTAGTCCGGCCTCTCGGCGAGCGTTGTCTCCGAAAATGCGATGGATCAGGGACCGGAAGCCAGGGGTACGGTCTAGCATTGTTCGATTGCTGTCAACTTTTAGTAGACGTTCCTTTTGACTTACATTAGCGTGTAGTTTATACTGTTCATTCCAAATCATTTGCTTCTCGGACTTATTCACTAGCCAAATATATCCTCCTGTCAAGCCATGCTCCGTCCGTATTGGGATTGGTCGTGCCCAGGTCCTGCCGTATCGAGCTCTGTTTGAACCGCACCTACGGCGGATGTTGCCCTAATCACCAGGTGTGCACGGTCCCTTGACTCTATTTCCTTCTGACTTGACAAATATCATGGTCCGTACTCTTAAAGATCCAATCCTACCGTACCTCCAGTGGCCCTAGCGCTATCCAGGTCGGATAGCGATACATCATTTTGATTACCAAAGTCTACAGCTTACGCAGAGCCCTGCCGAGTCGTGTGTACAGTACAGTAGTATGTACATGTAGAAGGTGGTGGTTCGGGGAACTCCATCGGTCCAAACCCTCGTCCACTTTGACTGACTACTTCGTACCCATCCCTACTATCAGCCTTGCATACGGATATCTCCTTTAGATAGGGTTTAAATGCCGGGGATACGGAACAATGCGGGTTTTTACTAGGGATACTGCCGAACCCTATCGGATAGGCGACTGCCATACCCTTCTCTCGAACTAAGTGAGCTTCATAAAGAGCACGAGCAACCTCCCAAGTGTTTCTCTGAACTACCAGAGGGTACTAAGCGATTGTTATAATGCCATTATTACTCGTGAGATTCAGCAATCAATCCATGACCTCGGTTCTGTCCAACTTTCCGTCTCCTCTGAAAAGCGCTGGATATTGTACAGGAAGAACGACGATACTCAACCATCTCATAGGCATCAATCCGAACGGCCTCGAGTCGTCATCCAGGATTTACTCGGACATTTTTTTGATCTTCATCCGGGCCGCGATCCGCCCGCATGAGCGCCTTAGATGCAGGCCTAACGCTGCGTGCAAGTTGTGCGACAGGTTCATGCACGCGCTCTGGGGGCGGATGACGATCCAGACGGCCGGAAAGTCCTGCCTCTCCAAAATGGGCTAGTGTACTCTAAGAGTATTTGACATCCAGCGCAGCAGGCCATTATTTGCCCCTGCACCTATCTTGTGCTGAGGTGCAGAGCGCAGCAAGATCTGGGGGTCGACATATGACAGCTCAGCTCTTATTCGGCCGCGAGGCGTTCGTCGGATTATTCAATGGTGGCCTCTCCGTGCAGTAGTAGGATGACCAGGGAAAAAAAAAGTCTTGCATAGTTCACAGTTCGCATCTCCCTTTCCCCCCCTCCAGGGTCCACGAAGATCGCCCCGGTCTGGCGTCTTGCAGAAGTTTGTTGGCCCGCCAGACAATGATGACTGATTTTTTTTAATCCCCTTTGGGGACTCCGTGTCAATCTGGCAGCAGGTCAAGCCCGGTCTGAGACCCTGATCGCTGGGACGGCGTTTATGTCTCTGGCCAGCGACAGCCAGCGGCCTGGCCCGGTCTTTGAAGGTTATATATATAGCATGTATTTTGTTCTGCTTCCCCTTCGAGTCTCTCTTTCTTTCTCTTTCTTCGTGGACACGTTTGCTCAGGTTATCAATCTTCTAAGTCACTCCCTATCTTGCTACGTGCTCGGTGCTCATGTCATAGAACGTCGCAACATATCATTATCAAAAGAAGCCAACTGCCCCCTGCGTGCATTCGCTTTGTATCTACACTTCCCTATCCCTCGACTGTCCCTCGCTCATCTCTATGTGCGTTTTTGCTGTCTGTCACATGCTTCTGGGCCCGTGAGGACTGAAGCCCAGACGTGGACCGGGCTTCTGTAGACATTGCTCTCTGCTGACAAGCCGCTGGTCTGCCTGCCATCTTCTTCTTGCTGCTGTTCGGATTGGCTTGTGTGCTTGTATCTCTTCCGTTTTCTGTACGTTGCTTTTTTTTTCTTCTATTTCTATATGCTGAGGGCTACGAGGATACACGGATCTCCAAGAAGACCTGTCCGGGCGGATATCTGCTTCTGTTATGATTGGAATTGGATGAGCGAACGTGGGATATAGGAGATGATCATGATGATGATGAATTCCAACGCGGGATGGCGGGGAACGACAAAGGCTTCTGGTGTTCCTGTAGCTTAGGTACAGTAAATCTAGTAATTATTATTGGACTCGCCCTGATCCAATGAGGTTTCCTACGACATCGGTACTCGGGAAGACTGCGTAAACGCACCGAAACCCTACGTGTAAATTGATCGAACGGTCTGGCTTGTCGATGAGGGCGTGAGCCACGGATTCCCGCAAAGGTTCCAGTATACGCAGGATCTGAGACCGTGGCTTGCACGGAAGATGCAAGGGGAGAAGAGGTAAGAAGCCTGATTTCTGAAGGAAGAGAGCTTCTTTCGATTAGGTTCTGCATGTGAGGAGAGCTATAGTGTAATATAGGATTCGAGATCTGAATCTGATATGGAAAGCAGGAGATGATGTCCGGCTATGTAACTGTGCGGTGCTATAAAAGGAAACGGGAGGCCGTCCACGGGCCGGCGCTGGGCGACGTGCTCGTCCTGTGTGGACAAACCTGCAGCAGAGTGTGCAGGACTTTCGTTCTGCTGTCCGCGAGCTGGTCTCAAGGTTCCTTGCGGTGTGCAGAGGACCGTCCTTGTGAGTAGAGAACAGAGTAGTAGTATACAAGTCTGTACCCTAAGTAAAGGGGCTGGCCCACGACGGCGCGCCGGGGCACCGCTTGCCCGCCTCCCGCCCACGCCCGCCGGCTGGACCCTCGCGCTCGACAGCCTCCTCGAAAGCCCTCCATCCTCCTCCTCCGTCCTTTGCCTGACGACACGCTCGGTGGGAGACAAACCTGCCTCGCTCCTCATCCCGGTCATCGTCAATCCTAAGCCCTTCCATCTCCCTCACGTTCGTTTGTGCCCTCCTCGCGCTGCGCTCCCCCAGCTCGACTCTCCATCCGCAATCCCTGCCGTGTCGAACCAATCCCCGTCGTCCACCCGTCGCCTCCGTCTCCAGATCCTAACGCGGACGACGCATCTCATCTCCCTCGCGCTCCTCCGCTCCTAACCCCCTTTCCCTCCACCGACGCCCCGATCCTCCCTCCGCGCATCCGTCCGTCTCCGCGCCGTCGAGCCCGTTGCTAGCTGCGCCGATAGCCCTCCCCCCAAGGAGGGCCTTTTCTGACAGAAGTTGGCGTTGTCGGGAAAAGCCCAGGGGGAATTGCTGCTTGCGGACGTGAAGACGCCTGCCTTCAACGACACCTCCCCTCCATCTGCAACATCGATCCCGATACCCCTGCGAAGATGCTGCTTCCCAAGGGTGGTGTGACGTGGAAGTCGGCAAAGGCCAGATTACCCCCGTGGAGAGCCGTGGTGGTTCTTCTGACACGGCCGCGGTTCCTCATCTCCGTGGCCGTAACGGGCCTGATAATCCTGCTATGGCGTGGTATCAGCAAGTCCGCAGCGGAGATGCAAAAGTATGTTGTCCTATTCCACATATTTTCCAGTTGTCGAAAAGATTTGCAACTTTGGTGAAAACTTGATATGCTGACAGCTGCTGTACAAATTATAGCTTCTACTGCTATGGCTCCTCCAAGTCTCCGATGGAGATGTCTATCAATGAGATGGTCGAGTGGAACGCTCATCTCCAGACACCCGTCATCTTCAACCACCACGAGCCGTACGAAGTCAATTCCAGCACGATCACCACCTACGATCTGAATCCCATCAAGTCGACCACCAAGGCCGTTGCCAACGGCGAGAAGGTGCTCATCCTGACTCCGCTGAGAGACGCGGCCGCCTACCTCCCCAAGTACTTCGACCTCATCTCCGAACTGACCTACCCGCACGAGCTTATCGATCTGGCCTTCCTGGTTGGCGACTGCACCGATGACACCCTTGCCGTGCTCTCTGCGGAGCTGCAGCGCGTCCAGCAGCAGACGGAGCAGAAGATCGCATTCCGCAGCGCGACGATTATCCAGAAGGACTTTGGAGCAGTCGTCGACATGAACGTCGAGGACAGGCACTCCTTTGCCGCCCAGGGTCCCCGTCGCAAGGCCATTGGTAGAGCCCGCAACTACCTTCTCTACTCGGCTCTGAAGCCCGACCACTCCTGGGTGTACTGGAGAGACGTCGATATCGTCGACAGCCCGAAGAAGATCATCGAGGACTTCATCGCTCACGACAAGGACATTCTCGTTCCGAGTATGTATCTCATCTTTGCAGCTCGTCTGAACCATTACTAATTCTATCTCTTCCTGCAGACATCTGGTTCCATCGCTATGAGAACGGCCGTGACATCGAGGGTAAATGTATGTGTCTGTTTCGAGCGCTGACTCTGGAAAAACTCGCTAACTTTTTTCACAGTTGACTACAACTCGTGGATCGAGTCCGACAAGGGTCGCAAACTCAGGGAAACCCTTGACGAGGATACGATTTTGGCTGAAGGATACAAGGAATATGACACTGGCCGCACCTACCTTGTCAAGCTGGGAGACTGGAGGAAGAACAAGGATGAGGAGGTTGAGCTTGACGGAATCGGTGGAGTCAACATCCTCGTCAAGGCGGATGTCCACCGATCAGGTACTTAAGATATCCCATTATACATCCAGTTATTACCGCGCTAACGTTGATCTAGGCATCAACTTCCCCGCCTACGCCTTCGAGAACCAGGCGGAAACCGAGGGATTCGCCAGGATGGCCAAGCGCGCCGGGTACCAGGTCGTCGGTCTTCCAAACTACGTCGTCTGGCACATCGATACCGAGGAGAAGCCTGGGAACCTGGGTGGTCGCAAGGCTTACTAGTTACGATACCCGCGGTTGTTAATGTTGATACGGTGTCTGGGATAAGGGGTTTGCGAAAAAGAGGTGACACTGCCTTCTGTCACCGGCGCTGGAAACGTCTGAGACTTGATTCAGCATTCGAATCCATCATGACTCTGCTTTAGTTTCGATCCGGTCCCGCACGGACCGGATCCGGCACGGGCTCTCCATTCTGTCATCTCATCTCGCGGCGCTCTTGGAGTGCGTTTTGAGAGGGATATCTAATGATTCCGTTAATAGGGTTCCATTCGTGTCGCCTTCTAGGGATTATAATGTCTTGTTTCCTTGGCGCTACGGAAGAGAATGTTCATGTTGTGCAGTTTTGAAGTGTTATAGATCCGGAAATTTTTTTAAGTTTTTTGTTCCTGCCTTGTGTCAGTCAGACCGTACTTGTACCTTTTCCCGCCATTTAGGGTCGACAGCCTCCAGGTTCAGCCAGTCATGGTCGGTTCATCAAGCGAATCGCAATCTTCCGCCTGTCTTGGGGATAAGGAAAGAAAGGAAGGAAAGGAATGAACAACTTGATTTTCGATCTCCGCTGTTATGTCTTCCCGCCATATTGAGGCCTGTTTTTCTTACCTTACCTTCTGTCTCCTGCCTTTCCTTCAAGCGAGCCCCATTTTTCTGTTGATTCTCTTTTCCTTTCTAAGACTGGGGTATTCATCTTTTTTTTTTCTTTTTTTTTTCTTTTTTAACCCCAGCATGATCCCTTTTCCTTTGCGTTTGCTCTCTACGGAGAGTGTCCGCATATGTGTTGACGGGATGGAAGCCAGGCATGAAGTTTCTGTAGTCACTTACTTTTTTGTATGTATGTATGGAGATTTAAAAACACAGGATATGATTGAGGGAGAACAAGAAGGACAGAGAAAGCAAGCAAGCGAGTCAGATATGGGCAGAGAGAGAGAGAAGTGGACACATAGATATATATATCATCGGGGCAATTCGATGAATAATGCATGGGACTTGATAATTTGTGCGGCGGATGGAGAAAAGAAACAAGTGTAAGGGCATATAGTATGACCTTCGTATGTGCTTGCATATATTGTATCTGTGAGCCTAAAGCATGACTGCTCAGCCTTTCTATCTGCTGCAGATTCTTCTCGTCTGTACTTGTAGGCTTCCAAGGTTAACATACTGTACAACAATTGGCTTGTCCTTATCGAGCCATTATTATCATCTCGCCTGAGCTGTATATGTAACAGTAGTCTTACAGACGGAGGTCGATACTCGGTAGTGACACGACTCCCATCATATCATCTGCCCCTTGGTTAGTGGTACACAGACCCGAGCCTACGTCCGATCTTGCGAGTATTCTCTCCACTATTCCACTATGTGGTCTGCAGCACGGGGTCATGGGGGCACATCCATCCATGACTGCGCGCCCTGTGGAATACATGAATGCATGCATGCATTTACTCTATCAGCGAGTTCGTGTGGTTAAGTAAGGTTCGTGAGGGCATAGATGGATAGATCCTTGTAGGTGGCCTTGACGTTGCGGGGTCGAGAGGCCTGTCCGGCTTGTGGGTTTCTTTACGGAGCTCGTCCCGACGGGGAAGTATCGGTTAGGAGTGGACATAATGATAATGGAATGGGGTCAAGGATCCTGCGTCCGCCTCAGCCCTCACATCTTGCTTTGCTTTGCAGATTTATGTCTGTACATATACTGCTTTGCCAGCTGCAGGAGTACTTCGTATATGATGTGGCACGAACTCCCCACGTTCACTAGTGGTACAGAGTGCTGTACATGGAGAGGCCATTTCCATCGAGCTTCTTCTTGTCCATCATCGAAGGGCGCAGCGATAATAATATCCGCAGCGCTGGGGATCGGCCTGGACCCGACCCCACTTCTCCCCAGTCCCATCTTGTGTGCTCGTCTTGACAGATTCTGACATTTCTTCCGTGATCTCCCGCTTGCATTCAATAGTCAATTGCCAGACAAGGCAATCGTTCTATTCCATTGCATTATATTGTTCTTCGTGATCAGACACCAAACCGAGGACTGTATGTATACGTCCAGTACAGTACAAAACTGACAATTCCATCCATTATCATCACTCTTTTACTACCACCGCAGTACTACTCCCCCTTCACTACTACCGCCCCAATGTCATCATTCTCACTCTTCCCCTCCTCCTCCTCCTCCGTCCGCCGGCTCCTCCTCGTGCCCCTCCCCAAGATCACCGCGGTACCCACAACTAGCACCACCTCCATCGGCATCGTCCCCGCACCGCGACGGCTTCCCTCCCGATCCTACTGCCATTCCTGCTCTCCGCGGCTCCTCCTGCGTAATAATAAGACCAGACCCAGCGCCAGCTCTTCATCTCTCGTCCCGCAGACGCAGATCCAGTCCGGCATTTGCGTTACTTCCCAACTACGACACACGAGCACGAGTACCAGCACCAGCGCGATGGCGGTCAAGAAGGAGTTCCTGTGCATTATCCCGGACAAGCCCGGTATGATGGCGAAGAGGGTGGAGGTTCGGCCGTAAGTTTTGCCCTTTTATTTTTTTTTCTTTTTTGATTTCTTTTTTTTTTTCTTTTGGTATACTTGACTTTACATTTCAATTGTGTGTTTCGTGTGTTTTTTGGGGTTGTTTATTACGTTCTCTATTTATCTGTTTTCGGGAGAATTGCCCACAGTATATATGTATGGTTTGCCTATGGAAGAAAGGATGTATGGGATGTTGTTACTTATTACTTTGCTACCAGTTGAAGTCGTGCGTCTTAGATGCACTGTCTTGCTTCCTTTTTTATGGACTTCATATTATAGACCTACTAGACCTACCGGGTCACAAATTAGATCTCTCTCACACTCCCACTTACAATCTACTAACTATACTAACTAGCACCCACCTCGCCAACGTCAAGCCCCTCGTCGACTCCGGCCGCATCGTCGTCGGAGGCGCCATGCTCGAGTCCCATCCCGCCGAGGGCGAGGATCCCAAGTTCAAAGGCAGCATGCTCGTCGCGCTGGCCGAGAGCGCCGCCGAGGTGCGGGAGCTGCTGAGCAGGGACATCTACGCCACCGAGGGCGTGTGGGATCTGGAGAATGCGCAGATAATTCCGGTTAGTTTGTTTTCTTTTTTTTTTTTTTTTTTTTTTTTTTTTTTTTTT
>JGI26051J44788_1001060_pt1 | contig 10393 bp, 16 predicted proteins | sample HigsolmetaGSP13D_FD_44788 | JGI IMG/M metagenome (IMG submission 44788) | reverse complement strand
GGGGATATTTACCCATGATGACGGGGACGACCGACAATGGACGCTGTCAGATGCGTCAGTTTTGACGTTCACGAAGCGAAAAGTCGGGATCGAGATGCCAGACGCAAGGGAGCTGGCGCTGTCTCGTCTACCCTGGGGGGAGTATCGGAGGGGTTGACTTACGGAAAACGGCTCGGGGAGCATCGTCACCGGCGAAACCGGCCTTGCACATACCCGAACTGCAGGCGGGAAGTCAGTAAGAATGTTCTCCATCTCGAAGGACGCGTTTCTGATGATGTTGTCTTTGACTGGGGGGTTGGGGGAGAGCAGGATATCACCGCGGCTGGGCGGTGCGGTGGGCGACAGATCGGGACAACGGCTGGGGAGAGCGTCGTGAGAGACATACCCATTGTCGATAACGAGGGCAGCAACTTCCTCTGTGATGGAGCAGATGCGTTAGTGAGCTGGACGTTGGGTTTGCGGGTGTCGAGGGGGCCCGAAGGCGGTTGGAGAAGCAGCTGAGGTGTCATTAACCGGGGCAAGCTTACCCTCCATGGTGGCAGAAATCGATAGAGAGACTACGGGGAAAAGATCAAAGGAGTATCAAGAAAGAGGACGTCGAGGTAAGAGAGAGATGGGAAGTGAAGGAGAAAAGCGATGGCAGGAGGGAGAGACGAGGGAGAAGATGATGTTGGAGATGGGAAGGGAAGGGAAGGGAGCAGGTGATGAGGGTAGATGAAGCGGCGTTAGTGCAGAAACGGGGGGTTGAGCGGCCAGCTGGGTGTGCGGCGCTAGGGCGACACGCCGCGCCCTCACGCCCGCGGTGGGACGCTCCGGCGGGCCTGGCGAGCCACTAGCGACAGGCGAAACCCGGCTGCCTCAAGGGTCTCTGGAGCGCCGGCCACGGGTCGGGCTCTCCTGAGCGATACGGAGCAGCCAGAGAGCTGCTCTGCGGTCCCCCGGACGGCCTCTCGTGATGGCAAAAACACTTGCGCATCCTCGTGGGGCCGCCGCGCTGTATCCAGAGGCCGGAGCCAGAGCTGCCAGACCCTGCCCGGCGGATGGCCGGTTCAGACACCATATGCTGGCGGCTCCGGACGCATATTGGCATCTCATACACCGTCTCGTAACGTCTTACAGGTGACGTACTCGGGTATAATAATAGTCTTTGACGACCTGCGTAATGATCATGCTGCCCGGAGATCGACTTAGGCAGACAGATATCCGGATTCCTCCCTGCCTTGACGCTCTTGGCGTCTCGAGGATCCCTTCTCGTAATGGCCATCCGCGGAGCTGTCAGGCGTCCTCCGTATATGGCACCGCCGCCTCCTTACACGCGTTCATTTGGCCACCTCCAAAAGATTCCTTTTACAACATCGCGCTGCGTGTCCCTGACTGGCGGACCCCATGATGGATAGGGGTGCGTTGGGGTGCCACCACGCGGTGAGAAGACTGCCACTTTACCGCCTTTTCGTCAATCCCCAAGGCCAACATCAGTCATCAAGGCAGAAGGAACGCAGAGCGGCCGTGCAGTACTGCAGAAATATTGTATCCGTAGTCGGGGAGTTTCCCTGGCTGCTCGTCCGGCGCGGGGTTGTCGGCGCCTGAGAGCTTGAGCCGCAGGTCTGATGGCGGGGTAACGACGGGGACACCACGAGCCGCATGTATGTAACCTACATACGGACCGCGGGATAGTCGAGAGCTCTAGCTTGTTTTGTCGAGATCAGAGATCTGTATACAACGGCTTTGTTCCTATTCAGGAAGACATACGAGCACAATGCCATTGGGGTGCGGAGTCCCGTTGGGAGTGTGGCTGGGCGGTGGAAGAGAGTGGAAGGCGAAGGCTCCCGCGCGAACCTACTATGGAAACTCTGCGTCGGCCGGATACGTCAGAACATCGAAAAATAATCTATCTGACTTTGCAAAGTATTCTCATCGCAGAGGGATAGCTCATCCCACATTCTCGCGACCACTTAAGTGTTCAATTCCTGCCCTTCTCACGCGCTTGACCATTGGAATTTCCTCTTCCTCCCGTTGACGCGGAGAAAAGCCTGAAAAAAAATCCTACCTCACGATGGATCCACGACTGAACGACCTCCTCAGATGGAGTATTGAGAACTCTGATGCCGCCCGGGAACCTCGAGATCCCAACGACTCCTCTTCGACCCCCGCCCCGAGTGATCGCAGAATCGATCCGGAGATTCTCCAAGCGCTCTTCGGTGGCCCCTCCCAGGCTGAGCTGATGAAGGACGCCATGGCGGCTCTCCATTCGGACGAGGTCGACCTGGAAAACAAGCTGATCGCGTTCGACAACTTTGAGCAGTTGATCGAGTCCATCGACAACGCGAACAACATGGAGCCGCTGGGTCTGTGGACGCCGCTTATTGAGCTGCTGGACCACAAGGAGCCGGATATGAGGCGGATGGCCGCGTGGTGTATAGGGACGGCAGTGCAGAACAATGTAAAGGCCCAGGATAGGGTATGCTTTTTTCTATACTCCAGGTTCCACGGTAGACGACTAACGATTTCTAACAGGTCGTCGTCCTCAACGTCATCCCAAAGCTTGTCTCCATGTCGACCTCTGATCCGGTGCAGTCTGTCCGCCGGAAAGTCGTATACGCCATTTCGTCTGCTGTACGCAATTACCAACCTGCGATGGATCAGCTCGTGAAGCACCTTCCAGAGGGCTATGCACCCGGAAAGAAAGTCGACGCGAGTGATATGAACGCCATCGATGCCATCATGGAAAAACTGAGGGAACACCCGGTTGAATCTGCCTGAATTGACTGAAAAAACTGTGAAAAGACACAAACGCTTGATGGTTTTGGGATCTCTTTATCAGGCAGCCTTAGAAGAAAGAGGCACGTGCCTGGGTATCTGTGTCGGCGGTCGATGACCTTGGGTGCCTCCTGAATCGTTGCATTGAATGCTGCGATTCACATGGCATAGTTACGAGCAGATACACATTCTATGAGCAGCAGCCAGGCTGCAAGCATGAATGGGAGGATGAGCCAAGTCGAGCAATGATGACATGTCCTATCTCCCGACCGGCCAGTCTCGTGACCTCGACTTATGTACAGCCCTCCAGCTACGTTTACGGCACTTGGCATGATTGTTTCACGCTGAATCCTTACTACTACTAGTATCGTCTCACTAGACATGATGAATGATGAATCATCATTTATGCTGTCTTTCACTATGGCATCATGGACTCAGTCACGCTCTGCCGCCGGTTGATGTTTCTGTGCGGCTCGTTGTCTTCTAATAGAAGGCTCTACTTGTACCAATTCAAAAAATTCTCCAGCATACGCCATTAGTTACCCAGTGAAGCCACGCCACCATGGAAGGTGACTCTCCAATGCCTTCACTACTTTAATATTCTCTTACAGTTCTTTCAACGTCTCTATCATAGGTATTCTCATGGCCTTGTCCCCCAACCTGTCTGCTGTAAATCAGACTTGTTATTTATGACACAGTTGAATGGTTATTTTGGTACACTCGTCTCTTTTGAGATATATACCTCAGACTGTGCTGTAGCTTGGCCTAACTGTGATGAATAAGATGCTGAGTTATTGGCGAGTCGAACTCGAGAGGCGATAATTGTGGCTGTATACATGCAAATACAAAAGAAAGTGGGAATAAAAGGATATCGACCTCTGCACTCTGTAAATAAATAGAGGGCACATAATCATTATCTATTTTGAGTCTAATCCAACAAGCCACGAACCACAGAGAGATCCATCCATCATTCATCCACTCATCCATAAAGAATGAGCGCTCTAGAGAAGACTACATACAGGGCAGTGCTAGTCTTTATGTTGAAATCTCTCTCTCCTTTGACCTGCCCACTTACTATTCTAGGAATCATCACTGATTCTTTGAACCTTGATTTTCATTGTAGGTTTCACCCCAGTCCTACCTAGCTTCCTGAAACATGCCTAATAAAGAAATCGGTATACCCCTTTGACGGAACGATGCATTTAACTTTGACGGAGTCGTATATACGTTGTCTCGGGACAGACCGGATTAGGGCATATGAGAGATTCTATGGCGGACCTACTGTACACATGCCGGAACGGGTCGATGAGTGGTCTAAGACCGCCCAATTAATTTTACTTTTTTTTATTTTATTGTCCCTCCAGCGCTTCGCTGCAGGTGACCAGATAGATTACCTAGTCATGAATCGATCCGTTTCACCCCGAAGTCTATCTGTTTATTCGAGTGATATGATTCTTCGCGATTCAAGAGTTATATGTATGCATGTGGACTGACGAGAAGCGATTTATGCATGTACAGTACATGTACATGCGGATATGATAAATGTCGATCGAATGTGGATCGATTAAAATTTAAATTTAATCAAAGACTTCATTCAAATCGAACTGATCTTCGTCGCCCCGAAGAACCCGTCCCCTCCGATCCCGAACCCCTGTCTCCATCCGGCCTTGGTCTTGCGCTGCTCCTTGATGTGCCAGAAGAGGGAGCCCTGTTGTTTGTTTTTTGTTAACGAGTTGGTCGGAGCTTGGTCGATTATACATATATAACGTCATATATAAGATAGGGGGAAAATATGGCATAAACATTTTACGGTTATGTATATACGGTTCATACATATCTGAAGGAACAGGAGGATGTGGATGACGACTTACATCGTAAACCCTCCTCACATCCTCCTTATGGATCTTCCCGTCCCTCTGTACCAGGAGCCACGTCGTGCCCCATTCGAAGAAGGCTGCGCTCCACTGTTGCATATATATCTCCTATTAGCACAGCAGGAGCAGGAGGGCAGTAATATGGCATGAATTCGTCTCATGGAATCATAGTCACAATACTACAGTACGAAATGGAGCGACGGGTGCGACCTGATAGAAGAGAAAGGCTTACACCAAACGGATCCGCCACGCACTGGTGTCCCCGGATCAAGTTGAAAATCTCGCGCAGCGTGAGCGCCCCGTCCCCGTCCCGGTCGTACTGGGCGAAGATGTTCTCAAACACTTGCGGCACGAAGCGGCCTTCGTTGTCGAAGACGTTGCTGTCGGAGCCGTGCTGGAAACAATATCAATACTTTATATACTTTATATCCTGTACCTACCTAACCTAGGCAGGTACTATGTATGGAGACGGAGGGACGGGTGTACAGTACTTTCGCCTTATGCATCCCACCCACATACACCCGGAACAGCAGGTCCGGCCACCACGAGTACGCGAGCCGGGTCGGGTACGAGAAGTTCAGGTTGATAACCAGCACGGCGAGGAGCGAGAAGAGCAGGTTGAACCCCAGCTCGCGGAAGCCGATGAAGGTATCGTACGGCGTGATGACGCCGTCGCCGTCGCGGTCCCAGAAGAGGGTGTGCTGTTGGAGGACTGTCTGGTTTCGAAAGCTTGATTAGCAGCTGTAAGACATATATGTGTGGGTGTTTCTCATTGCTCTTTGAAGGTCATTCATGATCAGATTTGGGGTATATTCCTTTTCATGGTATACATTCTTCCCATATGTATAAGAAAGAATGTATACTCAGCTCTGGTGCCAACGAGGAAAGAGTAACTCATCATGTAGGTCCTAGATAGGTAGGTAGGTATATAAAGGAAACTAACTTACATAACTCCTATTCGCCTCCGCATACCCCTTCGACCCGAACGGCGCCTCCCTCGACACGGCGAGATTCGCTCGCCCAACACCGGGCTTCTCGACGTCCCTCTCGACTGTCGTCGCGGGACGGCGCTTCTGCGTCAGCGGGGCCTGGCTGACTGCGATGTCGAAGGCAATACCCAGGTCGTTGGGCTGGCCGTGGGCTTTGACGGCGTTCTCGTGGAGTTGTTTCGCCATGGTGGTGCACAATCTGCCCTGCCCAGGTGGTGAGCTAAGTCTGCAATGTACTTCAGGGGAGGGGAAGGAGGGAATATAAACGACGAGGTTTTTATAGTAGCTAAGTAGCTAGTACTTACCTATCAAAAAGTAGAACGACCCTGCTCATCATGACACTTTATAGCCTCGTGAAATTGATGACATGGTGCCTGAGAGGAGGCAAGGCTTGGAGCCTGCTGCTCCTTCAAACCGGTCATGGTCATCGGATCATCTTCTGCCTGCTGTTCATGATGTCATTGCGACGCGACTGACAGGTCATATTATGAAGTCATGAAGAATTATGCGCACGATAGGCAACTCGGTGAACTTCTGAAACAATTGAAAAACCATTTGCATTGATTCTATCTAACCTATGTAAACTAGGCGATGATATGAGAGGTGGCGAAAAAGGGAAATTCATTTTTTTTTTTTTTTCCCCAATGGTGTGCTCGTCCGGATTTATTATTGATGGCTTCGGAATCGGAATATTCTGGAAAATTTAGTTTGGCTGATCCACCTGGGCACCTGTTTGTAATGATTAATCTGTAAACTTGCATGGGTTAGCAACTTCTCAAGACCTTCAACCAAACCTAGTGTATCGAGAAACGGGTATTTCCCTTTTGCGAAGGATCTAATGTGCATCCTGAATTAGGATGTAAATATACTGCCACACAGCGGGCCTGTGCGGAAGAAGGTCTTTCAAGTTTCAGTGATCTGAGACACCAGATTCAACATGAAATTATTGCAACTATAGCTTGCAAAATACTATATCTGGTAAGTCCTGATCCTCCATTTGCCTTTTGGCACATCGTGAGGTATTTGGAAGGATGCCTATGTTAGGCGCTGGTAGTTTTTGTAGATACCCATGGGTAGCCTTCCATTGACTATGTGGGCGGGCCGTAGAATTATGAATTATTAGTATGATAAAGTCCATATTCTTGTACTGTGTATTGTGGGATGTGAAAGCCAGCGCGAGGGTGGTCAATCCCTTTTGTAAGATGGCGAGGCAACTGAGCCCTGGCCCTGAGCCCTAAGCCCTAGTTAGATCAGCCTGGCTGACCTACTACCTCTTCAACACTGTCTCTGCCGATTTAGACATTATCTATATTGAAATAGTATTCCATTTCTTAGGCCCATATATGGGTCGTTTGTGTCGTTTTCAGCACAGGATCTCACTGAGCCTGCAGTGGTGAAAACTGCCGCGGAGAAATATACCTCTATCTATACTTCTGGACCCTTCAATTGAACGCCACCTGAACGACTCGTCATCACTCATGCAAACGCATTCCGAAACACCCTTCTATTCTCTGCTACATTATCTCGTACACTGCCAATGAACGAGTCTAGCCTCTGTTGAAGTCCTACCGGCCTCGGCCATATCGACGGATAGTCCTGTTTGACCATGTCTGCGCACTATATATATTACAATCACAGAATTAGATTCCGAATCATATACGGACATGAGCTGGATGCAAAACAAGAATGGATGGACAGCACCTTTTCCGCTACCATGTATACCGCATTCTGTATTCTCCCATCTGGTATGACGGGGAAGACAGACGCATCTGCTACTCTCAGTTTGGACACACCGAAGACATTAAGTCGTCCGTCGACTGCTCCCTCTTCGATTGTCTTGCCGATGCGGCAGCTTCCACATGGGTCTGGAAAATAGATTATCTAACGTCAATAACAGGATGAAGGACGTGATATTGCTAAGTAAGTATGATGACTGATCACTTACGATAACCCGTAGACACCCGTCCACGGATGAAGCCGTGCATCCCTTCGTCAGAATCCCGCGGTATGGGGATCGGATAATCGCCCAGGACAACATCTTTGATGCCAGAACCGGTTAGGATCACCTCATCGATGAACCGGACTCCCTCGCGGAGAGCAACGACATCAAGTTGGTCGGAGAGAAAGTTGAGGTTGATACGCGGAGGATCAAGTGCGTTATCTGATCGTAACGTCACAAGACCGCGGGACAATGGCCGCATCAGAGAAACAATAACAGTCATATAATGCCCTGCGGACGGGGGCGGAACGTGAGGCTGGAAGGGTTTCGCGAATACAGGCTTCGACATGTGGTCAGTATGGAGATAGTACAGATCAAAAGGCAGAAAAGGGACCAGAAACCCAGGACACGTCTCTCACTCACGATGAAATCAAACTCGAAATGCGGCTGTCCGTCAGGTCCCAACGGATCATAGCCCAGCGCTTCTTTCCGTTCCCGCCACTCCTTGCAATTAGCCAGGCGGTCGTCTATTCGCTTGTATCCTGCTACTTCCAACAATCCACAGCTAAGGGGACCTTGTCTGCTCTTCCTGTATTCGAGCAACGCCTTGCAATGCTCCGGGCCGGGCCGCACGACGTGATCCAGACCGTAGCCATCCTTGACACGGAATACGTGTGGGACGATGGGATGGTCCTGGAGATTCTAACCTACGTGCGGCGAATGGACGAGACAATCCACATTGTGGGATTCCAAATCCTTCCGTGGACCGATGCCTGACAGCATTAGAAGTTTCGGAGTCTCGAAGACGCCGCAGCAGAGGATGATCTCGTTCTTTGCTCTGTAGTATGTTTTAGTAGTCCCATCTAGCCCCTGGGCTTCGATCCCTACAGCAACATTACCCACGAAGATGATTTTGGACGCCTTTCTCTCTGCCTGGACGGTGACGTTCGGCTTGCCTTCCAGGAAAGAAGTACTGGAGCATCTGACGCCGTTATGGATCGTGCGGATAACATGGCAGAGTCCGTCAACAGAACCACTGAATATATCAGAGGTGGTTTCATGGCCTCGACTCTTCCAGCCCTCCTTCAAAACGTCGCTCAGGGGCAGCTTCTGCTCCGGAGAGATGTGCAAGGGAGCGCCCTGGGACTCGGAGCTGCCGGCTGGTGGTTTTTCACCACCAAAGATCCCTTCATCATCATGAAATATCGCGCTCTGTTTGATGACACATCAGCTTCTGGTCCTTTTTTTATCCTGGTATGGAAGGGGAAAAGACTCACTTTCCGCAAGTACTTGAAGCAGTTATCGAAATTCCACTCCTCCCCACCAAACTTGGCCCAGTCATCGTACATCGCACGACTCCCCCTCATCCAGCTGAAGTAATTGAGACAACTGCTTCCGCCCAGTACCTTGCCTCTGGTGTTGTGCTTCTCCGTGCGTCTATAGTCCGAGCGATCGACCATCGTGGTCTCATATGCCCAATCGTACTCGCTCTCGACCAGATTAAATGCCAGACCTGGCGTCGCTATCTCCTCTACATCTAGAGGGTTGCTTTATAATATAAGCATGATTGGTTCTCCTTAGTATTCGTTTCAAAAATAAAAACCGGCAGGTCGGGTCAATTGGAAAAGTCCAATTCGTCTTGGAGTGACGTACGCTTTGCCGGCTTCGATAACCAGTACCGATACCTTTGGGTTTTCTGCTAGGCGGCCAGCGAGACAGAGACCAGCAGTGCCGCCCCCGGCCACGATGAAATCGTATTCATCCTGGGCCATAGTTCTGTACTTCGTCTCTGGGAGTTGGGAGTCCCACTTCGGTGTGGACACTTGGGTATCGATGCAATTGGCGAGCACCTTCACAACTTCGAAAAAAGATCAAGGGCGGAAAACTTCTCTTCTACCTCGAGGGCTGTGTTCAATTGCTGACAGCCAATCTCATTGAGATAATTCATTCGTCGAAAAAAAAGTGCTTGTAGCATTGACGTATGACGTTAGGGTGATGTCTGTATCCTCGCTTGCACGAGTGTATATAACCCAAGTAAAGACACAGACTGCTCTGTCCCGCTGAAAGTTGTCCGCGTAATTAAATTTTACTATTGAAACAGCATACCTCGACTTAATATTACCCCAATTCGTGATCTAAGGACTACTAGCCTGATGTTAAAGTACCTTAGATGCTGTCATTCGGACAGAGAAAAGGACGCGGTCTAACCAGAACACATACAACAACCTCGATATGTAGACCATAACTTCATTCACCAGAGACCATCCGAATCCATGGACGCTAATCTACATGCTAAAACAGAGCAGACCCGCCTGCAATCCACGCCAATTCCAGAAATTGAAAGGTAGGTATGTGAAGCGAGCACGAGAGGAAGAGGGGGAAAATCCATAAACTAGCTATAATGACACGCTAAGATGGCCTAGCCAATTTTGGAGGCAGGCCTCTACAGAGCCAGGTTGTACGTGTAGTCATCCTCCATGTTCTGCGACACCCAAAGGATGACGGAGCTAGAAAGGTATCAGCAATTGTTCAAACAGGAACATCCGGTAATATATATGAGCGAAGAACATACCTCAGCATGACCAAGCCGTTCGCGATGACGTTGGCGATTCCGAAGTACAGTGTAGGTAGTGGGTAGTTCTTGATGAGATACTTGAGGACCATGACCGTCTAGAACTCGAGTTAGGCATCGTCCAGCATATTGGTCACCACACAAAGGTCGAAAAAAACGTAGCAGCCGACAAGAGCGCTGCTCAATGAGAAAAAAAAGCATATAATACAGTAGTGTGCCAAAATTTTCGTTACACCTACATCCCTGCCTAGATGTAGATGTA
>JGI26051J44788_1001054_pt1 | contig 10480 bp, 13 predicted proteins | sample HigsolmetaGSP13D_FD_44788 | JGI IMG/M metagenome (IMG submission 44788) | reverse complement strand
GGGGGGTGTGGCTGGGTGCAGTAGTAGTAGTAGGTAGATCCCGTCTCATGGTGTGCTGCGCTGCGCTGTCACGGGTGGATTGACTGCGGGGTGTGTACGGAGTACTCCGTGCGGAGTACAGGCACGCATCTGCTCTTTTCAGAGACGAAGTAATCTCATTCAGTATTACCGAGATGGGTAAGGGTTATATGCGAAAGACAGGTTATCGACGAAATGTTAATCGAGGAAAATCAACCTTTTCCTCCGTAAAGAAAGAGAGCATTATTCCGTCTCTGTAACCCCACAACCTGGTCCAATTTTACCCAACTAAGCACACACGTATTCTATCGCGTCACATTCACACGTTGCTATGTCGGTACAGTGGTCCCTTTCCCAGAAAAAAAAAGGCAGTCAAACGCCGGTAATTCGCTGGAGTCCCGTTGATATCATAGATAACAGTCACAAACGACAGAATATAAAACAGAAAAGTAAAGAATAAAGGACATTGGAGAATAGTACTTTGTCACATCACAGCGCATCTTCCCACTGCGCAAACGCAGCATCTGCATTAAGCTTCATAACGTCCCTATTAAAATAGCACTCGGGACCCCGATAGACCATATCGGGATACGGAACAGCGTCGAACTTGTCCGGCATCAGCAGCATATCATTGAAGCCCGACGTGGATGCGGGTAACAACTCGTTTGCATGCGCCGTCGTATTACTACTCCGGAGCAGGTCGATCTCCGTTGTGAGCTCCTTGATCTTCTCGTTCAGTCGCGTGACCTCGTCGGCCTGCCGCGAGTAAGAGTGCAGCAACTCCTGGTGTCGCTCGTGGAGGGTCTGCAGCTGGCTCTCGAGGTTCTTGACGTGCTTCTCTTTGCGCTCGCGGAAGGCGCGCTGGGATGCGCGGTTCTGTGCGCGGCGGCGCTGTTCGGGGGAATGGAGTTTCTGTCAGCGTATACTTCGAAATCGAGCAAGTAGAATGCTGCGATTCATGGACACATACCAAATGCATATTTGTGATCATCTCTTTATCCTTGGGCAGGCTTGTCTTGCGTCTTCGATCTTGCTCGTGAGCAGCATTTGTTGCGGTGTAGTCAACCGGAATATTCGCCTTGGAGACGGAGTAGAATTGCGTCTCGTTGCTGTCGAATGGAAGGATCTCGTAAGTGCCTGGGAGCCCGGTGTGGTACGGCATCTGCTTAGATTGCTGCTGCGGTCAGCAATTGTCGATAGCAGCATGTGCGCGCATGCTGGAGATGCGTAGGGAGCACATACCGCTGGCGAACCTGGACTCGACGAGCCTGAGTTTGTGTTATACGACCGTGGGAAGGTGAATGGAAGTGAGCACAGGTCCGGCGAGCTAGATGGCGAGCTCACGAATCGGGATGCCATTAATATGTGTGTCGCTAACACGAAACGTTGGAAGTAATCTGTATGTGTATGGATATATGCAAGGTACTGCTTTCACTTGTATGCTTCGCGATGAAATTCGAGCTTCAAGCAAAGTCCGACTGACAACACGAGGTGGCGAGCGTCTACTAATATGTACCTGGATCGTACGCTGATAAGATACGTGAACCCTGGTCGTTTATTCGGTCGAACATGACGGGCGCCTGGCGCAGAAATTAATAATTACCGCGGAAATCCCGAGTGATGATTATGTATCCCGACCGAGCCCCAGGAACTGGCGGCTGCAAACGACCAGGGATCTCGTCCCATCAACCAAGAGCTGAGGACCATGTGTATGTGCAAGGTGATGCCATGGGCCTCTGGCCCGAGCCTAAGTCCGATCTCGACAGATAGCTGGGCAGCCTCGGGCGAGAAAAACCGGATTAAACGATGCCTAGCGCAGGGCTGGAGGATCAGGTAATGGCCTCGCTGCTTACTGATCCAACGCCCTACGTATGTGCTAGTCATGCGAGAGCGCCTGGCTGGCAGGCAGCGCCTCACCTGCACGGGCGTGCAGGCCGCACGCGTGGTGGACGGATGCTGGCAGTTGCCAAGTCGGGCAGTGCCATGCATCCAGACCACATCGGGTGAATGCCTCGGGTGAGCAGAGAGCATGGCAGCGTCGCGCGGCCGGGAGATGTTCGAGAAGAGGAGACACGCCACTCCGTCACGATCCGCCGCAGGCCTGTTTTGTGGCGGCCAGGTGGTCTGGAGAGATTTTTCTGGCTGGTAGAGACGCGAAGGTCGATGTTTTTCGAGAGCTTGCATCCCTTTGCCCGAGCATTGTACCAGTGTTATCTGGGTTCAGCTGGGCTAACCACGTCTATCTCAGATCGAGACGTAATAATAGCAGACTCTTGAGCCAGCTCCTTCACCTTCACGAGGGGTACTAGGGATGCGCCCAGGCAGTTTTCTTGGCCTTTATATATTCATCATGGAAGACTCAATGGTGCAATGCTGATTTCCACGCTGTGTCCTTAATCATCCGTGTCAGGCGTCAATGCCGCATCTCCAAAGCGGGTTCCTGTGGAGGACATGTCGGTCTCTTGAGCAACCTGAGCGACCCCTCATCGGCTTGCCAAATGCCAGGGAGAGCGTGAAGTTGCAGGACGGAGAACCTCCGTAGGCCCTGGCCGTAAGCCCTTAAGCATAATGTCGCACGACTGACTTAGCCGCCAATAGAACGTTGGAGCACGTCTCTTCGGGTGGGTAAAGCTGCATTTGTCTGGAGACGCCGACCGCCTTTTAACAAGCTTGTCCTGGAGGGTCTCCTCTAGCGGCGGCCGGACAAGCGGGCTGCTGGCAGGAACAGGCACTTGCAAACGGGACCTGGAATCTGATCCTGCTGCGGGGGGTCTTTCAGGAGTTTAATCCTTTGCACAGTACTCCGTATGTACTCTGTCCCTGATTCAATTGCTGCAACTTGCGTCGACTAGCTACAGAATCTTAGAGGTATGTGCTCCAGACCGTCACAGCCTTCAACACGCTCCAGGTTGCTTCCCCGCCCGGTTCGATGTATCTGAGCCAAAACGGAACGTGTGCTCTTCGACATCCTGGTGGCCAACGAAACGAGAGAGGAACACCTTAGAGTAAGATGCAATACTGCATGGTCCTCGAAGATGGTCCTCCCCTTACGTCTTCGGGACTTGAACATCCCAAGGTTCCATGCGAATCGGGATTTCGCAAACCCAAAGATGTCGCTTGCACTCCGCTATATACCATCTGTACCTACCCCGCCTTTCATCCAGCTGCCGTGTCTCGTCAATATTAAAATGTGGGCTCTCGCCGCGGGCCTTCGCTCTTCCTCTCCATACACTGATGCGGAATTCTATCGGAATGCCGCGTGATGGTCTAGGAAAGACGTCAGATTCCATCATTGTGCGTGTAGGAGCGTCTCCCGCAGTCGAGATGATCGATTCTGGCCTTGAATTAAATGCGCCATGACAGGTGACGACTCGACTTTCCGAAGGGCTCGGGTGCGGCTCGGGTAGGGGTTACATGCACTCGAGCCCCGGCACCTCGAATCTCTGGGCATTCCATTTATCAACCGCGCGATGTGAGAGCAACGCCCGGATCAACTGATCCGGCATGCGAGGCAGCTGCACCGGTCACCTGGCTAATGTGAGGCCGGCATCACCGACTGTCTGTCAAAAGCACCTCGAGTCGTTTTGAGCGCTTGGAAAAGCGCTGCCCATGAAATATTTGGAATAGTCTGGAGCCGTGGATCCATACCGACAGCCCTTTGCCATCCACTGGGTTTTCTCCGTGACACTTCCATCCCGCTGTAAGGGTCTTTTCATGCAGGTATGTACATCAACGTCTCGGCCAAGTCTGCAAATTGACGTCTTAGTATTAGTATCGATTGGACCTGTCACCCTTCAAACCCGCTTGCAAATGGAATCCTGCCAGCTTTCTACAACAGCAATGGGCTTCGATCGCGACCGGCTTCTGTTACTTACCTACATAGGCAAGTAAGTGCATCTCAGACTGCCCACCAGAAATCAGGAATCCCAAGCGGTCGGTAAAACCGCAACGGGGATAGTCCGAATTGGCGTTGCTGCTGGGCATGACTAGCAAGCACGCCGGCGGCTGTACCCTGGCAAAAAATTACGGGGCCTGCCACGTCGACGGCCGATAACAATCTCTTACAAATCAGGTATTTACAGGATTTCTGAAAAGCGGGGTTCAGCTGATGGTACCTATACATATCACGCCGTCGGCGCCCCCCGAGGAGAAGGCTTGTTAGCTCAGTACAGGTAGTTTCTATCAAGCGCGCGTCCACATTGAAATCCTTTCAACAACGCCTGTCACCAAATGACTATCTCCCAAGGCACTCTGAAGTGCTAATTTCAACAAGCACATTTTGGAACAGTTCGCTCGCGGCTGCTGGCGGCCATTTCCGAAGACTCGTGCCACCGCGCCTAACATACACGAAGGCCTGGGGGAGTACATAGTTTCCTGAGCAGCGTGAACTACCCCGCAATAACACCGTTCCAAGGTCGAAGGTCGCCCCTTTTCGCTTTTGATCATTCCTAGATTTAAGGATACTTGAAGACTATGGCTGAATCCACTGAACAAAACAACCCAAATGTCGAAGCATCCACCGACCAAGGCAATGCAAACATCGAAGCACCCACTGGTCAAGTCGACCAAAACACCGAACAAGCCACTGGCCCAACCCATGTGAATGTTGAAGTCGACCGTGAGGCTACCGACAATGATTCTACTTATGGAAGGGAACTTTCGACCTACACTGCTTCCCTCACCTCATCGGTCCTCAATTACAGGCACGAAAATGGCAGGACTTACCACGGATACCGCGATGGCACTTACCTCTTGCCAAATGATGAAGATGAAAAGGATCGTCTGGATATGTTGCATGAAATGATGATGGTGCTGCTGGATCGGAAACTGTTCAGGGCACCTATCAAGTCACCACGACGTGTTATTGATCTCGGTACAGGGACTGGAATTTGGGCCATACAGTTGTACGTAGTGACAGCCCCCAAATCCCCATAACAGTTTTGTGATCCATTCGACTCTAACATAGTTACCTCCTTAGTGCGGATGAATTCCCTGCAGCTGAGGTTATCGGTACCGATCTGAGTCCTATTCAGCCGACTCTCGTCCCACCAAATTGTAAATTCCTCATAGATGACATGGAGGATGATTGGGTGGACGACCAACCGTTCGACTATATCCACGGCCGTTACCTGGCTTGCAGTATCAAGAACTACCCCAGATTACTGAAACAATGTTACAAGCATACTGCCCCTGGAGGATGGGTTGAAATGCAGGACTGGGATCTAAGAATATATTCGGAAGATGGATCCACAAAAGGCACATCAATTCAACAGTACTACAATTATGTTCTTCCGGCGTTTGAAAGGACAGGAGTTGTTGTATACCCGGGACCATCTTTGGAAAAATGGTTTCGCGAGGCAGGTTTTGTGGACATCCATGTTGAAAAGTACCGAGTGCCCTTGGGGACCTGGCCAAAGGATCCATATTATGTATGTATATACTCTCCTGGAGTGCCGCAGTTGTTGTTTACATCACTGACCAATAAACCAGAAAACACTTGGGACTTGGAATTTGCTGCAAGCTGAGAGTGGCTTTGAGGCATCAGCAATGGCAGTGTTGACAAGACATGAAAATTGGAAGCCAGAAGAAGTAACTGTTCTTTCCGCAAAGGCCCTGAATGATGCGAGGGATCGTAAGATTCATTCGCTGTTTGACTTTTATGTTGTCTATGGTAGGAAGCCAGAATGATCTTCTGCAGTGCTTCCTGGTCATTCTGGGTTTCAAGTCAATGGATTTTTGTTCATAGCTAGGCAATATGCCTGTGGAGTCTTTCGTTTCAAAATTTGGGATTCTTGCGATACCCTTTATGTCTATCTGTTAAAAGCGATGCTTAAAGCCCCGTTAGTTTTCAGGGTTGTTTCCACTCAGATTTCCCTGTATATAAGGCGAAGACAAACGCTGTCAATAACAAAGTCCACTCCTGGAGAACCCTGTCTTCAAAGTGCGCAACACTATATGCATGATTAGTTCCGTGTAAAGATCCAGGATAGGTAATATTTCTCTGACATGATGCCACCTGCATTGTCTACTCGTCTCTCTGAGGAGTATCGTCTCCCGCTGACACTGGCTCTTCTGGTTGGTTGGCAAACAGCCCCCTTCCAGGAGAACATATGTTGACTTCAAGGTTCTGCTTTTGTTCTCAATCGAGTTCAGGAGATGTATGTATGTATGTATGTATAAGCGATTACTGGATCATGCTAGTCATGGAACAGTTCAAGGTGCTGGCTGCTACCTATACTTATAGTATACTTATACCATACTACCTGCAGTAGAGTACGTGTCGAGGATGAGGATGTGAGATGGACCTTGAACGGTTCGAGTTTACCAACCTCTCTTGGGCGCGTGGACTGGATCTATAATAAATACATAAATACCGTATTCTACTGTGTATATAGTTTCTAAGGTCGGACTGGGCTATATCCACCTACCAAAGTGACAAATACCCAATAACCAATTCTGCGCTAGACTATGTAGGATAGCAAGTGTGAATCTCACGCGGCACTTACGTACCTACCCTGGGTACCGAGCCCGTTCTCATACCACCTCCGCAGATGTGGGGGAAGAAAAACAAATCTGGGAATGCTAGCTGAGAATAACAAAAAAAACCCTGAAGGCCTCTAATTCTGAACCAGATGGTGCACCAGTCGTCTATCTGCTAATTGCTCGGTTGTCTACCTACCTACATTAAACACTGGTGTTCTTTAAGCAAGCTACCTTGATTTCTGATGGAATGTGAAAGAAAAAAGAGGCTCTTCAAACAAACTGGGAATTGTGCCAGATATTCAGTGCAGGCAAGTTTCCCGAACAAGATGATGAAATCGCTGCCTGGTCAGGCAGGTTACTAGACAAGATAACAACGCTTACAATCAAAATAAGGTCATCTCTGGACCTATTATTCCGCAGCATCATGTCTTTTTTTTGTCTCCTTTTTTCCCCCATCTCCTCCTGGACCCCCTGCTCCCTAAACGCCGTCTACCTCCGTCCCGCGTAAGAAAGTACGGGGCACACACCGCAAGGTGCCTCCACAACAAGATCCACCCCGTACTCAGTACTCCGTACTTTGTAGAAATGGAGCGATCTCGCGCCGCCCCTCGCTACGAAGATGGTGCGGCCCCGGACCTTTTTTTTTTCCTTTCGATTCGAATCATCAGCCAGCCTGGGAGTGTTACGGTTGTGGACTCCTCCATGAGCACGTTTTTCTTCACCGCTCGAGCCTCGCGCGACTTTCATCTGCCGGTCCCAACACTAGGCGGTAGTAGTACGGAGTAAAGTACGGAGTTAGTATGGTCGTGACGCGTTTAGGATCAGAGGACTAGTATAGAAATGTCACGCTTCTTGGAAACGTGCTCATTGCACCGCTGAAAATGAAAGAGAGAGAGGGGGAGGGGGACAGTCAAGACATGATCTGTATGGTTAGGAGGCAGGATATCACGAAGATGAAGACTCGTAAAGAAAAGACAAATGAGCATCTCAGAAAAATTTTTGAACAATAGAAAGTGCGCGTCAATCAGTACACGTACTGCGTACTGCATACCACCCACTGGGCATCAAATCATCAATTGTTGTCTGGGGAAGCTGGGCTGGGCACATGGCATGGAAGTTTAAAGTAGTTCAACTGGCAGAACACCCAAATTCCAAACCGGAAGGAAGAGGCACGTGGCAGTTCAGATCTCAAGCCCATTGATTGATAGAATAGAAAACAGGGGGGACGATACTCCTGCGTACCCTGTACCACGACACTTGCCCCGACTACGGCACTTGCACCGCAGTGACCAGACATGGCAGACAATAATCCCTGCAGATCTAAAAGAAACAGAGGCTAGAGCTAAGAAAGAGAGAAAAGAAGATAAACTGCGGCCGAGTCTACCATAGCTCAGGTGCTAGCTTGAGCAGCAGCGTGAAGTCAGCAGCGGTCCCATGACTGACTGAAACAAGCTCCTTCGGCACGAACTTCTAGAAGCCTGCCTCTCTGGAGTGCGCGGAGCGGAGATTTTTCCGCGGTTTGCGGCAGAGCTGTGACGGCTGAGCCTGACCAGGATGAATGGTTGAAAGTTAAATTACGAAGCTTACCTATGTTTCAAGCTTATTTCTTGTTTTGCTCCTTTTTTGTTTCTGTTGCACAGGCTCCTTTTTTTGTTGCGCAGAAAAGGAAAAGCATGAAAAGAAAAGAAACGAAATGCTGATCGTCCAGACTACGATCGACAGCCTGCTTCATTATACTGTTTTGGGAAGCGGGTCGACTTCCAAGGGCCTTTAGTTTTGCGGTTGTCTTCGGCGAGGCGAGTGCGATAATCTTGGATCGTCGGTACGGTACTCCGTACTCTGGTAGGCACCATACACCACTGCAAGAAAGAAAGTAACAACTCCTCAATGGACAGAAAGGTATCCAGCACGAAAAAAGATGCGTACAGTGGTAATTGTTTCGAAACGAAAAAAAAGCCAGCAGTTCTGTCCCGGAAAGAAATCGGATTCATTCCGTTTTGGCTTATGCCTGGTGCCTTTGTCTCGAGCATTGATTCTCTGTTGTCCTGTGCTGAGCAAAGGACAAAACAAGGCGGAAAAGAAGCCACATGGCGAAGAAATCGAACGAAGACCTTGCTGACTGCCACGCGGCATGCTGCCACGTTGCCACGCAATAATGCAAGCAAGGGGCAACATCTGTTATCTGGAGAACTGGGAGTCTACAGTACTCACCCTACAGGGTTGTATGAGATCTTCTCCACATTTTTCCCAGAGTTCTGATATCTTGCCTGATTCGTATACCTAAGTGGCTCACTTGAAAGTTTAGCTATGCTTACTCAACAGTTAGTCACAGTGCCATACGACTCGAGTATGTACGGAGTAAAAACCCGTGATTGCCCCGTTGCGAAATAAAATTCAGGAGACGCCTGAACCTATATCTAAACTCCGTAGTTAAATTTACGGAGTAGATCAGGCGTAGTGAGTTCTGTGGCACCGTGGCAAGTTAAACCACGCCGTAAAACTTTTTTTGTGCTGCCGCTTCTTTTATGACCTGTAAAAAGAAAAGAAAAAATGTCATAAGCCAAAATAATGTGGAGGGAATACGGAATACACAGTAGAATCATGACTCGTCACTGATCACTCGTGAGCTCCATCCAAAGATGGAGACCAAGAAGCAGCTCGGCATTCATTGTTCCAGAATAAACATCTGTCACCTTGTCCAACTGCCGGCCACTCAGGATCGGCTATTGAAACTGGAGCGGGCGCTAAAAAAGAATAATGGGAGGTGATAACGGTGCTACCTGTTATCAAGTCATAGCTCCAGGATTAGTTCTGGGGCGGCCTCCTTGGCGGTGGAAATTTTCCGAGTGCGGACAAGTGATGGTGTTGCGAAATATCTAAAAAGGTATTGTATGTAGCTAACGGCAAATGTTGCTCGAAAATGTTGGAGCTCGATACGGTGATTCTAGGTTTCTGCATTTCCACGGCATCGTGAGAGACAGGGAATCTGAACAGAGGATTGGAATTGTTCCTGCAAATGGGATTTGACCGGAGTTATCCTCCGTGCAGGGCTCAGGTACCACTTCTGGTAAGGTGTGGAGGATTGGGGATTGATCAGCAAAGGCGAGCGGGAGCAGTCGTTGAGACGTGCCTGGCTAGGCAAGTACCTAGCTACCTGGAGTAGTCAGAACTTTCTGACTCGTCCAGCCTTTAAAAATGATTCTGGAAGGCGATTTCCACGAGCACCGCCGCGGCAGGAAAGAAACCCCTGACTAGACGCGGACCTGAAACAGGATAAACTCAAGGCCCGAGCCGAGGCTACCAGTGCTGTGGCCGCATCAAGTATCATCCATTCCATCCTGTATGTACGGAGTACACTCCGCGCGTCTGATGTATCATGTTGCCGTCCCCTCCGTGCTCCTTTCGTGGCTATTTGCATATCGTTGTCCGAAGAAGAGGAGCTTGTAAGACCAGCCGACCCGATCTCCTGCTGCGTGGGATGCAGAGCACGGCGTCCTGCAGAGGGAGGCCTCAGTGTGTGCGCCGTAGCGTGATCCCAGCAGCGCGTTAGCATCTATTGGAATCAGCCCTTCTGAATCTGGCCACGCGAGTCATGACAGCCTGACAGCGGAATGCTCCGCATTGTGTGACTCGCAGCCACGTTCCTATTCCTTGGGCTTCTGGACGGAGGTACCGAAGCAGCAGTGTTTTTATTGATCATGGTGTGTTGCGCCATGCAGAACTTGCAATCGGTGTCTGCACGGTCGCACAGGATGCGCTGTTGGTGACTGTCTACGTCTGCCGTACGCGGTACAGAATGCTGTGTAGAGCAGCATCAAAAGCGGCATGGGAGACAGGTGGCATGGGGATGTGCGGGAAAACCAAGCCCCTTTGCAAATTTGCTGATCACCCGCGCCCGTGGCCCGTGGCGCCAGCCGGGTGCCTTGCTCCTGCCGACGCCCCAGCCGCGGCGGCGGGGCCGCGGGGCCGCCAGCGGCTC
>JGI26051J44788_1001036_pt1 | contig 10640 bp, 7 predicted proteins | sample HigsolmetaGSP13D_FD_44788 | JGI IMG/M metagenome (IMG submission 44788) | reverse complement strand
TTTGTATCTGATACGATTGACTACGGCCACTGGCATACAGGTGTACGTAAAGAAGGGATTACCTATGCTGCCTTTAACTTCTCGAGAAAAATTGCCCAATCTATTGCAGCATTGGTTTCAGCAGGTATTCTTGCTGCAACGGGATATATTGCGAATGCCCATCAATCATCAACAACATTGCTTGGAATTAAAGGGGCAATGACGATTTATCCGGCTGTCGCTTTACTACTTGCTGCAATTATTATCACCCTTTTATATAATTTGCCTGATGATAAATTTAAACAAATTGCAAATGATTTGGAAAACGGTCGTTGGGAAAAGGGTACATTTATTCAAGGATAAAAAGAAACAGGGGATAGAAAACACAGCAGTTTACTTGGTATAATCATAAAATTTTGATAAGCGGCTGCTTTCTTAAAATTCAAGAAGGCAGCTCTGTTCATTTAGTAATGAGGTTTTATAGGTGTATTTATTGGTTCCATTTAGATCATCTTTCGCTGTGTTTCGACGAATAAGCTGTGAATGCAAGTGTACTATTCTGTCATACTCTGCCGCATGTCGTTTTACAGGGCTTCCTTTTAGGAACGGGAGATCGGGATAAGGAACGGCTGTCATGATTTATCTTTCTATATTGCTCTAAGTTATTGTTGCGTCCAGCATAGCGCGGGAAATGACAGATGATCGTGAATTCGCGGGGCAGATTGTACTGTCGGCATTCAGTTTTTTTTATAATTTCAATTATTAGGAGGCTTTCACATGGATCTAGACGATTTCACCCTTGACTTTTTCAGTTTAAAAGGCAAAGTGGCGGTGGTAACCGGGTCGGCGACAGGGCTTGGGCAGGCATATGCCGTTGCGCTGGCGAAAGCGGGGGCCGATTTGTATTTGCCGGTGCACCGGTCGAGCGGCGAGGAGACGAAGTCTCTCATTGAAAAACAGGGCAGGAAAGCCGTGCTCGTAAAGGCAGATTTGAGCGGGAAAGAAGCAGCAAAGAAAGTGATTGATGGCTGCATTGAAACGTACGGCAAGATTGATATTCTTGTGAACAACGCTGGCATTATTAAACGGGCGCCGCTGTTGGAGTATAAAGATGAAGACTGGGAGAACGTTCTTGATGTGAATTTAAATGGCGTCTACTACTTAAGCCAGGCAGCCGCAAAAGAAATGGCGAAACAAAAAAGCGGGAAAATCATCAATGTTGCTTCTATGCTTTCTTTTCAGGGCGGGAAGTTCGTTCCGTCCTACACGGCCAGCAAGCATGGTGTTGCAGGCCTTACGAAAGCGTTTGCCAATGAATTAAGCACGTTCAATATCCAGGTCAATGCGATTGCCCCAGGATATATTGAGACTGCTAATACTGCCCCGATTCGTGCGGACGAAAACCGGAATGAAGAAATTTTAAGCAGAATACCGGCGGGCAGATGGGGACAACCTTTCGATTTAATGGGCGCCATCATTTTTTTAGCAAGCCCTGCATCTGACTATGTGACCGGCCATATTCTTGCAGTAGACGGTGGCTGGCTCGTGTGGTAAATCAACTTTGATTTATAAAAAATTCACAAGGAGTGATTGAAATGTCCCAAACCATGGAAACAAGATATACCCACAGCCCGGAAGACATCCGGCACTACACTACAGAACAGTTACGGAAAGAGTTTTTAGTGGAAAAGATTTTTGTTCCCGGCGAAATCATGCTGACTTATACCCATAATGATCGGCAGATTTTCGGTGGGGTTACACCGACAAATGAGCCGCTAGAGATCCGGCTTTCAAAAGAACTTGGTGTAGACTACTTTCTGGAAAGAAGGGAACTGGGCGTCATCAATATCGGAGGGCCCGGCAGTATCACGATAGAAGACAAAAAAGACCCGATGAAAAAACAGGACGGCTATTACATAGGAAAAGGGACAAAAGACGTCGTGTTTGAATCGGACGACCCCACTAACCCGGCGAAGTTTTATGTTGTTTCAGTGCCCGCGCATCACAAATATCCAAATGTGAAGATCAGCATTGACCAGATTACGCCGCGTGAAACAGGCGAAGATCTGTCTATGAACAAGCGGAAAATCTATCAATATATTCATCCGAATATTTGCGAGTCCTGCCAGCTGCAAATGGGTTACACTGTGCTTGAACCGGGCAATGCCTGGAACACCATGCCAAGCCATACGCATGATCGGCGTATGGAAACGTATTTGTACTTTGACATGGAACCGGATACACGGGTATTCCATTTTATGGGCAAACCGGATGAAACCAAGCACCTTATCCTATCTTCAGAACAGGCGGTGATTTCCCCGAGTTGGTCGATCCATTGCGGGGTAGCGACGAGCAATTACACGTTCATCTGGGCAATGTGCGGGGAAAATATCACCTATGATGATATGGATTTTGTCCCAATGGAAGAGTTGAAATAGAATGTATAGCAATAAGCTTCTCTTCTCCAAAGAGGAGCTTTCTTTTTTTACAAAAACAATACCGGAATTTCTTGACCAATCGCCATAATCCTCTATAATGAAATTGTAATACAAATAGTAAACTTAATTTCTTATTTAGAAATTATATGGAGGCGAATCAAATGAGCGAGATCATCACTGCCGGTGAGCCGCTTGTGTTGTTTATTGCGGATGAAAAGGGGCCGCTCCATGCTGTCCGACATTATACCCGTTATATGGCCGGTGCGGATGTGAATGTATCTGTCGGGGTTTCCAGGCTCGGGCACACGGTTTCGTTTTTGACGCAGATTGGGGAAGACCCTTTCGGCGTATATGTGAAAAATTTCTTAAACAATGAGAACATTGATACCACCTATGTTTTTTCAACACCAACATATCCAACGGGTTTCATGTTAAAAGGGCTGTCGGAGATTGGCGATCCGGAAACCGTTTATTTCAGGAAGAACAGTGCTGCTTCTAAACTAACAAAAGAAGCCGTTCGCCAGGTTGATTTTTCAGAAGCAAAGATCCTCCATCTTGGCGGCATTTTGGCGGGATTAAGCGAAAGTGGTTACGAGACAACTTTGGCACTGATTGAAAAAGCCCGGAAATACGGCCTTACGATTACGTTTGATCCGAATTTGCGTCCGGTAATTTGGGAATCGGAAGAAAAGATGATGGAACGGACAAATGAAATCGCTTGCCTTTGTGATGTCGTCATGCCAAATGCAAAAGAAGCACAGATTTTAACCGGCGAGCATGAAAAAGAAAAGATGGCGGATTTTTACTTATCCAGAGGTGTGCGGCAAGTGATCATCAATTTAGTGGAAAAAGGTTCGTATTCAAAGAAAAAATTGGAAGATGGTTCATTTGCTGAAGCGGCAGTGCCAAAATATGAAGTGAAACATTTGGTTGACCGCATTGGGGCAGGTGATGGTTTTGTATCCGGCATTCTGGCCGGCATGCTGGAGCATCTTGACGATCAGGCGCTTTTAATGCAGGGCAATGCGATTTGCTCCATCCAGATGCAAAGACTCGGGGACAATGACGGCCTGCCGACGCGGGCAGCATTGGATGCGTTTATGAAATCGGCCGCCTTGATAGCGGCGAGGTAAAAGCCTGGCATTCCTGTTTCCGAAGCCTCATAGAATAGAAATCGTCCGGCATTCTTGTTTTTTCCTAGAGTGCCGGACTTTTTTAACCTTTTGTGTGAAAAATAAAAAAAGTACTTGACCAAAAATGAAAGTGTCTTATAATTTTTAATGTAAACCATAAATTATTTTAGGTTGACATATAAAAAGGGGTGACGGTAGTGGATTGGTCGAAATTGGCAGAAAAGGTGATTGAAGGATATGTGATAAGGGAAGAAGAGGCCAAGGAAATTTTAATGGTTCGTGATCATGAAGTATTGGCACTTGTCCATGGAGCCTATCAGATTCGCCGGCATTTTTATGGAAAAAAGGTAAAGTTGAATTTGATTATTAACGCCAAAAGCGGACTTTGCCCTGAGGATTGCGGCTACTGTGCACAATCGATTAAGGCAGCAACAAAAATCGACCGGTATCCTTTGGTCAACAAACAAACGATTGTGGAAGGGGCAAAGGAAGCGAAAAAGAATAAAATTGGTACATATTGCATTGTGATGAGTGGGCGCAGACCAACCAACCGTGAAGTGGATGCAGTGATTGCGGCAGTTGAGGAAATTAAACGTGATGTGGAACCATTAAAAATTTGTGCCTGTTTAGGGCTCGTTACTGAAGAGCAGGCGTTCAAGCTGAAGGCAGCGGGTGTGGACCGGTTTAATCACAATATTAATACAAGTGCAAACCACCATGCGAATATCACAACCACACATGGTTATGAAGACAGAGTCAACACAATCGAAAACGTAAAAAAGGCAGGAATCTCCCCGTGTTCCGGTGTGATTTGTGGCATGGGGGAAACGGATCAGGACATAATTGATATGGCATTCGCGCTCAAGGATTTGGACGCTGATTCCATTCCGGTCAACTTTCTGCATCCTGTTAAGGGAACAAAACTTGAAAATATGGACGAATTGACACCGATTCGTTGTTTAAAGAATTTGTCCTTGTTCCGGTTTATCAATCCCACAAAGGAAATTCGGATTGCTGGCGGGCGGGAATATCATTTGCGCTCTTTGCAGAATTTAGGGCTATTTATTGCCAACTCCATTTTTATTGGTGATTATTTAACGACAGAGGGCCAGGACGCAAAAGAAGATTACCAGTTAATTGAAGATCTCGGATTTGAAATAGAAGAAAATCCGTTCGAAACAGAAGGCCAGCAGTTCACTTTGTATCATTCGTAGATACGCTTCACTCTTAAACACCCCTAATTCACGCTTGGCGACCTTTTTTCATAGCAAATGAAAAGCATTCTTTTTTTGGTACTGATCCACTTGCCAAAGGAAAGGAATGCTTTTTAGCTATGGAATGGTAAAAACTGTGGCGCCCCCCAAACCATTCTTTTTATCATTCTCTCGTGATCTCGCGGAAATATTTCAGTCTAAATGGTTTAAATCTCAGTTGCTGCGGATAAATTTCTTCTCTCAATCCAGGCAATTCTCCGTTTTGGAGTGGTTTTTGCAATTTTTTTGATCGCTCCCCTTTCAAATAGGCAAAATGGCACCCTCTATAGGTATATGGACACATTTAGAATGATTGTTCACTATTTTTTTAATTTGGGATAAAATTTACGAGATTTATTGATTATAATGGTGTTTGATACATAGAACAAAAGGAGGAGACAGATTGCGAAGATTGATTTTTTTCGGGGGTGCGGGTTTTTTATTGCTGTTTGCGCTAAGTTTTGCGAAGCCTGCTTCAGCCGCCTCGTCTACCATGTATACGTGGACACCGTCTAAGCTTTATAAAACGGCGTCCGGCGCGGCATACTCCAAAAATGTGAACAGCGGGACAGCGGTAACCGTCTACAGCAAGTCAGGCAAGCGCTATAAGGTGAAAGCAGGTGGGAAAACAGGTTACATTTATGCTAATAACCTGACAAGGAGCAAAGTGAAGAAAGAGGACTATTTTGGTTCGAAAATTTATAAACAGGCGGCAGTCGGACCGTATGTTGCTTCCGTGCCGGCAGGAAAGATGATGTATATCAAAATGGAAGCAACGAAAAACGGCATGTATCTGGTTCACGTAATCGGAACCGGGTACAGCGGCTATGTTGACAAAACCCATTTTATCAAGCCGGTTGTAAAATATACGTGGATGCCGTCTAAATTATACACATCCGCAACCGGAAATTCGTATAAAAAGACGATTAAAGATGGGCAAAAGGTGTCGGTTTTTAACGGGTCGCACGGCCGTTACCAAGTGAAAGCAGGCAATAGCTCCGGGTATATTTATGCGAACAACTTAACCGGCTTGCTCGCGAAAAAAACGGTCTATGCTTCTTCCAAACTGTATACGTCTTCATCCCATACAAAGTACACGGCTGTTATTAGACCGAATCAGCAGGTGTATGTGAAAGAAAGTAGCCAAAATATGTCCCATATCTGCGTCGTTGGGACGGCCCAAAGCGGTTGGATTTATACGAGCCACTTCACAAAACCTGCACCGGCAGCGGGCGGAACAACAAGCACAACGACGGGAACAAGCCAAACGGGGTCTTCCACAGCGGGCGGGAAAACGACAGGAACGGCAACCGGCAGCACGTCCGGATCTGCGTCCGGCACAACAGGGTCTGCCGCAGCAACAAGTGGCACGACCACAACGGGCAACACTGGATCAGGTTCTGCATCCGGAACGACCGCAACGGGCAACACTGGATCAGGTTCTGCATCCGGAACGACCACAACGGGCAACACTGGATCAGGTTCTGCATCCGGGACAGCTGCAACTGGCAACACCGGATCAGGTTCTGCATCCGGAACGACCACAACGGGCAGTGCCGGATCAGCCGCTGCATCCGCCACGACGACAAAGGGACTGGATGTCAGCCATTATCAAACTCTGACACAAGACAGTTTTAACCTTATGAAGAGCCAGGGCTACAATTTTGTCATTCTGAAAGCAACAGAAGGAAGCGGATATACGGATTCGAAGTTTTATACCTATTATAAGTATGCCAGAAACGCCGGCTTGTCGGTCCATGCTTATCATATGATCGGCAATTCCACCACCACTTCCGCACAGCATATTGCAGAAGCCAAGCATTTTTATCAAGTGCTGGCCCAAACAAAGGCGAAAACCGGCTATGCGTTTACGGGCTACGCTTTCGAAGATATAGAACCTACCGGGACGAATAGCATTACAACAACTTGGTGGGCAAATGCGGCCCCGGCTTGTGCTGGCTATTTCTTAAATGAAATGCAGACGCTCGGGCAGGCGAAAGTGGGCATTTATGCCGGCTACTTTAATTGGAAAAGCTATCTTGAGGGCCATACAGATTCTTGGCCTAGCAATACCAAAATCTGGCTGGCACGGTATAACATCACGCTCGGTACGAATGCAGACGTTTGGCAGTACACCGAAACCGGAACGATCGATGGCATCACCGGCCATTTTGACCTTGATATCAGCTATGATCCTGATTTTTAAAAGATGTTCTCAAAAAAAAAACGGCGAGAAACTGCTCTCGCCGTTTTGATTTGGCTTCCATCAGCATTGGAACATCCGGGCCAGCGCGCGGTATGATCGCAGAAATTTTCCCCGCTCGCTGGTTCAGGCCTCCACAAGCTTCCCGTTTGTTGCCGGCTCAGGTCTTTCGCATCTTCCAACTTTTCTATTGGTCAAGCGCCGGGCTGCCAAACGGCTCAAGCGGGGAGATTTTGATCAGGCATCCGCAAATTCGCGGATTTTTTTAGCTGCTTTTCTGCTTGCCCCTCCCGGCAGGACAGTAAGCCCATAGAGTAAAAGCATAAAGAAAGCACATCCAAACAGCCATCTGTACAGGTGCCGGTTTATATGGGGACCGGTAATCTGTTTTGATACGGTAAACGTAAGGTCTGTTTTTGCCATCGGTTTGCCGTTTTGGTAAAATTGGCCCCCTCCGTACAAATCCATCTGCTCAAAATGTCCGCTTGGGCCGTTCGCATGAAGGAACATCCGGGCATGCGCCGGTCCGTAGAGTTGTTCGACCCGGAGTGCATAATGCCTGTTTTCACCGGGCAAGGCTTTTTTCAAAAGAAATGCCTTATAGCCGTTTGTTTTTCGCTTATGGTTTGTAAATTTTCGTTCAAACACCATTTTTTGCCGCCCGCCGCTTTTATGCCATAAAGAAACGCGGTATGCGGCTTTACCGTGGAATCGGGCAGGCATAAAAGCGACTCGGTCGAAAGCTTTGTCTGCGATAAACGTTTGGGTAACGGTATGATGCCGGTCAACAAGCGCAACAGGTTTTCCTCTGGCCGCCTGCTGGTTGACGATATAATCCTCGTATTTTTCGGTTGTCCCTGTGAATGCTTTTTCATTCCATTTGGCGCAAACGGCGAGCAGGACAATAAGGCTTAAAACGAGCAGCCAGTTTCCTGCTGTTTGCAGTTTCCATCTTTTTTGTGCCGGCAGCCATTTTTTTGCTTCCAAGAACTGATGCATCTTTTCAAGACCCCGTGCAGCGCAAAAAATCATCAATGGCGTGAACAGGAGGGAGTAGCGCGGTTCTGCTTCCCAAATAAAAACGAAAAACAAGTAGCTGCCAAATAAGCAAATTTGCATGAGTAATTGAACATCAAATCTTATTTTACGGAAGAACGTTAAGCCCGAAACGGCCAGCAGAAAGAGCGTTGCGATATGAAATACCTGGATGATAAACAACAGCACTTTATTCTGGTCTCCGTAAACATAGCGGTATGCGGCGTTGTAATGGTCCATCCGCTGATTGTACTTGGCGTAGGCCTGATCGCCTTGTGAAAATGTGCGGAAGGCTTTTACCGCCCAAAGCTTGAGTAGACCGGATGTACCCCTCGTTTCGATCCGCTGTTTGATCAGTGCATAATCCGCCTGTTTTTTTGCCTGTTGGGTGGGAAGACTTTCTGACAATCTCGTATCCGCGACATTGTATCGGCCTTCATTTGAAAGGCCAAGCGCCAGCCAGTGGGTTACCGGCGCCTTGATGGTCGCGTTTTCCCGGTAGCCGAGATGGTGGTAATACGCCTCTGCCCCAAAAGTGACAGGCAAAAAAACAAGCATAATGAACGCTATTCGCAGCACGGTTTGTTTCAGCCGGAGCGTGTAGAGCATGTAGATCAAAAGGGCAGGCAAAAGTAATACCATATTTTCCCTTAATTGGCATCCAACTGCAAGCACTGCACCAAGCAGAAAAAGGTATACCGGGCGCCCCGTCCGACTGTGGCCATACCAAAAATACACCGCCATGGACGGAAAGGCGATCGCAAGGCTTTCTGTATAAAAATACGGGATATAAAGAAAGAGCGGCAGCCATGTGATGGTGAAAACAAGCAGCAAATTTCCCGTTTTGCGGCCGGATGTTTTCACCGCCAGCAGCCAGAGAAAAAAGATCCCGATATTCAGGAATAAAGCCGCTGCCAGCTTATCTACAATCAAAAACCAGTCTGGATTTCCAAACGCTAGGTAGCGGTAAAGCAGGTAACGGGCAATGGTAATCGGTACATTGTTCGGGTACAGCTGTAAATAGTACTCATTTCCGAGCAATGTCCCGTGCTTTAATAAATACAAAGCTTCCAGATAAATATGGCCACCATCCACCTTGGGCGGCTGCACCCCGTGAAACAGGATAAGAATCGCCGTTTCAATAGACAAAATAANGGCAAACAAAAAGGCTGCCATTNTTTTCAGCCCTTTGTCTGAAAGCCTTGCAAAAATGCGGNAACAGCCAAGATAAAACAGGATGGCCACTACGGAAAAGAGGAACAGCGCTGCCATCTGCCCCGTTGAAATATTCCATTTTCCATCAAGCAGCACGAAATGCGGGTCATCTTTTTTGGCCCACAGCGGTGCGATAAAGAAACTGCCGATTGTGATAAGAGCGCATGACACCGTAAATATGATACTGAAAAGACTAATGGTTATCTTCTTCACGAACATGGAGGACTCACCTCATGTAATGTTCTTTACGCATAGAATCCATTCTCTGGCGTGTAATAGGTTAGTGGTGCATGAAAACAGTCTTTTTTATCATGCCCCGCCGCCTGCACTTCGTATTCTTGCATAATTTTCCAGGTTTCTCAAGGGACCAGTATAGCGGCTTATTCTGAATAAACCGTGAGAATTCAATGAAAAAACCCGCAGTTTTTCAGCAACCAATGCGGCACGCGGGAAACTGGCGACAAGCCTGCCGGTGATTTACGTGAAAGGTTTTCCGAGCGAAATACCGCGCAGCACGGTTCTATATAAGTTTTTACATCAAGCCTGAGCACCAAATTGCACGACGACTGTTTTTTACAGCAGGCAACAGAACTGCGATATATTTAGAAAAAATTGTCGGTTGATTTCCATCCTTTTGCATGGTCGTTTTAAGGAGGTGAAATGTTGGTCCAAAACGCCCTTAAAAGCCGTGCAGGCGGCTGCTGCTCAAAATACGGCCAATATTGGCAAAATACTTGTTGTAAGACATCCATCCGGTATACAATTCAATTGTTTAAAATCTGCTTTTTTGGTAAAAAACAGAATGAACTTCCCGGCAATTGCGGAAGTCTATTTATTGTAAAAAGAACAGGCTTCCGGAAAAGGAGGAAGACAGCTTGGCTAAAGTGCTCATTTTACCGCTTTTAAAAATGCCGTCCGGCCATCATCAGGTCGCAGAGGCGTTAATGCATAAATTGAAATGTATGGACAGTACCATTGAAATGAAAAAAGTTGATTTGATTTCCTATACGAGCGGGACGCTGGAGAAAATCGTCACGAAAATGTATTTGAAATGGATCCAGAAAGCACCGCGGACATACCAATGGGTGTACAAACATTTTATTTATGCGGATGCCGACCAGACCGCATTAATGAAANTCTATGAACTCTCTTTTATTAAGCAAATGGAAAAACTGATTGCCGAGGAAAATCCGGATCTTGTCATTTGCACGCANAGTTTTCCGTCGATGCTGCTCAGCCGGCTGAAGTCAAAAGGAAAAATTGATGTCCCGGTTATCAATGCNTACACTGATTTTTTCGTCAACGGCTTGTGGGGAAAGAAAGAAATTGACATCCATTTTGTGCCGAACCAAACGATCAAAACGACGCTCATCTGTAACGGCGT
>JGI26051J44788_1001034_pt1 | contig 10683 bp, 11 predicted proteins | sample HigsolmetaGSP13D_FD_44788 | JGI IMG/M metagenome (IMG submission 44788) | reverse complement strand
CCCCCTCCCTCTCTTCTCATACACCGTATGGAAATAGAAGAGGATGGGATGGCTAACGCAGGGATTTACAGGTCGGCTCCATGGTCAAGCTGCCCGAGGATGAGGACACGCCCGAGAAGCGCGTGCGCAAGATCTTCCGCATGATGGACAAGGACGAGAACGGCAGCCTGGACCTCGAGGAGTTCAAGGAGGGCAGCAAGCGCGACGAGACCATCGTCAGCGCGCTGTCACTGTACGACGGGCTTGTCTGATCTTATCCACTTTGTATCTATCCACGCGTTGGGACTGTCGAGTGTGATTCCCCTTTTTTTTGCCTGTTTATATCTGCATGTTCGTGTATAAAAGGCACACGGCCCTGATTTGATTGATGACCCTGGCGTTGGATGAGCCTGCTTTGCTGTCTGTCTTTTGTGTGGCGTGTGTGTGTGTGCATCTTGTCTGCGTGTTTTGTATCTGGTCTCTGTGTGTGTGCGCGTCTTGTCTGTTGGCTACCTCTGCATCTGCGCTGGCTCTCCTTTCGGCTGTACTGTACAGTGGGCACGGGCGTGGGAGGCTGTATATCTCGTCGTATGCCATCTGATTGCTTCTCTGTTGCCATTCTCGCGAGTCCTCTCCGTGTAGTGCTGTGTCTTCGTACCGCGTAGGGAGAAGAGAACGTGCGCATGCCGGATCGTTGGGAGACCCCCGACTCGAGGTCGTCTTCCTCTCGGCTCGTCTTGTATCATGGGCAGATGGGCAGCGCGCCTATCGCAGCAGGGAGCTGCCCGGATCTGCGTCCAGCGAGCGAACCGTGAAGGCCCAACTCCCCGCTGTTCTCCTGCGTCCTTATCCTCCCCCTCCTGATGACCCCTCCCTGATAGTCGAGGGTCCTCGGGGCTCTCTCGACCCACCCTTCTAGCTCCTAACTACCCGCTTGATGCAGTTCCTCCAGAAAAAACATGTCCAGATCGATATCTATCTATCTATCTACAGTAGCTACAAGCTACAGTCTTGTGCACAGCACAGCACAGCACAGCACAACGCTCGCGGACTCGACCCAGCGCGGTTGCGATGGGATCGATGGCGCGCGTCCGTCTGTCCGCAGTACAGTACATAGTACGTAGTACATATTATGATTATTAGGTAGTGCCTGCGGTGCCTGGACATCGAGCTCGAGATCGAATCGATATCGGGGCTTCTCCGCTGCCCCCACCTACCCCGGATGCCGATGGATATCCCCCAGGGTCTTCCTTTCAAGCTTGGTTTCGGTTTCGTCTTGAATCCTGTGAAAAGCTTCCGCCGCGACGAAACGGAGTCGCACCCGCGCGCGGTGCTGGGGGCACGGGTAGTGTGGTATGGTATAGAAAGTACGGAGTAGTACATGTACTGTACATGTAGCATATCCTGCCTGCAGCGCCCTTCGGCACTGGTCAGCTCAGGAGGGATGGAGAGGTGGAGAGGGGGGATTCCTCGTTGTTCCTTGAACAAGGATTGATTTTGTCGTGATTGACCGCTTTTTTTTTCGCAGGCAGGCATCTTGACTCAATGAGTTGCCTGGGCTAGCTAGCAGGTTAGGTTAGTGTTGGGTTAGGAGGTCATGACGCGCATGGCCCTAGGCATGATGAGCTAGCCTTCAGGAGTCATCGGTGGCCGGCCAGCAGCCAGAGACAGCAGGGCAGTCAAACTCTCAGTGTGGTGGAGATGATGACATTGGAAATGTTGTGGGAAGCAGGAAAGGCAGGCTGACGCGCGGGAGGGCTATATATGTAGGCAAGGCTGCCAGCCAGGCTGGCCCACTCTGACACTTGTTGATTGATTCCAAGACAAAAGTGTGTCCCTTTTCTGATGAGGATTCCGAAAAATTGTGGCCAGTTGTGGCCTTTGGAAAGAGGACAGTCGGTTATAGAGTCTGCCAATTTACATAATCTGATTGATTGCCGCATCTCTTCTCAGGTTCATACTGAAATTGCAGGCCTGCATATCAATCTCATGTGTCATTACAGTGAATGTCATACAGTGGTATGCCTGCATCCAGATTGGATTGGATCGACTGGCCGTGCAAAGAGTGCTGCATGCTTACTTCCCTGTGGCGTTGATTCCGCTCTTTCTTGTCTGTTCACTTGCTGCTTCCAAGTCATTCATATATACAAGTCGCAAGATTTATCATATCATCTGTCATCTGTTATTTCTACACGCGGTGTTTTCAATGAGGTACGATTGATCTGTATGAATTGTATTCAGCTGCACTCCTGACCTGGACATGGATCAATCAAGCAGCAGACAAGTCTTGGTGTGATTACCTTACTAAGTACAGCGCATATATATATATAAGAGGGAGAGAGGGAGTGTGTGTGTTTGGGGGTGTGTGTACTGTACTGCTTGCTCAGTGCAATGGTGATAATTGCATAATGTGTATTGAATTGTGGAATTCAGTACTATGTTATATATCCAACTGGATATATATTATACAGTGCAAGCTTCTAGAACACAACTTTTTTATAGATAGCTAGCTAGAGAGATAGAGAGAGGTAGATCTCTCTTAGCAACTCAGAACTCTTCACTTTGATGCTTTACTGTCTGATCTGCATGTTCTGTGTAGCTCTGTCGTATATAGTGTTAACAGGCTATCATTCCCAGGATGAATAAATATATAGCCCTGATCATAATTGGTATATTGCATGATATTCACCTCGATTGATATCTAAGATATCTGAGCTGAGGATCTGCATATAAAGATTATTAAGATTTCAGTTAGAGAGAGCCTCCAGCTTCATCCGCTGCTGCATTTTATACTGACCTTCATAAATGTGACAGACATACTTCTTGCTTGTCAACGTTCAACAACCATCTCTCCTGCTGTCACTGTAGTGGGAGACTGAGTATCAGCTAGCTGTTCTGGCTGTACCATCATGAAAAGCATCTGTCAAACCAAAATACCGCACAACTACAAAAAGAGGCCATGACCGCTGACTGAAGCGAGAACTGGTATTTTGGCGTCTAACAGCATCTCTTTGCAATGTGATGCCGGTGAAGAAAGACTGGCGGGAACGACTACAATGCTGGTCTCCTTTGTGAACTCTGTAGCCTCGCAGTCACCTCGCAGCGGGGTCAAGTTGCGCCGTGTAAACACATATGGCTCCCCTGGCTTGCATGGCGTAGTGTTCCAAAGCTCAGCGTTGTCCGCGTCAACAAGCGAGGGGTTTGAATCTAGGCTGCAGCGTTCGGGGTGGAAGCTGTTGCAATGCAGACAAAGAACTGCCAAAGGCAGTAGAGGCATATGCAGGGTCTAACTCCCGACTCGCTACCGACGACGAACCCTTAATCTTCCAACAGAGGCATGGCATGCTTATACACTTGTTACCTGTACAGTACATGTAGCTAAAAGAAAACAACCGATGATTTATGGGTTAAGTGCATCTAGAAATTTCAATTTACTTCACTGGAGGATAATATAGCGAGTATAAATAATGACGTTAATCCATAGCTCCAGTGTACGTTGATTCACTAAAACAACACAGATTCATCGACAATACACAGTACTGGGGCATGAGGAGAAACGGCATATTAGCGTCTTTGACTGTGTCAGCCAATATCATGTACTGTACACAGGAGTACTCTGTATAATCCTTTCTCCTAACACCAGCATGGAGAGCTAAGTAGCCCCCGTGTACTAGTCCTGTGCACTTCTTGTTGATAGCAAGCTGCAGGCTCTCTTACAAATACCTGAATATCTTCGATTATCTCTCCCTGGCCCTGTTTATCCTGTGTGTTGCAGAAAATCTCACAATATTAGAAGTGAGATTATATAATGCTGGGACGTGGAGGCATATGAGACCGGGGCCGAAGAGACTGATTCAGGGCTATACTTGCAAAGTTTTTGTAACACAACATCCGGGTTATATGGTATTCAGCCAGTCTGACAAAATCCCTTGCAAATAACGTAGTTGAGAAGCGAGCGAGCGGCATCACCTTTGACAGATAGATGAAAGGGTATTGCAAGAATCCCAAAGTTGAAACAAATGACTCCACAGGCCTATGGCCTAGCTATGAACAAAATCCATTGACTCAAAACCCAGTACAACAAGCGCTGCAGAAGATCATTCTGGCTTTCTACCATAGACAACATAAAATGAAACATTGCATGAATATTACGATTCCTCGCATCATTCAGGACCTTCGCCGCAAGAACGGTCACTTCTTCTGGCTTCCAGTTTTCATATCTTGTCAACACTGCCATTGCTGTTGCCTCAAAGCCACTCTCAGCTTGCAGCAAATTCCAAGTCCCAAGCTTTTTCTGGTTTATGGGTCAGGGATGTAAACAACACTTGCAGCACTCTGGGAGAGTATATACATACATAATATGGATCCTTTGGCCAGGTCCCCAAAGGCAGTCGGTACTTTTCAACTGGATGTCCACAAAGCCTGCCTCACGAAACCACTGTTCCAAATGTGGTCCTGGGTCTATCATAATTCCTGCATTTTTAAAAGCTAAAATAGCATAATCATAGTATTGTTCAATTGATGTGCCTTTTGTGGACCCATCTTCTGAATACAATGTTGGATCCCAGTCCTGCATTTCAACCCATCCTCCAGGGGCAGCATGCTTGTAACATTGTTTCAGCAGCCTGGGATGGTCCTTGATACTGGCAGCCAGGTAACGGCCATGGATAATTGTACAGTTGGTCATGCACCCAATCATCCTCCATGTCATCTATGAGGAATTTACAATTTGGTGGGACAAGAGTCGGCTGAATAGGACTCAGATCAATACCAAAAACCTCAGCTGCAGGGAATTGATCAGCACTAAGTAGATAACTATGTTAGAACAGAGTGGATCATGACACCAGCATGGGGATATGGGAGATGTTGCAACATACAACTGCATGGCCCAAATTCCAGTCCCTGTACCAAGATCAATAGCATGTTGTGGTGACTTGATAGGTGCCCTGAACAGTTTATGATCCAGCATCACCATTATCATTTCATGCACCATATCCAGACAATCCTTTTCATCTTCATCATTTGGCAAGAGTAAGTGCCATTGCGGTATCTGTGAAATGTCCTGCCATTTTCATGCCTGTAATTAAGGACCGATGAGGTGAGAGAAGCAGTGTAGGTTGAAAGCTCCTTTCCATAAGTAGAATCATTCTCAGTAGCCTCGTGATCAATTTCAATATCTGTATGGGTTAGGCCAGTGGCTTGTTTGGTGTTTTGGCTGACTTGACCAGTGGGTGACTCGACGTTTGCATTGTCTTGGTCAATTGATGCTTCAGCATTTGGGTTGTCTTGTTCAGTGGATCCAGCCATTGACTTCAAGTATCCTCAAATCTAGGAATGATCAAAAGCATAAAGAGGCGACTTCGGAAATGGCCACCTGCAGTCGCGAGCGAACTGTTCTAAAATATGCTTGTTGAATTCAGCACTTCAGAATGTCCTGGGAGATAGTTGATAACAGCAGTTGTTGAAAGGATTTCAATGTGGATGTGTGCTTGATAGGAAGTACCTGTACTAAGCTAACAGGCCTTCTCCTAAGAGGCGCCAACAGCGTGATATGTATAGGTACCATCAGCGCAACCCTGCTTTTCAAAATCCTGTAAGTACCTGATTTGTAAGAGATTGTTATCGGCGGTTGATGTGGCAGGTCTCATAATGCCTGTCATTTTTCCAGGGTATAGCCGCCGGCGAGCTTGCTAGTCATGTCCAGCAGCAACACCAATTTGGGCTATCCCTGTTGCGGTTTTATCGTCCGCTCGGGATTCTTGATTTCTGGTGGGCAGCCTGAGCTGCTATTTACCTGCCTATGCAGGTAACAAGTAAAAGCGGTCAGATCCATCTCTTATATGTCAGTCAACAAATTGAAGCTCTTCAAAACAAGCTGTTGTCAGCAGCAAGCATCTTGCTGGATCTAGTGGATAACCTGGACAATCAATACAATATTGCACAGTATATTGCCAATGAGGCTCATAAACTATGAGACAAATTCAGAATAGAAGAAGAACTTGAGAGTAAGATTGTCTCCAGTGTTACAAATAGTGCTAGAGGTATGTTATTACACTTCTCTGATTCATTGCGCTTCATTGTGGCACTTTTATCTAGTTCTCTGACTACTTTACAATAGGCATGTTCTTGCATGCAAAGTTATAGACAACCTTCTGAACCAACCAAATCAAGAGTCCCTGATAGATGAACTCGATTTCCTGAACTTGATAAAGTGTAAGTACAGTCACATGTTGCTTTCTTCTGGCAGACTCCATGGCCGCTCCTATTATGCTAACTTTTTATTGTTATAACATAGCTACGAACGAGTGGTATCTACCGTGCTGAAGAGGTTGTGGTGACTAGCAGACACTACCGGGGAGATGGCGTTGAAGAGAATTCATGATCATACAGAGTACAGCGGAGAAGCGGGTTTTCTCCCTATATGGACCCTCCAGTTCCTGGAGACCTTCAGACTTTGAGCATCCAAGCAACACTTCAATGATTTGCGCGCTTGAATAAAAGGGAGGAGTTGTCAAGGACCCAAAAGAGATATCTTATGCACCCTTCAAGGTCTTCATATGGACCAACGCCGTTCGCTTATGGTTCATGCAGCGGCGGCGGGGAAGTTCATGTTGGCGTGCGCCAGCGCTGAGGCCAACGGTGTGTCTACCGGGTCAGGTAAATCAAAAGCCAGTAGAAAACGGTGCAGTGCCGTCTAGGCCGTCGGGGACTGCGGTTCTGTACTGCAAGTGAACACCTGATTTTTCATGACAAGCAGCCGAATCGTAACGATTCCAGTGGCTGCTACGGAGTACACCGGACATTGGCCGCTGTCCTTGTCAAGGTGTCTACGCAGGTATGGTAAGCCCAGCTTACATACTGCACTCATACATGCCGGCTAGAAAAGCGAATCCCACAGTTGTTGGTATGGATCTCCGGCCTATTGCCGGCAATACATAATCTGACTACTACTTATGCTGCTGTTCTGCGCAATAAGTACATTGGTAAGCACACGTTCCAAGTGGCTGGAGGGAATTGGATCATCGCTCTTTGGGGATGGTTATTTGCTTGATCTGCTTCCAGTGCACCTATAGTGACGGCTCACCCATTATCTAGTCTTTTTGAATTCATGGGAGGACCCTTCCAGCTCTGCTGGAGTATCCTCCGCACTTAAATCACTCGGGACTTTTGTTAGAATCCTTTGAGATCATACAGAAGGAATGGAACCATCTGGTGGATTACTCAGTCCTACAGATCCCAAGAACGTAGCGATCATGTACTCTGTTCTGGGGATCTGTTTTCATCTTTCTATCCGAACGATTGAGATAGATTACAGGATATGGCGTCTGCTGGGAGTCTACATTGTCCTTTGGGCCGCGCTGACAGGTGTATACCTGAATGTGCACAACCTGCCCCTGCTGCAGGCCATCAAACTGTCCTCTCTCGCTGGATCTTGTTTCAACGCTGGTCTCACTGTTAGCATCACTGTCTATCGTTTGTTCTTTCATCGCCTGCGGCGCTTCCCAGGGCCGTGGGGCGCGAAACTGAGCCGCTTCTATAACGTGTGGTTGGCTTTCGAATCGCGCCAGTACTACCTTGAGGTGGAAGACATGCATCGGAAGAATGGGGATTTCGTTCTCACCGGTAGGGATCCTTATCAATCAGGCAGCTCATGTGAACTCTATTTACAACTCCTCTTCAAGGACCCCGAGAGATATCCATCAATCGGCCCTCGGCAGCTGTCCTTGTCAACGGACCTCACTCGGAGTGCCGCAAATCTCCGTTTTACAGTCAGGTTTCCGGCGATGTGGCTAAAATATCCGTTCTCTCGAGCCGGGACCCCGATGACCATCGTCGCAGACGGAGAGCGTGGGATCGAGGGTTCGGCATCAAAGGTCTGGTCTTGGACGCCTACACATTGTGATAGCACTTCATGTGCTACCTTTCGCGCGTGATCTTTAGTCCATACTGACGCTGGAATGACGGTGTAGCGCTTGGGAGATACGAACCCAGAATCAAATCCAGAGTCGATGTTTTTCTCAGGCAGATGAAGGCACAGCAGAGCTGTCCCGTTAATATTACTGATTGGGCTTACGTACCTTACATACGATGTGATGGGGAAGGTAGGCTTTGATAAAGATTTCCATCAGCTCGAAAGCGTATCTGAACACGATACCCTTAAAGATCTACATGGCCAAATGGCGATTGTTGGTCTCTTATCTCGCGTTCCTTGGCTGCTGTCGATGTTGGCGTCATTTCCAAGTCTCATTGGCAGCTACGGAGCATTCTTCGATTATGTTCCAAAGCAGGTAGAGGAGAAAAAGAAAGTAAGTCTATTTGCTTGGTAGGCTCCTGGGAGGTTCGGATTTAAAAGAGAGATACCAGGTATGGCAATCCAATAAGGAGGTCCCGGATGACATTTTCTCCTGGAGCCTAAAGGCAATTGACGAGAATGATCAGTCCGCACCTCCTGGAGAATTCGCCCTCAGGGAAGATGCTCGCCTCATCATCATCGCGGGAAGGTGAGCAATATGCTCAAAACTTGGCTGAGTGTAATCAATCCAGACCAGTCAAGAAGCTGACAGGTTGCAAGTGATACCACAGGAACAACACTTGCCCACGCCATGTTTGTCTTGGCATCCAATCCGTCGGTCTACCGACGTCTGCAGAAGCACATGGACAATATATTCCCGAAGGCGATGCGTCCTGGAGTTATGAGAAGGTCAAAATTTCCCATACCTAGATGCCATCATCAATGGAACCCTCCGCCTCAAACCTGTTGTGCCAAGCGGATTGTCGCGGGTCACACCTCCTCAGGGACTCCAAATCGATGAAGTGTGGATCCCTGGAGACACAATTGTGGTGATCCCACAATGGGTGATCCATCGAGACGAACGATACTTTGTTCGGGCCTTGGAATTCCTCCCCGAGCGCTGGTTGGTCGAGAAAGGACGTTTGATAAAGGATGAACGGGCTTTCTTTCCTTTCCAGATTGGTGAGCACTGCACTCCCTTTTTTTCCCCTCAGTTCTAGAAACGGGCCTATTTCTCGTCACATCAGCTTTCTAACATCCCTTACTTCCAGGCCCCTACGCGTGCGCTGGAAAGCAACTGGCTCTTATTACATTACGGAGCACATTGTCCCGCATCGCTCTCAATTTCGATATCTCATTTGCGCCTGACGAGGATGGTGTGGCGTTCGACAAAGGTGCTAAGGACGCCTTCACCTTCCAGCTGCAACCCTTACGGCTGGTATTCAAGGAACGGAACAAAGCAGGTACGGTGGCTGCATCTTAACACTGGACTGGTATGGTCCTTATGTGCCGATGGTAGGGAAATATAAAGACAGCTCCACAACCCTGTTTCAAAGTTGCGGGTCGCATGACAGAACCACAGGCCCCATTAACTACCATTTGAGCTTGCAGCCCAGTACATATTAACAGCCTAGCTACCTCCAAATAATTCTAACTCGCATTCCCAAATTTTCACTCGTCCGCGGTTGCTTGAGTTGCCCTACCTTCTGTCCCGGTGAATTGGGAGTCATTCGATCAATAGGAAGGTCGTTTTCTGATGCAATGAAACCAACACAAAAGAGAAATAGAGAAATGCTTGTCTCTTTCAGACGTAGCTCTGTGTACAAAGAACGTCCAGCTTCCTCGAGCGGTTCAGACGAAGGGAGTTTAGCCCGACTTTTTATAAAGGCGGTGGGCAGGGCGGTGAGGAGACTTGTCCTGGCCAAGACCACGTAGCGGCATCCATGGGCATGTCAACGCTGGAGTTGTACAGGCTTCACCTCTCTCCACCGGGGCCTTCGTGTGCTCGTCGCAGCTCTGCATGAGCGCTTCGTCTTCTTCTCCTGCATGGTGGCCCTGTGCACTGTATGTCCGTTCCCCGAGCCCGCCTGTCAATTGCCCTGTCATTGTTGGGTCTAGACGCTTGCTAATCTGAAGCTGTGCTCTGGAGGCGCCCACGATGTGGTCGACGGGTCGATTAGCTCTCCTCGCCTCTCTGCTCGCGTCCTCCGCGTCGTTGACCTCAGCGTTCTATCTCCCCGGTGTGGCTCCCACGTCCTACGATGAGGGGCAGGCCGTGCCGCTGTTTGTCAACCACCTGACGCCTGGCCTCGCCCGGCAGGACGACCAGCTGCATTCCGTCCTCTCCTACGATTACTACTACCCTGCGTTCCACTTCTGTCGACCAAAGGATGGACCGAAGGATGTCCGGGAGTCGTTGGGGAGCATCATCTTTGGTGACCGCATCCGCACGTCGCCATTCGAGCTGCACATGGCCAAGAACGAGACGTGCAAGGCAGTCTGCGAGGAGGTCAAGTTCGACGCGCGCAGCGCCAAGTTCACCAACGAGAGGATCGAGCAGGGGTACAACATCAACTGGCTGGTCGATGGCCTACCAGCTGCCCAGGTCAATGTGGATGCCATGACCAACGCCGAGTTCTACAGCCCTGGGTTTGCTCTGGGAACAGTGGATGAGAACAATGGACGACCGCTGCTGAACAACCACTTTGACATCCTGGTCGAATATCACCGTGTCGGTTTGGCGAGTAAGAACAAGTATCGGGTGGTCGGGGTGATTGTGCAACCGAGCTCGCGACGCGACTCGAAGATCCTGGATGATGGAAAGGTCGACTGCGGCGGAGGCGGCCCGCCTCTGATTCTGAACGAGGAGGACGAGACTCCGGTGACCTGGACATACAGTGTGTACTGGCGGG
>JGI26051J44788_1001031_pt1 | contig 10695 bp, 5 predicted proteins | sample HigsolmetaGSP13D_FD_44788 | JGI IMG/M metagenome (IMG submission 44788) | reverse complement strand
TCTCCCCATGGGAGACACGCTGCCAGTCACTGTAGGATTCTTCGACCCGCCTCTCGACCTCCTTCAGCGCCAGGAACAGGTGTCCCGGACCTCCTGCCGCCTTCTCACGATTTGCTCTCTCCATGGCCTTGCGCCAGGGACGAACAAGGTCCTCGTCCTTACCGCGGTATGCATCCAACTCGTCGCAGAGATCCTCAAACTTCTTCAGGAGATCATTCTTCTGCTTCTCAGCAACTTCGAACCTTAGGTAGTCGATGATGTTGGATGGCTTCCATTTGCGTCTTCCGGGATCCTTGTATGCCGGGGGCAGCCGCATCCGCGGGCTGATCTTTTTGCGGTACTTCTGCCAGGCTTCCTCGGACAGCTGTACACCCGCCTTCCGGCCATCAACAAGATAACTGAGAAGGCACGCCAGTTCTTTCGCCTTTTCGCAGTTGACCGATCCCTCTTCCTCATAGATGATCTTCTCGTGCTCCAGAGTACACCGTCCGAGGTTTGAGAGAGTCAGATTGAACATGAAAGTTTTCTCGATGAATTCATCTGTCGAGTGGATCTCTTTCATAGGGGTCGAATGCTTCTGGAGTCCAAAGTATTCTGGTGGAGTATTCTCGGGCTCGGGAGGTGGAGTGTTCTTGAAACTCTTGACAATACCCTGGTCCCAGCAGATCCATGGCATGTCACCGTCATAGTCACCACCGGAAAGCATTTGCGCAAGGGGTTTGTCCCCTTTGGTTGGGAACACGATCACGTCCTTGAAATGGCGCAACTCTGGCTTCCAGACGGCCCTTCGCCGCTGGATGTCTGAAGGCAGGTGAGCAGGCAGGCGAGCCACGAGAACATCGACGCCGTCGAGCAGATTGTCCTCAAAAGCAGGATCCTGCCACTGGGTGGAAAAACCGAGGTGAACTTCATCCTCATTCAATACGCCATACGGATCGGCGATACAATACGCATACGTGGAAAGCGGCACACGGATATGAATGTCCTCAACGTAGCGGTCCAGCGTGGCTTTCAGACAGTGTCGAAGGCGGTCCCGTAGAGGAGGGAAGTTCCGCGGGGAGAAACCCGCTTCCAAAAGTCGAATGATGCACTCGGCATCATCAAGGATCCATTGATCTAATCGCCTGAATTTATTGCGAGAAAGACCATCCTCGGCTAAGGGTCTTATCTTCTGGATTAGGTTTCTGCCGAGGATGATGCTGTCTTGTTCAATGACCTCTGCAAAGTCTTGATACATTTGCTCTATGCCTCTGCGCATGAGCTCTGCAACATATTCCCTCACCCGTCCTCCATGCTCCAATATTGTGAGAAGCTGAACATTCAAGTCCCCCGGGTGCAAAGGCTTCGCCCAATTTGCGACTTCAAACGTCAGCTGCTCGTCATCAACGGAACTGGGGTCCCAGTAACAAGGGTGCGGCTTGATCTTGAGTTGGGAGTCAGAAATCTGGATCCAGAAACCTCTATCCCCGGCTGATATGGAGGAGTTATGCTTATCTACCATCCACAACCCTTTCGCTCCCGCGATACGGCCCTGGAAGCAGCTAGGGGTGTTTCCAGAGATACCCAGATGATCACAGATCTCTCGCGCGAGTGCTCTTGACATAAGAGCGCAGCCATCATTCATGACTTGTTTCCCCGGGATATCTTTCAAATGCAGAATTTCCTCTGGTCGCAGAACAACAGTAGCCCATGTTTTTGACAGTCCCAGACCAATTCGCTGAAAGAGCTTGCAGTCGGACTGCTCTATGTTTGCGTCGCGGGCTATGTGCCACTCAAGCAATGCCTCAAGGCTCATTGGAGTGTGTTGATCGCAGGATTGGTTGACAGGTGCTACTACTGGTGGCCGTGGGTTGCTATGGTCAAAGTCGATTCCGTCAATCGCAAAGAATACAACCCTGAATCGAATATCCCCATTTCTCTTCTTTTTTGTGTTTGCGTCCTCAACGTAGAATGGCCTCCACTTCCTCCCAAGGCAGTGGTGAACATTCTGGGTCAGCCATTTCACGATGCTTTCACGCAGAAGAGACGGGGGAGAGGTGGATCTGAGGTGAGGTGGTGGACGTGTTGGAGCTGGTATCGTCAGGCTCAAGAAGCGATCAGACCCGAACCGTCTGTGGAAGCGGCAGGTCCGTTCGATTTTCAATGGATTCAGTCTTAACTTCAGAATGCCGGGTTCGGACTTTTCACACCAATCCAATTCACCGGTGAGCACCACAACCTCAGAATGCTTAGCGGTGTCCTTGAATCGCTCGACCGCAGCGGCCCAGGCCCTAGGGGCTGACTTTTCCGGAAGAGGCATGCTGCGTCTCTGGCTGTGAGTTGCAACCCATTCCCAAAACCTTTCATAATCGTATGTCATGCTATCCCCCGCGAGCATCATATTAAAGGGTATCCCCCAGGCTCTAGCGATTCTTTCCAGTTCGTACCGGTGCCGTAAAGAGATGGAACGCGAAAAGCTCTCTTGACTGGCGAAGGGACCATTCTGAAGAAGGTCACTGATGAGCTTTTGTTTGCACTGCGCTGCAGAAGAAGACTTGTTCTCCACTTTTGCCGCTTCTGCCGCGTCAAACAGATCCTTCACTTCTTGGCTGAGCGTTACCCCCGTCATCTGACTACTCTGGCTGGGATCATCGTCCATAGGCACTGTGATATCCGTGATGTCCGTGTTGAACGAAGTACCCAGAGCGCGAGAGCCTTGCGAACTGAATATTCCTGACGTTGTGGTGGTCGAAAAGCTGACAGTCGGGTCATCTTTCGGCGCTGGATCAGCGAGCAGCTTTGAGGGTGCCATGAACTCGACAATTGTGGATTGTCTCTTCTTAGTCTTCCTGGAATCGAGCTCCTGAGAGCCATCAACGAAAGAATTAGTTTTGCCTATAGCATCAAAATCGAGTTCATCGAAATCGGAGTCATCGAATTCGTCCTGCGCTTTCACAGACGGAGATCGATTGGCGAGGCAGATGAGTGGGGAGCTAGGAGCTGTGGCAAATACCTCTTTTTCCTCAATCGACTTTCGTTTAGTCAACACTGGCCGGTCGGGAACTTTTAATTCGGAATCAGCGGCATCGCTTGCCCGCTGGGGCCCATTTGAAAGATCCCTGGGACGATCCAAGGGAAGCGAGCCATTCGACCCTTGTGTGAGAAGATATATCTCATCTCTTATCAACTTTTCAAAATACCTGAGACGTTCCTGCCGTTCTTCCTCCGGAATGGCTTTATAACCATCTGTCCGCAGAAAGTATCTTGTCGGCAGCGTGCCGAATTCTTGACGCGGTTTGAACACCCATTGTGATAGTCGGGGTCCGGCCCACTCCTCGAAATTGGCAATGACACTCCGAACATCGGCACTGCGATTGTAATACAGCCACCTGAGGCCATTAAAACACTTATTTTCGAGAGACTCCCTTTGCTTTTCCCGGACCGACGGCGAGAAGATGGGGTCGTTCGGAATTTGCAGGTCGTATTTCACGTTGAGGGACTCGATGATGCGGCTCAGCTCCTCTCCCGACTTCTTGGCGGGAGTACGGGGGTTCGACCGGTTTGTCATGGTAGGACAGGATGAGCGAGTGTCCTGTGCTGTACACAACCTCTCTCATACACGAGATCCTTCAGGACTCGAACGGCGGACGGAACCGGAGGAACTCGTTGCATCCAAACGCGCTCAAGCGCGCATCGAAGCAAGGATCGCAGAACCAATTTGCAGGAGTGACTTGCGCGGAATACGAATAAGTGGGACAAGGCGAGAAAACAACAGGCTGGTTCATCTGGGACAGGACATTTTAAGTTCAGAGCAGATGCCACAAAGCGCTTGTTCAAGAGCAACCAAGAAGTGAGTCACAAAGAGAAAACAAGAGAAAAAAACAGAAACAACGACAAAGAGCACCTAGATACGAAATCCTGCGTGCGGTATGTGTGCAGTTCCTCGGCGATTGATATTGCGTGCGTGACTGAGGGGTCAGGATGTATGCAGCAGTACATGAACAAAGCAAGGGGGTAGATGCATGCGACAGCGGCAGAGACAAGCGGGGAAAGATTGATTAGAAGAGCGGCAACCAAAAAGAAGAGCAACGCTAGTCCATAGTTCTGACCAGCACTGCAGCAATAATGGCATTCGATGAAGCACACTCTCTAACAGGGATCGGTGTCTTTGATCCTTGTCTAGCCTGCCTCCCTTTATCCTTAGGTCTCCTTGCAGGCTTGGGGAGTGGTAGACCAGAACAACAGGCGGCTGATATAAATGATGTATCAATCAAGAGGACATACATAATTCATCTATCAATCAATCATCCTGGACGAATCCATCCACATGATTATTGCAATTGAACTGTGTGGGCAAAATGAATGGTACGATCCTGTTCGTCAGGCATCGAACGAACGAACAATCAATCGATCGACTGGTGAGGCGCTCAGAGTTCCAAGGCCCGGCCCGGCTACAAAGTGCAGGGCCGAGGAACCCCCGTTGAACCTTTGAACCTCTTAGAAGAATCATTTTGGAAGTGCCCCTAATCGCGATTTTTATTAGTGAGATGCTGCCCGGTCGACGGGAGTGGATGGACGGCCGACAGCTCGCTCCACACCCCACCATGCCCGGGCTTTCGCGTGAACCGAACCTGTTACTAGGGACAGACTAGTTGCGGACAGACAGATAGCCAAGCGTTGGACGTGGTGTCTGTAAGAACTGGGGGAAATAAAAGAGATATCTCAATCTGCAGAAAAGCAACGGTTCATAATCTAGAGAGATATACTAAACTGACCACTTGGTTGACTGGATTAGAAAAAGAAATTGGGTGAGAGCGGTAAGGCTTTGCCGCTTTGCCCTGGAAGCCGTCAGCCTCAGGCATGGGACTGCGGGGTGCGGTCACTGCACCTTGTGCGCCGGGTGCGGGCCGAGAAGGAACGGCTCAAACAATGCTTTAATCTTGATTGTCGCATTAATAGGTATTGTCCTTCGATATGAGTGTATCTGCCTCCTAGATCTGTAATAATAGAATAACACAGAGTATTATGCAAAAAAAAACAATGATTTTATTGCAACACAGAAGAAACCAGATGACGGATGATTCACCAGTGGGCAAGGTAGGTTGGGGCTTCAGTACATATGTACCGAGTACAGGTACTTGGAAGTCAAAGACCACGTGATATTATCCTTCCCTCGTCTCAAAGAAAATGAGGATTCATTCAATGTTCTCATAGACCATTGAATAGGATAGGACAGTACTAGCTATGTATGTACAGTACAGTACCCGAGTCCACTGTATAACATGAGTACAACATACAGGCATAACAATATGCGGGACAGACATTCCGCAAATACACACGCATCTCACATCACTCACATCAATGACCATGGCAATGTCACGCACGTAATGAGCAAAGGAAAGAGAGAAAAAGGGGAAAAAAAAGGACAAGAGGAAAAGTTGAAGAAGCCCCGCTCCATCGGATCAGAACAGCCACGACACAAAGGTCCGATAGAACCAATTGTACTGCTGGCGCTGCTCCGACTCGGCCGCCTTGCGCGCGAGGAAATTGGCCTCCTCGCGGTCGATGACGTCCTTGCCGGTCCAGAGGTCAGCCTCGTGCGGGTCGACGCCCTTGCAGCCCGTGACGAGCTTGTAGCCGAAGATGAGGATCAGGTAGAGCGGGATGCCCAGGTAGGCGGTGATGAAGTTCTTGTAGTCGAAGTTGCCCCACTTGGGGTTGTGCGTGAACACGTCGAAGTTCTTGGTCAGCGAGATGACGATGCAGAAGACCAGGGCGCCCCACGACCCGTACACGCCCAGCGGCGCCTTGAACGCCAGCGCCGAGTCGGGCACCTGCTGCGCCTTACGGGCCCGCACGAAGTAGATGTGCGTCACGAGGATCGAGACCCAGGTGAGCAGGCCGAAGATGGTGACCAGGTTGACGAAGTAGCCGAAGACGGTCTTGGAGTCGTTGGAGACGTTCATGTAGGCCAGCAGGGCGAAGAGGGTGGACACGCCGAGAGCGTAGATGGGGACGCCCCGTCGGTCGGTCCGTGAGAGGAACGCGGGCGCTTTGCCTTCTCTGGAGAGGCCGTAGATGGTTCGGGTCGCGATGTAGAGGTCGGAGTTGGAGGCCGAAAAGACGAAGAGCAGGATGCAGGCGTTCAAGATATCCGGCAGGGCGGGGATACCGGCAAGTTGGATGGCCACAACGAAGGGCGAAGCCGCGGCCGAGCTGGCGGCCTTTGTGGCGAACGCAAGCTCCTTGGAATCGTACGGCACGAGCATGCCGACCAGAAAGACGCTGAGAACGTAGAAAAACAGGATTCGGTAGAAGGTGAGCCGGATCGCGCGCGGGATCGTCCTGCGAGGGTTCTGAGCCTCACCGACAGTCACACCGACGAGCTCAGTTCCCAGGTAGGCAAATGTCGCAGAGACCATGGTGGCCCAGAACGCATAGAATCGTCCCGCGGGCCCGTCATCGATGTACGAGTTGAAGGCGCCTGGCTTCTTCCAGTACCGGAAGCCTTTCCTGTCATGGTCGGGTCCGCCTCCCAGCGCGAGGATGAGGGACAGGAGGATGAGCCCGACAATGACGATGACCTTGAACGAAGAGAGCCAGAATTCGAATTCACCGAAGAATCGAATGCCAAAATAGTTGATGCAGACGATCAGGACCAAAAATATAGTGATCCACACGCCGGGATTGACACGATCAGCGGGCAGCCAGTACGATATGACGAGCGCACCTGCTGTCAGTTGATTAGGTGTGACAATAATGTACTTGAACCAATATCTGTACCCAAAAAAAACACGGATTAGCGAAAAACACAATATACAGCTGATAAAGAAGGGGGGATAGGGACTTACGTCCAACCCAGGGTAAAACCGAGAGCAGGGTCACAGAATCGAACAGCATAACCGGTAAAACCAGAGGGCAGAGGCAGCCAGGCAGCCATCTCTCCGAGAGCACACATGACCAGATAGACGACGAATCCAACAACCGAGTAGGAAATAAGGATAGAAGCAGGCTATGATAATCAGCAACAAACTATCGTGTGCTACGATGGCGACAACCTACCCCAGCCCTAAAGAAGCGATGTCAGCATCATGAGCTCTTTTGAATTCGCAAACTTGTGGGTGACACTCACTTGGCAAGAGCGCTTCCGGTACCGATAATCAATCCCGTCCCAATAGCACCACCGATGGCTGATCACGAATCAATTGGGAAATGCTCCATGGCGCTGGTGAAAAAGAGGAGTTGCATACCAATCATAGTGATGTGACGAGCTTTCAGGCCACGATGGAGGTCGACTCGCGGTCCCTCTCGGACCACGCCCTCCTCCGGAGCGGCCACGGCCCCGGCGCTGTACTCATTCTTGGTCGGGCTGTCCATCGAGGACCCCTCCTCTTTTCGATTCCACACTCCCATTCCGAGTTCTGACGGCGGCCTGTGAACAGGACCTTCTGTTGAGGAACTAGGTAGCGGCAAGTTGTATCACCCTGTTTAAGAGCGAATCCTCCCTGCAGGGAGGACAAGGTCCTGGCGATTGCGAGTGCCGGCTATTGATCGGTGCGCGAGGAGTCTGGCGCCGTTGGAAACAATTATAAAATAAATATCACGGGTGGGAGATTCTCTTCGGAGGGTCTTGGGTAGGAAGAAGGCCCAGGGAGGAAGAATAGGAATTACCGGCTGCCCCGTCCTCTGGGATGTACTGTACAATGGGCAAGACTCGAAGAGAAAAAGAACAGAGGCAGAAGCAGAAGAAACGCGCGACGGTGCGCCGGGCCGGGGTTTTGAGGGCGAGTCGAGACCATGGCTTGAGCCGCGAGATGGAGCCGCTCCAGATAACGCCCCTCGAGCTCGTGGGCGCATTGGAGCTGTGAGCGGCTGGCCTGGCGGAACGGACGAGGCCCCGACCCACGGGCGCGGTCGCCAAGCGCTCGCGCGAGAGGAGCGGACGCATCTCCTCTGTCGCTCCCAGGCTTGGGTCGCACTGCGTGCCGCTAGCGGCATCCGCCCGCGCCGTGAACCGTATCTGCCCGCTTAGCTCGGACAGGCCACCTAGACGGCGAGTCCCTGGATGTGGTCCGCGGTACACGGCGTACAGGGACATCGGATCTTCTTATCGTTGGGCTAGAGAAGAAGGGTCATTGGTGCGATTTTCGCCAAGATCTGAGGAACAGGCGAACCTGGTCTTGTGGGCGTGGCATGTCGGGGTGAGGATAAGGTAAGGTTATCTTCGGCGGTTGCCCATCGTGGAAAAGTTCGAGAACGCCGTTCCGCACAGTGATCCGTGGACGTCAGATTCTTCTGTCCTCGACGTTGCCCAGGACGCCGGTTTGACACTTTGACGTCACCAGCACAGCCCAGACTCTCCGCGCCTGAAAAGCAGTGTCTTGCCAGAGAGTTAGCGAGTCCGAGGGCGCATGGGTCAGCGCAGAGACAAGATAACACGTGTGCATGTGACCGGGCCCCTGCCCCGGTCCGGGGAAAGCTGCAGGCGCGGCGGTTCTCTTCTCCAGGACTCTTGGCGCGTCCACCGCGGGACTTCTGGTTGGAAATCAAGCCCGCTGGTGACTGGACGGACTACGGAGTCGCTGGGTGAGGCGAAGTCTCACTCTGTACTCCGTACTCTGTCGTATATACCAGCGGGCGGTTTTTGTTGTTTTGAAACAACTGTTTCCAGATGCTCTCTCTTCAGCCCGTTGATCCACTTCGTTCCGAGTAGACGGTCTCGGCTCGGCCTGCCCAAAGCGAGCTCCCATGGCATGCAGGCCCCGCTAAGGTGGACGGAGCTCTCCGCACACTGTGATAAATTTTTCTTCCCTATCACCGAAATTATTAATAATCCAGGCCTCCCGCCCACCCACCTTCGTCTGTGTCTTCCGTCTGCTTGATGACGGCATGCCGGGCAAATGAGCGCCCACTAGCCGTCGCCCTGCTCTGTGGTACAACACGAATGCGCGGAAGATACTGCGGTAGTGCTACAGGTCGTACGGAATCGCAAAGATGGCACGATCCAACCCGAATCACCTCCGGCGACCACCACTGATAGCCATGGCCAGCAAACGGGCCCTTTGCGGCTGGGATCGGCTATCGGGTTCAGAGCCCGTCCTACCGGGCGTTACGGTTGCAGCAAGTCGACCCTCCCACCCCGCGCGTCAGGGCTGCACTCCGGACGGAGGTCTCTGATGGACGCGGAACCTGAGGCTCAAGGCTGACCACATCAACGCGCACGCCTCGCCTCCGTATCCCTCCATCTTCCCTGCGCACCAAAGCAGGTCTGCATCTTAGCTTTGTATGAACAGGCAGTTCACCTAAACACGCTCATGAGGTGCTTCTGTGCAGGCAATGTTGGGGGCGCCCGGGCCACACACGGGTTCAGATAGCGCGAGGTTTCCCCTCGGGTCCCCCCGGCGAGCGACTCAGCGTTGAAGAACTTCCAAGTTGGCTGCGTCGCACCTCGAAGCGGGATGGCTCCGCTTGGCGCGGTCTCCGCCGCTGATAACATCGCGCTGGAGGCTTGGCGCGCGCCGCCGCACCCCCTTGGACAAAAGCCGGCGTGTGCGCCCCGCTGTCGTCGACCGCTACCATCCCCTCTGGTTTGTGGTGCAGCAGTCCCCTTGCTTTTTCTTACTGTAGCCCCAGTCTCGAAGCTCGGATAAGCTTAGCGGCTCCATTGTTCTTGCTGCAAGATAATCACTACTGGTGCATTTCTTACCTTATTCTGTTTGCCAAAGTTTAGGTACAGTACATACCCCGTAACCCCAGTCGCTAAAAATGGTCCCAGCTTCCAGCGGTTTCCCGGCAATTCATCGACCATATTGCTCTATCACCACAACCGACCACATGGATACAAACGAAGCACATTGCATATCTATAAGTACCTCAGTACACAGCATATCCATCTCTCTCGAAGAGTCTAAAGATTCCCTTCTTTCAAGAGCCATCTATCTATCTTATCGGAATGCAGAAAGCTGCATACTCACTCAGTTCTCCGCTCTTATTCTATATAGCACCCACGCAGCCATGTATACAGTACACGAACCGACAGCAAGCTTCAGCGCCCTGGTCAACTATCTATAATAGTGGATTGATTATAGGTCTTCCACTCACATTTATCATTCGCGCACCAGCGCCCCGACACGATAAATACGAGCACAACCCCTGCCACTCTCGTAATAGGAGTGTGTCGCGCTTAAAACAACCGCCGCGTATTACAAGCCACGCTTTCGAGAGTCGGCCTCGGACATGAGACGGACCCCGTGCCCTAGATCTCCAGTCCGAGCCAGGCGAACTTCCAGTGTTCAACTCAAACTGTAGAATCGATCACCATCCCATGGCGCAGCTTCCTTAATAGGAGGGACCTCGGGAGGGAGCGGAGAGTGCCCGAGCGGGATCGTTCGTTCTCAGCCGCAAGGGCAGTGGACTCGGAGAGTCACGAGACTACGGCGCAAGCTGACGTCCCTGCCGGTTGGTGATGCTCGGGTCACTTCGTAAATAGTCTACCTACAACTTCCTGCAGTGCTTGCAGATTGCAGCTGTCTCCGTTGGTGCCTTATGTTTCTTTCCGCGGGCTTTTTATATGAATTTGAAAAATCATTAAGGTTTCATTAATTGAGCACCTACATGTAACGACAGGCCTAGATAACTAGACCTAATAGGGCCGTTGGTTTATCTTGAAGACAAGAAACAAGGGGGTGAGCAATATAAAAGTAAGAATAAGCCTGT
>JGI26051J44788_1001025_pt1 | contig 10726 bp, 9 predicted proteins | sample HigsolmetaGSP13D_FD_44788 | JGI IMG/M metagenome (IMG submission 44788) | reverse complement strand
CCTCGTCCTCCTCCCTCACCAGCTCCTCCTCGACCACCTCGTGCCCACCCAACCGGCCCCTCCGCATCCTGCCCCTCCTGCACCTCATCCACGGGCCCCTCTGGCGCCTCCTGTTCCAGCGGCCCGCTGACGCCCTCGAGCACTCGGTCTCGCCGCAGACCCCCAACGAGTACATGATCACGGACAATGACCCGCTCGTCAACACGTACATCAGCGTGCCCAAGGAGATGAGCATGCTCAACTGCGCCGCCTTCGTGGCGGGCATCATCGAGGGTGTGTGCGACGGGTGCGGGTTCGAGGCGAAAGTCACGGCGCATAATCAGCCGACGGACATGTGGCCGAGTCGGACGGTGTTCTTGGTGCGGTTTGGGGACAGTGTCATGGAGAGGGAGAAGATGCTGGAGAGGGCGGGGGTGAAATAAAAATAAAATAACCTGGAATGAACGGTGACGTTTTTGACGTGTTCAGGATCTTCCACCACCCTCTCCCGTGATCTATCTATATATCCGCCGAAGAAAAAGGGTGTAGGGATTGAGTTAAGGAGACCTGAGAAAAGGGGGGCCTCATATTGTTACTGTTATCGTTGAGACGGGTATTCATCAGCAATGGCGTTACGGGAGGGTTGTTTATTTGGGTTTGAAGATATATTCGACGATTGTTGCTATGGCAGGGCGTTACGTTGCATTCACTCACAGAACAGAAGCATTGGCTGCTTCTCTCTTTTTCTTCACCTGGACATATTACCGCGGGATTAGAAACGTCGCGGAGATGTACGCATATGGTGTGTATGTACTGTACATTCAGATCAGGTCTCGGGGCCAATCGTTGGATTCGATTAAAGCGTCCCTTACTACTGCAGTCTATGTGTCTCAAGGAGGCGCCTGCTTGCTACATTTTGCCTCAGAGATCTAATTAATTAGTTGACCACTCGAGTCCTCTTCAAAACAAAATGAAGACTTGGGTGTATACTCCTACACCAAAAACAAGAAATGCATATCTATCTCAGGTCCCGTGCCATGAAAAAATGAGTCATTATGCACAATAGAATATAATAAACTACCCAGATGGTTTGAATACCCCGAACGCCAGCAACAAGATGCGCGCGCATATACCCGACATTAATTAATGAATTAGGTGTCTTTCTCTCATGAAGCAACGCTCTCCACCCGCCGCCGCTTGTCCCGGTCATCATACGGTGAATGGCTCCGTTTCCTGCGGCCCCTGTCTTCATAATCCCTGTATTGGTCTCTGGAACGGTCTCTCCGGTCATCCTCTCGATGTCTGTCCCGATCATCGTAACGATCTCTCCAACCGTCGTCCCGATACCGCCTCCTGTCATCGTACCGATCTCTGGACCTGGATCTGGATCTCGACCTCCGTCTCGGTGGTGGTGAACGCGACCGCGACCGCGACCGCGACCGTGACAGTGACCGTCGTCTGTCTCTGTCTCTGTCCCTGTCCCTGACCGCACTGGCGTTGGCACCCGTCGGTCCCCTGTCACGATCATCCCGGCGGTCTCGGTCTCGATCGGGCAAGAATCGCTCATCCTTGATGCCCAGGGGGACGCCGTCACGGCGGCTGCCTCCTCCGCGCGGTCGGTTATCGAGGATGCCCTCGCCCCAACGGCCCGTGTCTTCGGTTCTGAGATCCTTATACTTGGTCCTTCCCTTCTTTCCGAGTTTGGTCAGATCTCGGATCTGCATGTACTGTGGCAGCGTCTCGCGGTTCACGTCGTCCACGAACTTGCTGCCCATGGGGTTCCGCTTATTCAGGCCCTCACGCTCCAGCTGGTCCTGGAAGAAGGCACCCTTGTGGAAGTAGCGCTGCATGAAGCCCGCCTGGCCGCGGGTGGCCTCGCGCTCCTCCTTCTGCTTGGCCAGGAACTCGCGGTCCTCGCGCTCGCGCTCCTCCGCGGTGAGGTTCCGGCGGCGCTCGATCTCCTCGCGCTCCCTCTCCGCGGCCTCGATGGCCTCGCGCTGGCGCTTGATGCGCTTCAGCTCCCGGAGCTTCCACGCGGCATACTCCGCTTCGGGGTCGAGCCCGTCCCGGTCATCAACGGCGTCCTCCTCGCCTTCCTGCGCGACTATCTCGTCGTCATCCCACTGCTTCTTGCTCTCCGTGCGGGCGATTGCCTCCTTCTCGAGCTGTTCCCGGACAAGCATGTCCGCCTTCTCCTGCCGCTGTGCCCGCCGGGCTTCCGCCTCGGCGGCAGAATCAGCGGACGCAGGGGCCGCGGGTCCATTCGTAGCACCCTGACCGTTACGCTTATCTTTCTTGATGAACGTAGGCCGCAGGAGCATTCTCTTCGGAGTCTCCTCTTCAGAGCTCTCCTCTTCCTCCTCCTCTTCCTCTTCTTCCTCTTCCTCTTCACTTTCCTCTTCTTCCGCGGCAGCAGCAGCTACTCTCCCCGCCTGAGCGGCAGCCGCAGCGGGCTTAGCGGCCGCTTTCGCCTTCGCAGCGTCTTCATCATCGATCTCCTCCTCCGTCACGAACCCCTCCTCATCCTCATCTTCAATCTTCACCTCCTGAACCCCCTTTGTAATCTTCCCCGTCGCAGCTGCACCTGCCGGAAAAGAGGTCGCCTTCGGTGGCTGTGCCTGCTGCTTCTGCTGCTGTAGTTGCTGTTGTCGCCGCTGCGCTTCCTGCTGTTGCTGCTGCTCCTCCTCTTCCTCTTCTTCGTATTCCGACTCTGAGGGCTCTTCGGCGATCGGTTTTCCGGGGCGGTAGCGCTTCACCGGCTTCATAGGGTTCGCCGTCATGCCACGGCGGGCGCCAGGGAGAGTTGGTGGAGGCATGGTGTCGACGGCGGCGGCGGCGGAGGCCGCGACGAGAAAGTCGGGTGAAGTTGTTAAAAGTTAGCGGTTGCCTGGATTGAAACGAAGTCTCTTGACCGTCCCGCGACCGTGGGAAGTAGAGACTACTGTGTCTCCTATTTGAGGACACAGAGCAAGCCGCTTCTGCGTGCCGCGCTGGGGTATCTTGGATGCGGAGAGGTCGTGCGGCGCGTTGCGGTTCCAAGTCCGACGGGAAGCTTGCCACGGCCGTCTTTGGATGGAGCGCCTCGCGGGATGCCCTATTGTCACGTGACCTATACCAGGTATGCCTCGAGTGACAACTTGATTGTTTCCGTCCACCCCTGGGCTGGTGGTCGTGAGATTAAAGGTGAAGTAGAATTGGGGAGATTAATCGCATGGTTTTGTTATCTATTTGTCAAATGGAGCTCCAGGTGATGGTATTAGAATACTCGCAGATACACCACATGCAAAATATTTAAAGCATTCCATACTATATACGAGCATATGCATATATACTATTTCGTTCTTGAATTATGGGAAGTATTTACAGTAGAAGGTATGCATTAAAAGAAGCAAGGGAGATAGAACTTGGACTATAACGTACGGATAATTATGATTTTTTTTAAACGCACGTTGCAATGCACTCTTTAGGCCCCTAAATTTCCTATATCAAGGACACTTGACGAAGATATTGTGCACAAAATGCATTGTGTTCACATATATATCTATCCATAGAATTGGATCTCGCATTAGGAACCCAGAGTCCTTTGAAGGAGATGTATTAAAGTACATTACTCTCCAAACCACAAAGCACGTTAGAAACTAAAAGGAAGGTCATCCAAGGTTTCCAAGGTTAGCGCCGATGCAATCAATAACAAACAAGCCACTATCGATTGTCAAAAAGATACTTTTCATACTCGAAGTCAATTTTTTTGCTGAATGCATCGGCTCGGTTCCCTTGGCTTATCTGTTACTTATCGTCCTTTGTGTACTCTCTCCACTTGCTGCTATTTTGGTCGACAAAGATGTCAAGGGGCAAAGCACCCCAAGGTTCTGTTCTAGTCTCAAGAAGGGACACAAAAGGCAGCAGTTGCGGTCAATTACCGAGGGTTTACAAGCTACAAAAGGAGTCTCGTCCTCTAGACTTTATTATATAAAACTCGTGTTAGCGGTGATACCCAGGTCTAGCAGTTGGTCTATATACAGCACATAAGCACCGAGTATATACGTCACGAAAAACTCTGACGAGCTGGATACAGATCAGACTTCCACGCTTATAACAGCGATATATAGGCACCTTGCCCGTCGGACAGAATATAATGCTCCAGTGAGCTGTATTATCAACATCCACAGCCTCACAGACAATGTCGAACTCTTTCGATTGCGGTCGATGGACAGCCCAGAAAGACGCGACAACAGGACTCCAATGCTGTATTGCGCACCGCCAATCACACATGGTCATCTATTTTGATAACAGAGCAAGAGACCGTTTTGGAAGAGCTCGCAGAAAAATGCCATGCCACGAGAGAACTTGCTTGGGGTAATTATATTGTTCCAGGGATCAATTGTAAGGAATACGAACAACGTTTTGTCAATAGCAAGTGCGTGCATTATCAAAGTACGTGGACTGATCACTTGTTACTGTCGTTGATGCTTGTATTGGGCAATGAAACATTCGAACTCTACACTGACATTACCTATTACCAGATCGGAAGGAAGTTGCCCGCACTGCGCATCCACACAGCAGAATACCGCTATTGTCGAGAGAATTCCGACATAGCCCTCCTCGCCGACTAGACAACCCGCAAAGGCGAGCCGCAGTCGCCCTAGACTGCGAAATGATCGGGGTATTAGGGATAGGGAACGCGCAGAGCGAGCTCGTGCAGCTCTGCGCCGTCGATTTCCTCACCGGCGAGGTCCTCATTGACAAGTACGTAGTCCCCACCCGCGAGGTCGTCGACTGGCGTACGAGATATAGCGACGTCACGGAATCTCTGTTGGAACAGAAGAAGGCCGAAGGGCAGACCTTGAACGGCTGGCGGGAGGAAGAGCTATGGATGTATGTCGACGAGGACACTATCCTCGTCGGCCATGCCTTGAACAATGATCTCGAGGCGCTGAGAATGGTACATACGCGTGTCGTGGACTCGGCGATCTTGACTAAGAAGGCAGTATCCTGTTATTGTTACCGCACGTGGAAACTCAAGGCGCTGTGTCAAGAGCTGCTTGGAAAGGAGGTCCAGAACGATGCTGCAGCGAGGCACGATTGTCTTGAAGATACTTTTGCGGCCCGTGATGTTGTTCTGTTCTGTATTCAATATCCTGACAAACTGGAAGCTTGGGCTAGTTGATACAGGGACACGTATGCGTTTGCGGGCATCGTTTACGGATGTAAGGGTGGTAGCTCAGCCATTGTCCATGTCGCATGATAACTGTACAGACACCGTCTATTGTCACATTAAAGGATAGAGTCAAATTAGACTCTATGAAAAATCAAAATGCTTCGGATAATAGTCTCATAACTGCAATATTATTCCAGTAAGACGGTAAAGAAAGGAAAGTCGGAAGTAGAGTCTACTGAGTTTGTCTTGGAAGATGGAAGAGAAGGCCATTAAAACCACGTGACACCGCGTCACGCGAACGCGCCAGCGAACATCTCCATCGGCCGACTGCTTATCGAGGTGATACATCCATCGCAGCAAGCCCTTCCTACTTCCAGCACATCCATTCTATCTTCTCGATAACCTCGAAAACAACAATTGCTCCCCTATATCCCAACCAATCCCACACCGTCAAATCCCATCTAAAAACAAAACCCCCCATCCGTCGCCATGTCCCTCCAAACCCCCCGCGTCCTCCCCGCGCACCTGCACGCCTTCCACCCGTCGAGCGCCGGCCCGCGGCAGACGCAGACGGTGCGGCTGCTGGGCACGGTGACGGCGCTGCGCGGCGACACGGCGACCATCACGTGCGGGAACCACGGCGACGTGACGTTGGTGCTGAAGCCGGATTCGCACCTGCAGATGGGGAAGCTGGTCGAGGTCGTGGGCAAGGTGGTGGATCTGCCGGGGGGTCAGGTAAGCTTCTGGACTCTGGACTGTTCCAGCTAGCTAGGGGGTCTTGCGGGTTTGAGATAAGCGGATGTTAATATGTTATTGTCATATATAGGGCCTCGGCGTCCGTGTCCTGGGGACATTCGATTGGGGGAATCCCGCGAGTTGCGGTGCGTATTTATCCCTTGTTTTCTATCTGAGATGAAAAATAACAGGAAGTGGCTGACTGAACGTGTACAATGCAGACTACAAGATCTACGAACATGTCGTCGAAGTGACGCACCGGTACAAGGAGCTCTTCTACGATGCGAATGAATAAGGGATTGGAAAAAAAAAGGAAAGGGAAATAATTAGAATAGAAGACAGGGAGGATTTCCTACTTTGACATTTTCCGAGAGAGTCCGCAGGCGTGGTGCATACGAACGTGAATAATGGCTTTGCCTTGTCATGATATGATTATGATAGGAGATGGGAAAAGGAGAGAAGAAAAAGACGTCGAAGATACCCCTCTATCAATAATAGAATTCTAAAGGGCCGAACTGCGTGAGCATGATACGCATTCAAGAGATTCTGGAGAGTTGCATGGACGGGTCGGGAGATAATCCTGGGCGAATGATTGACACAAAAGCAAACCATGTTCCATGGGATTTGTGCATATGTCATCCCGCAACTTTAGACCTGGCTGGGAACAGTCACCGACAGATGATGCATGTGAAGTACGCTCGGGTACTGGAGCACCTTCCTAGGACGATAACTACAGTTCAAAGCAGGAATGTATAGTACGAAGAAATGCCAATATCGCCAGTTCAGATACCATATCCATTCGCACTAACGCTAATGCTGTGCTTTCCTTCGGAGTAAGCACCTAAATCCCTTTCCCTAATATCCCAAGCAACCGGACTTATTCCTCCGCCTCAAACAGCCGTCCCTGTGAATGTGGGTATAACTATGTACAAAAAATTCCACTGACGAACGCGAGAATATTCCTCAATCGCGATAACATTCGTTGAAGGACTATCATTCATTCCATGTAGTCTCTCCCACACCGTGCGCCGGTGAAAAATGCAAATGAGCGAGTGGAAAAAAAAGGAATTCGCAACCAGACTCGAATCTGGTGGTGCAAAGGATGATCCCGTACATGCAAAAGAACAGAAATAACCATTTCCTGCCTCGAACCAGACACGAGAAGCTGAAACAAGATCGAATCGACCAACGCCGTCGCTAAAAATGATCAGTGCGTAAACATGCAAGTATTTCTTCATGGCTGGACGCCAGGTGTCGCCTACGAATTAGGCGTGTTTGTGTTGGATTGCTGTTGTTGTGTCATGTTCGAGGACGTTGCGACGTCCGCGGTTTGTTTGCCGTTACCTGGAGCTGTAGGTTCCGCTCCTTTCCCTCCAGCATCCATATGTTGTGGATTCAGCGAGTCGGAGCTGAAAAAGCCAGATTCTGGAAGTTGTGAATTCTGATTGTGGTGGTCACCCGTCGAATGAGGGAAGATCATGTGTCCGAATTGTGAATTATGAAGGTTTTCCTTCTGGACCGAAGGATCAGAAAGAATTGCGTTGATCAGGTCTTCATCACTCGCAGAAACACTGAACGTCGTAGACTGTCCGTGCTTCTTGCGCTCTTCCCCATTGTCCTCGGCATCAGAGCCGACTGGAGACACATAGTCGGATGGGGCCCAATCGGCCCAGTTACCGCTAGCAGGGCATTTTGGCGGCTCAAAAGGGTAGAACGAGTCTGTCTGTGCAACCGACGCAGCATCTTCATCGAAGATGTCCATTATCATACCATCGATGACCTCGTAGTTGCCCGCCCGCGGACTGTTGCCATGGATCGAAGGGAGATCAGGGATATCCCCTCCGAAGTGCTTGCTAAGCTTATAGTCACGAGGCGTCAACCCGGAGTTTCCTCCCTGGGCACGCTGAAGCTTCTCAGCAGTCAGCTTTGTTGGTGTCGTCTTGGTGGACTCATCCCTTCTCTTCTCCGCCGTGGGTGAGACACACGGCAAAGAATGCCTCCTTTCTCCATTCGGCCGAGGGGTCCGTCGCTTGGGAGTCGGAGTGGAGGGGGGTTCAAATTCAAATTTTGAACTTTCGAAGAGATCGTCAAGATTATCATTATTATTATTCACACCATGGGTTTGGGGAGGCTGGTTTTCCTTGTCCTGGGGCCCGCCATCTGATGCCCGTGAAGCCATCCGGGGGCTGCTGCGTCGGGGACTGTTCATCAAGGAGTCACCCAACTCCTTCATCGCTCCTTCCTCGTGCGAATTTGGGAACAAGGCCCTCCGAACAGGCCTGGGGGTGAGATTGTTCTCAGAACCTGGAATGTTGCGAGTTTCGAGGTTGCGCGCAGGGCTCGATTGAATTGCTCGACGCAGCGCCTCCATAGCATCTTGCTCCTGCCAACGGTTCTCCGCGGTATCCGTCGTCCTCCTAGGCTCGACGCTGTTCGCGCGGCGCCGCTTTGAGGGAGGCTCCTGGATGTCTCCATCATTGTCGTGATCATTCTCCACATGGGGAGTGGTTCCCTCATCCGCAGCTGGAGAGGAAGCGTCCGTTGGACCCGGAGAGGATTCTGCAGGCTTCATTGTCTGAGCCTTACTGCGGGCTCTTGTAGCGGTACCGCCATTCGACAAGGGACCCTTGCGATTTCTCGAAGGGCGCTTCCTCTTGTCTTTTGGAGGCTTGTTCCACTTGTTCTCTGGCCGCATGTTCTTGAATTTGTGAAGCCACAAACCACAGGGATTGCAAAGAAGGATCTGCACGAAGTCGTTGTCTGTATCAGCCAACGTCTTCTTGAAGATCTTGAACTTGGTGACCCTGTCTTCTTCGTCTTTCTCCAGCACTTGCCAGAACAACATCGTCGGATCTTTGCAATATTCGTTTGCATCCTGCTCGCTGCCCTCAATGTCTTTCGACCAGGCCCTTCGCCAAGTGGGTGTTTCGATTGCTCCACAGTTCTCACAGTAAGGCGGAATCTGACCATCTCGGACACACTTTTCGAGGCGCGCCTGAACCTGTTTCAATCTCCTCGCACCCGCTCCGCTCCGGACCTTACCTTCCTCTATAGGCTGCGGGGCAGGCGTTTCCATGTTGGGAAGATCACTCATTGGGCCAGCCCATGAGTGAGGGTGTTGCACAGTGCCCGGCGGCGGTAGTACAGGGTCGCTTGCAGGGATGGCCTGCATAAGCTGCTCAACCTCGCTTTGCGACATGGGGGCAGGCGCCAGAGGCTTCGGTGCCTGTCTGGCACTGGCTCTGGAAGAAGGCCTAGAAGAAGGCCTGGATCCCGTGACCCTTGTTGGCTGACGTGGAAGTGGAGGAGCCTGCTCTGTCGAAGACTGATCTACAAGCCCATCGCTTGCCAAAAAGTTGTCATGGTGGTGGTGATGGTGATGATGATGCCCTTGAGCGGGAGGAAGGTTGGCAGGCGAAGCGGCTGCAGCCCCAGTGTCTACAGGCCGCTCCTCTGTGGTATTTCCGCTAGAGGTTGCTCTTCTGCATTCGTCCAATGGCGTCCCTGCGTCTTCATCTGCATTCGTCCGCGGGCATGCGTCGTCATCCAAGAGATCTTCTATCGGACCGCTCATGAAGCCGGAATCAGGCTCCATAGGCAAAGGCGGGAGGACGGGACTAGAACGGTTAGTGAACCCGCTGTCCATGACGGGCGGCGAGGAAGGCATATTGAACGGTGGGTCAAAGATGCCCTGGTAGCGGCTCTCTTCCGGCGAGGTAGCGGGGGGATCGGTAGAGGGACGGTCATCACCCATCGAGTAAGGCGAGGTGTAGGTCTGGGTTGATGACTCGCGCAGGAGACTTGGTGCAGGGCGGAGTCGACGAGGAAGCTCGTTTGTAGGGCGCGAAATGGGAGTTGGTGGACGGACAGGCTCTTCGTTGGACCGAGCCGAAGAGGTGGGAGGAGGATTCACAGGAGTTGGGCGGTGGATGCGAACTGAGGCAGCTGTACTTGCTACCACGCGCAATGACCCCGGCTGTCTCTCAATGTTATAGTCGTCTTTGTCTGTCCACTCTGGCCTGAACAGCTTGGCCCTCTTTCGTGGTTGTTGCTCTGTCGACTCCTCAGCGCTGCCATAGCCTGATTGTACAGATCCTCTTCGAGCGGTGTACGATGGCTGCCGTTGAAAGTCCATGTCACGCGTGGATGCTCTCGATGACGGCCGGAACGCCTCACTACCACCCCTATTGTTCTGATTGTGCTGCTGTTGCTGGCTATGTGGCCGCTGTCCACCCGGTGTTGATGTTCTGCTGGGGGGTCCAAATGTCGACTGTGCGGGAGATTGTGCCCGATAGCCCTCATTTCCGTTCCTGCTGAGTATATCTCTTGGGGTCGACCCTTCACTGAGGAGCTGGTGAAGCTTCTCAATGCCCGAGGGATCAATGGGCGAGGTTGTACGGTCCGTCAGCTGAGGCTTGTTGCGCGACAGCAAACCGGGGTTCTGCTGGAGGAAATTGGTCCACGCCTGGGCATCGAAGTCATGCGGGATGATACTGCTCAATTCTCGATACTTCTGGATGCTCTCAAGGTACTCGCTTTGCAAAACGGTGGGGACGGGAACGAGTCGAAGTCTGACCTCGAGGGTCTCCTGTGAACCTTTCGAGAAGAGGCCGAAAACATTTTTGGTGACACGCCCCGTCACCAACGTTTTGGACTGGTGGGCTGGCGCGTTGGGTGTGGGAGAGGCTGAGGCGAGGACCCATGATAACATTCCTTGGCCCACCAAGGGCGTCTCGTATTCGGAGTAGTCGTAGGCATACACTGTATAATCCTGGCCTAGCTTGGCCACCAGCTCAGGGCTGCATTGTGAGGTGAGTCACTGTCACTAGCCGGCTGCCGAAATGGAAGCGGGGG
>JGI26051J44788_1001022_pt1 | contig 10736 bp, 11 predicted proteins | sample HigsolmetaGSP13D_FD_44788 | JGI IMG/M metagenome (IMG submission 44788) | reverse complement strand
CCCCCCCCGCCCTCTCCGGAGGGGACCGCCAGATTATATATCCCACTACTGTGGATGAAACCAACTGAACAAGATCCAATATAATAAATGCATTCCTTTATGGGACTACTCCATATGATCTTGCAAGGTGGTCTTTCAAATTTCAAGAATTCAAATTAAATTAGCCCGTGGAGATGGAGATTCCTGTATTACTACCCCGTAATTCCACACAGACCCGCCCCGCTGCGGAATTATGCGCCCGGGGAGTCGGGGACAGACCAGATCCAAGGCTCAGGTCGGCCAAGCTATATGGCGGAACCAGAAAAAGGACTTATTAATGGGTTAGAGGATCCAGCAATGAGATTTCCCCCTTCATTCACGTTGTGAAGTTGTGACTTTTGTGAGAGTATCGAACAGCGTACTCCGTACGGAGTACTCCGAACCGGATGTCTTCCTATCCGTAGTCCAGCTTTCAACCTAAGGGATAGCCTAGGTTGCATGACTTGCATCCCAAGCCTGCTAAAAAAGGCTGCTGCTAGGCATTCGTTAGCGGGAAAAACCCTTGGTCTGGGTGCTGTCGCGTCTCGAGTCTCCCTATATTTCTGACAAAATAACCTTAAGAGAGAAGTTATATAGCGAGAAGACCCGAGAAACGTGTTGCCAGCTGCGACGCTGCATTGCAGAGCAAGCAAGACAAGAGGGGACGTCCGTGGATGGTCTAGAAGCAAGAGGCGCCCATTATTTCCCCGGCAGCAGCGAACTGTCTTGCGAGCTGGACCACCAAGCATAACCGTTCAGAAACGGGAAAAGCGCGGGTCGACGTCGTCTGTCAGTCTGTCTCGGTCCGCGGATCTGCCTGTAACCGGTGCTATGCTAGAGGATGCATCTCATCGCCGTCGTCTCTCGAGCCAGCAGGTTCACCTCGTCCTTTCAGAGCAGCCCGTAAGCGAAATTGCACGAGATCATCACAATGTAACGCGCCGCTGGCCTCCGTGCGGACTCTGCATACTCATCCATGCTGTGGACATGATGCTATAACGGCTGACGATCGCATTGGCCGATCAGAGGGTGCAGAAACACCCATCCCCTTGCGTCAGCTCCTTTCCCGCCTGGGGATGCGACGCATGCCACGCTGGGTCTGTCTCAGTGTCTGTCGAGGTCGAGAGAGCCGCTGGCCTTGGCGCCCGAGGGACATGTTTCCTGGCCAGCTGGTGTTATTTTATCTTATCGCGGCCAATAATGATGACGGCAGGGGGCGAACAGCCACCGACAGGGCGACGAGAGGAGAGACGTGTTCTGCAGGAGAGCTGGTCGACAGGGACCGTTGGCGCCCACGTTGCGATCGTCCGTCGCCGGCGCGCGTACCTGGACGCCCGGCGCCCGACGGCGCGGCGCTGCGTTTCCCCGTCGCGCCCCAGCCACACCCCTCGATCCCTCCCGTGCTGCTCACATCCCCGTCCTCGCCCTCCTCGCGTACTCTCTGTATATACTCAGATCAGGGCTTTCACCGGCCTTGCTGAACGCTGCTGCAACTCCTCCGTCGATAAGGTCACACTCTCCCCCGCGTCCTCGTCTCCATCCACCGCCGTTGCCGCGATCGTCACCAGTCCCATCCGTCTCGGGTCGCTGGGCGGCCTCAGGTTACACCGTATCTCCGACAACGCCTTCATCTTGACATCGCTGTGACGGCCAACCCCTGGCTATACCCCGCTCTGTCCTCGAAACCTCGACGCTCCCGCCTGAGGGCCTTGCAGATGTTGTCTCCCAAGTTGTCGGTTTCGGAGTGTCCAACACCCATCGTCCCCCAACGCGCACTGTAGGTGCCTCGCAATGTGGCTCTACAGAGGGGCGCAGTCTGCGATCTGGTATTACGCCTCGTGCACGCCATGTGCCGAATGCTTCGACCGCAGGAAACGGAAGAAGGAAGCAGAACGGTCGCAGCGTGAGAAGGCCAAGGCCGCTGCTCTGGTCACCGAACAACCGAGGCCCTTCCCGCAGCCCACACCGTTCAGTACCAACCCGGGATGGAAGGAAGAAATTGCGCTGGGCCCGGGCCCCCCAGCGAGGAGAGGGAGGCAGCGCACGAATAACAGGCCGAGGGGAGGTCAACAGGCAGGTGGGGAGTCCGCCAGCTTGTCTACGGAGTCGAGCAGGAGCGTAGGCGATGAGTCGTCTCAGAGAAAGGATAAACGATTGACCTGGATGCGGTACCAGAGGGAGGACGAGCCCCTCTGGGGTGAGGAGATCAAGGGATCTTCTGTCGGTATCTCTGGAGCAGGGAGGGCGGAAACGAGCAGCTCGAGCAAATACTATACCGCGAGAGTGCCTCCCGTGAACGACCTTCATCCTCCCATTGTTAGTTGTCCGACTAGCAGAGCAGAAGTGAGGTGGATGCTGCAGCCACCGCCTAGCGCCAGGGTCATGGCTGGAAAGGAGAGAGGCGTGTCAGCTCGCGGGAGCCGGGGCGCGAGCCGGGATGGCAGTGTTCGGAAAGGGGACTCCAGTCGGAAAGCATCACGACAAACACCAAAGAAGGAAGAGGGAGCAAAGGCACTGGGGCATTCAACCACCCGCGACGAACGGGCCAGTCGGCCTGACGACGGATCTCCGGCTCCTTCGAGGAAGAAATCCGAGAAGAAGCAGAGGCCTCCTCCGATCACAACATCAGATAACCCAGACTCCTCCCCAGGACATCTCAATCTGCCGAAACGACCGCCGCTCGCTACAATTGCATCCCATTCCCACTCAGTCACGGTTCCTCATACTCCCCCACCCCGCGATGAATTCTGCCTGCATGCATCACCGTCGATGAACTCGCGATCATATTCACCTTCTACCCTCTCCTCGTTAGCTGAGTCGTCAGAGGCGTCACCAGGGCTTTTCCGATGCCCTGAGACACCACGTTCACGGCCGGGCTCGGGTGACAGTGATCAGGCTTTCCGTCCTCCAGTTCCGAAACTGCTGCCCACGCTGCAGCCATTCTCCAAAGACATACAATCCCTCCATGTGGAAATCGATGACGAAAGGGACGGACTGAATGGCCCTGACCAACTTCGAAGAGTACGACCGTGGCGATGGAGCATGGACATATAACCGCAGCAGTACAGTCGTCGACTTATAACACCTGAGCCGCCCATCGGGATTCTGCGGTGGGCATAGATCTGAATCTCAGAACTCTCCCGTTTGAAATATACACGCGACTGGCTATTCGCAGGACGGATGCCTCTGTACAGGTCGTCGTTCGGACACGCGGCAGGACCAGATGCGACCGACGAACATGATATTGGCCCCCTTCCCTGCCCATGGAGTCCACTCATTACAGAGGCCACTGCTGACCTCAGATCCAGTCATTCCCTCCTTGCCTACATTTTACCTGGTTACTTGCCGTCTCTCCTTTTTGGCGCCTTGTACAATATACCACTCATCCTAATCGCAGCGCCTTTCCCTTCCATGTACCTAGTGCTCTCATCATCCACCACGTCTCCGCTGTTTTTCCTGCTGATTTCCTTTGTCTCGTCCCTCTTCCTGTCGCTCTGAATCTGCGTCTTGTCCGTCTCTGCATTCTGGTGTTTTGTTTTGGAATAATGATGTGTGTTTCGCGTCTGTGTTTGTGTCTGCATTTTGTGTCTCGTGTCTCGTGTCTTGTGTTTTGGGTTGTCTGGTATTGCATAGCAAAGCTCTTTTCTTAGCGAGTTTGCTCCTTGACTCGGTGACTGTCCATCGACCGGCCAGTTGCTTGACCTTTTTGCGTACCTCTCCACGCACACCTATATACGCACCCTACCCTAACCTGACCTAAATGTCGGGAAGAGAAGGCTAGACTATCGTCGCTACCTGACTTATTCTCGCTGTGCTGATTGGCAGTCCCTATCCATCCATCCCCATTCCGATTCCCATATATATCCCTAGATAGATGAAGAGACAGGGGAGGTAAGAAATGAAAGGAAAAGAGAAAGGAGAAAGGAGAAAAACCGCTATGTAGAAAAAAAGAAAAAAAACAATTGAACAAATCGACTCAAATTGAGTAGAATTGGGCTTCTGTTCTTTATTGGTTCTCTTATTTTGTTGAATCGTCGCCCCGCCTGCAATAAATAAATACCCCAGCGGATGGGTGTGTGCGTTGATCTATCTGCCTACCTACCTACCTACCTAATACCATGTCTTCTGGTCTGTATATATGTATCTGTATAGAGATTTCATTAGATATATATACAGATAAAGGTCATTCATCAATCAATCAATCAATCAATCGAGTGAGTGAGTGGTGAAAGCAACCATAAACACAAAATCTAAGATAGATAGATAGATAGATAGATGCCTAGATTAAGCTAGAAAGGTAAGACCATGATATAGAAGTTTGATTCCTGACGAAGTCGAAGAAAAGGACTTCAGGCTTCAGGTATAAGCAAACATTTAAATGCATATATGGATATTGGGTATGGGTACGTACGGACTATAAATCTGATACTAGGCTGATGCCTAGATAGATACTTAGATACTTAGATACCTAGATAGATACAACAAGTCGTGATCAGCCAGGCTATGTGTCATGTAGCCGAAAAAGAAAAATAAACAGCTTAGGACAGAGGATGAGTTCAAGATCATCAAACAGGCATCAGATCAGATCAGGTCGGATAAAACAGAGAAGATGCTCGCTCAAAATAGACTAATCACTGGCATGGAACGGAACGCTGCACTGCATAGCTGGCTGGCTGGCTGGCTGGCTGAAGTATTTCTTTCTAGCTAGATACTATGCAGAGGAACAACAACACAAAACAAAAAAACAAGGACATGGAAAGCGCCGGGAGGAGTAAAATTCAAAGGAAAAAAATGATGCAGCTTTTTTTGCAGGCATTTCCAGGACATGATGAGACATCATAAGGAGTTTGCAAAAAGTGCAGAACACTTATGTTTATGCAGTGGATATGCCCGGAGCTTCCCCTCCCATCTATCTAGTAGACCTTCTTCTTCTCGTCGACGCTTAATTGACCGGGTCCCATGTTGACCAGGAGGACCAGACCGCCACTGTAAAGAAACGCGGTATGTTAGCTTAGTACCGATTGAGCGCAATCTGCTGATATGGAGACAAGGGCACCTACACAATGGACAGGATCTGGAAGAAGTCGTACTTGGCAAAGTCCTTCTGCGGGTGGTGCGGGTGCAGCTAAGACAGGAGTTAGCAAACAACCAACCTCGCAGTACTCCACGACCAAGAGAAATCGTCCACATACCGTCCAGAAGTTGTTCACCAGCACGTTGAAGACACTCAGGATGACCACCAGCAGGACAGCGCTCCACTTGGCCTTGAACCCAACAACGACCATGACGCACGCCACAAATCCAAAGAAGCTAACCAGGATGCGCCAGAAACTCCACTCGCCCGAAAACACGAACCCGATGAACAGGAAGATGAGCAGCACGCGCCCGGCGAGCTGGACGTACATCTTGCGGTCCTTCTCGTCGATCTGGGGCAGGCCGGCCGGCACGAACCGCTTGCGGACCCACGAGTCCGAGAGCACCATGAGCAGGCCCCCGATGACGCTCAGGTTGCGCAGGAAGAAGTTCAGGTCGAAGATCAGCCCGTACCCGATCGCCTGGGTTATTACGACTCCCAGCAGACCCGCGACGGCGTACTCGCTCTTTTTCCGGGCGATGACGAGGAGAGAGCAGGAGAGCATGGTGATGACGTTCGCGATGAGGAAGAGGTGCGTTATACCCCATGGTACTGTAGAAACAAGACGTCACTGGTTAGAACTGATGTGCTCCTTTGCGGCTCGTGCGGACGGTCGCCCGGCAGGAGGTTGCCTCTGGATAAACAAGAAGAGCTTACTTTTTCGGTACTCGCGGAGATACAGCAGCTGGTCACTCCACTGCGTGATTATACGCAGCGCATCTTCCAAGAAGGTGACGACGATCAGGAAACGGCCGATCGCTGGGAGGTATCTGGAAAGAGGAGCAGAAAAACGCCGTCAGTTCCACGAGTTTGATCGACTTTGAAACTCTCCCCTTGTTTCCGGCCAACACGGAGACCACGGACGCTGGGGGGGATAAATCAAGAGACATACGGTTTGACAGGATCAGATATCGTGTCCAGCCAGTCCTCTATCTTGCTCGTCTGCTCCCGGATCGCATCCAGCGGGCTTGGATCACTCGTGGCGTCCGCCCTCCCTGGTCCGCCGAAGGGGTTCTGGTGTCCGAGATTGTAGCCCGCAGTCCCGCGTATCTGCGCCATGGCGGAGGAGAAGAAACCAAAATCAACGATCGCGTCACCGGGGGCGTCAAACGGAGGAGGGAGACGAAGAGAAGAACCAGCGGACGAGCGGTAAACACAGGGAGAGAGGGCGGGGTCTGCCTGAAGAGCCTGGCAAGTTATAGATAGATGGGGAGCTTGGGCGCCGTTCAGGACACGATGACCGTAACTCGGCCCTGGGACGGATCGGGCATGGTCGCCAAGAGCCAGGCGCGGACGAACAGCGATCGCCACGCGCTCGCGTCCCTTCAGCCCCAGCATCCAGAAATCCCGGTGCTTAGCATGACGATCTAACATGTCTCGGGATACAGCCGCTCGTTGCGGATCCACCGTGTATTTCTCGAAGCGGTTTCTCTTCTACTGCGGACACGCAAGGCAATACGCGCGAAGCACGTCTCTACTACGCGTACCGCATGAAACCGGAGCATCACATTGATTCCTGATCTCTATATCTATCCAATTACAGATATACGTGACAGTCGCTAGACCAACATCGCCACATGCCAGTGGATTGCATTCATTCGCCACTGTAGTACACGCATACAGAAGCTTGATGCGGGCAGGCTAGCACAACCTGCCCATAACCCATTGCATCATTAGGAGCATACAAGGACAATATGGAAAAACCAAACAAAGGGCAACAAAAGGGGGCGGGGTGAAAACCAGAGTCCGTGCCATTGTCAGGCGGGTTCTCCTCGGAGTACTGGACCATCTGTGCATATCCCACGTCTCGAAGAAACAGGACAGCAGCGATCAGCAGTCGAAATCCAGAGTTTGATCATGTATGAAACATTAACCGTGCAAGCTGTACTCTTGACGACTTGCAGGGAAGATAGCAATCGGATAAAGGTCACGAGAACTTCAAAGGAAACAGCGTCCTGCAAGGCACACAATCTGTCATTCAGGCAAGCGGTATGGTAATATTCACTCTGATGGTAAGCGCAGGGTAATTGGGGTGAGAATCTCTTGTCCGCATGGACAAGACAACAATATTCATATTGAACACACCATCGAATGGACGTCTTTTCCCCTGACCAAAATACGTGTACAGAGAAAACCTCGCCCGGTGGGAATTTAATAACATGAACCAGAACGCCAAAGTCATAAATAGATGGTAAATGGTACAGGGTAATGGTAGGGTGAAGAAGTAAAAGATAAGGACCCCGAGAGAAGAGACGCGGCAAGCGAATTTGAGAGGCGGGAGATGACTCAAGCAGCCCAGTCGGAGTCGAGAGGGTGACCCTTCACGCCAGGACGCGGGATCTCCTGGCGCGGGACCTCCTGCAGAAGGGGCATCGGCGGGACCTTCGCTTCGACCCAGTCGTTGAGGGCCTGGTTCTCGGAAGAACTGGCATCGGCATCGCTGACGCTCTCATCGGCCTTGCCGCTCTTTTTCTTGGCTTTCTTGTTGGAAACGGTGGTCCATTCGTTCTCGCTGCTCATGGCCTCGAGCATGCGCATCTGTTCGTCTTCAGGCGGCAGACCCTGGGTCCACTTTCCTTGAGTGGAATTTTCTGTAGCTGGTTGCGAAGACGTCTCCTTCTCGAAGGTATCGAGGAGTTCCACGTTCTGACTCGGGACTGCCGTCGAGGCACCGTTGGTCATGTTGATGGTGCCGTGGGCTTTCCAAGCATTGGGCAGAGGCGTCTGCTTGGATCTGGCGGCCTCACGGCGTTCAGCCTCCCGGGCTGTGTGGAGCTGTTTCTCAAGAAGCTTGAGCCTCTCTTTCTCCGCTTCCTGGACCTGCTGCTTCCTTGCCTCGTTCTTCAGCCTTTGCTGGCGCTGCTTTTTGGTCTCCACAGGCTTGAAGGACTGTGGCTTCTGCTTCTTTGGTTGGCTCTCAACAGAGCCCGTCAGACGAAGAACCGAAGCACCGGACGCAGGAGGTTCGAGCATGTCGGAGACAGAGCCGGCAGTTGGGACCGTAGCGTTCACCACAGGCGAACCGGCCGGTGAAAGGTCGTCATCTGCATCAGCTCCCGTCGTAGACGAGGCACGTGTGGACACATGGGATCCAGACAGCTCACTGCTGCCGCTTTCTAGCTGGCTAGCAGCGACCTTCTTCGCACGCTTCTCCTTGCTGGCGTCTTTGCTGTTGGGCAGTGTGGCAACCCCCTTCTTCACTGCGGCAAAACGCCTAGCGAATTCCTTCTTGTCGATGTCCTCTTCCGGCTTCTCGTCATCCTGAGATGCCGCCTTCAACACAGGCTTCTCCTCTGGCTTGCTGACCGGCGCAGGGGACGGTTCAGGGGTCTTCCTGATCTTTCGCTTCTGCTTCTTCGCGCCCTGGGTGCTCTCGCTCTTCTCGATGGCGGGCTTGGCGGTAGCTTTGACAGCGGCCCTGCCCTTGGTGTTGGGAGTATTGTTGTAGTACCAGCCGAGGCTGCCTGCAACGACCAGCACGATCGCCCAGCTCAGGAATGGATTCATCTTCACTGGAACTGTTTATATGGTTGTCAGCCGTTGCATCAAAAATCGCGAACAGGAAGTGAATCATGTATCCGTACCTGAAGCACTGTCGAGATAGCTAGTAGATGGAGTTCTGGTGGAGTCTATCGAGAGAGGTTCGCCCTAGCGGCCGGCTAGGGTCCTCGGCGCGGAGATCGAGTGCGGAGAGGTGGCGACAACAAGCAGCTCGAAACTTGGTTGGACTGTTGAACGCAATAGTCGTATAGCGATCTCTCGCAGGTGCACAGCGCTTTAGGTCATCAGGCTGGGTCGTTGGGGACCACAGGGAATGGAGGCGATGTGCAGCGAGGAATGTCCTGAAGGCCAGATGGCCCCTGGAGAACGGAGACCGCTAGACGACAGAAACTTGGCGGGAGACCGCTCCCAGAACAGAAGGCCGGTCGAACTGCAGTCGCGACCGGAAGTCAGGTGGCAATGGTCTCCAGAGAACGTTGGGGGGCCTGGAGCGTCAACGGTTTCGATTGCGCGTAGGGGGCGTCAAAGGTATCAAGGACATATGTAGGAGAGAACAAAGGCGAGCGATCAGACGGCGAGCGTGGCACAAGCAGGCGTCATGATACGACCTCAGCCTGGAGGGAGGAGGACAGCTCTGGAACGAGCGAAGGCCAGAGGAACAGGCCAGGAGGGATGCGGACAGGAAACCGTGTGAAGTATACAAGGGCTCGCAGGGAAGAAGGACGGTTGATGGTGATGTGGTCTTTGCGCGCTCGGCGGAGCTGGGCGTCTGGCTGGCTGCCGCCCAGCTCCGTCCGCGGCCACGCCCCTTCTGCTGCCTCTCGACTCCAGAATCCACTTCTTCCCCAATAGTCCCTTCACTCGCCGTTGCTGTGGAGAGCGTGCCCGTTGACTGGCTGCAGCGTCCAGACAGCTCTCACCGGTGCTTCTCGTCTCTCCACCACGCCTCCCGAGTCCCGAGAGACGCATACAGCTCCCAGGTGTGTGTGCTCCGAGTGTTCATGAGTTGCGTCTCCCCTGACGGCGGGTTCCAGCCTGGAGGGAGTCCATCGAGGCTTCTACCCACAATGCCACGGATCATCGATGCGAGATCCCCGATTGGAGGCGGATATGAGCTGCCCCTGGAGGCACACGCGGACAGGGCCGTGCTGACTGGCACGTCTCTCGATGCCTGTCAGCCCTGGGCAGCGTGCCTGACCCTGTCTCATTTCCCCCTAATGTAAGCAGCTAACCCCGTTCGAGCAGAGGAGGACCTTGCCCAGGTGTCGATGTCGAGCCGTCAACGCTGCTGTTCCCAACTCCGGATCCTCTCATTCTCTTGTTAACTCCAGACCGAGAGCGGACGATGCTGTTCCGTGCATCTGAGGCGTGTGCTCGCTGGGCGGGCCGCTTGATCACATCTGTCACCCATTGCTGTATGGAGTGTAGAGCATGATGTATGCCTCCTAGAGCATCTTACGTTTCCTTCCAGGAACTGCCACTGTACTCGTGACGACCAAGAATCCTGCGTATACACCTTTGCTCGGTGTATGGAATGCAACCCGTCAGCCGACCCTTAAAGAAAATTGCAGCAGACAGGATCAGGACACGTCGCTTCTCAGATTTCCACGAGGACCTCGGAAGACCAGGGTCGAAGGCGCACGGAGACCATCCGGATAGCGTAGCATCAGCCCGGAACACGGCACACCTGTCGTGAAGAATAATAAGCTACCGCCGGCGTTACCAAACTTAACGGGAATCTACAGTCCACAAGTGTTACGATAGTTTATCGCTAGGTGATAGAGCAGATCATCGGATCAGCATGTTCAGCAGATGCCCGAAAGCGACATCGGGTGGGTCTATATCTCTGAGATCGAGGACAGGACATATCTTCCCCGCAGCGGCGCCTCCCACCCCTTCCAAAGTTCCAAAGCTGGTTTGTCGCCGTACGGAGTATTCTCGTATGCTTGTCTTGATTTGTGCATGCTTCCATGTATGTTATGCGACGAGGCGAATGACAGCATTCCGGTGGAAATCTTTTTTTTTTTTTTTAAAAAAAAAAAATAATAGCTGAGCAGCAGGGTTTTGGGCCAGTTTGACTGGC
>JGI26051J44788_1001018_pt1 | contig 10804 bp, 10 predicted proteins | sample HigsolmetaGSP13D_FD_44788 | JGI IMG/M metagenome (IMG submission 44788) | reverse complement strand
CCGTATTCGCCGCCGACATCAATGCTTTCGTCCCAGTCGATGCCGAGCCATTTCAAATATTTCAGCTGGCTTTCCACACCGCCTTCCACATTCCGCTTCTGGTCAGTATCTTCAATCCGGATAATGAACTTTCCACCCTTGCTGCGTGCAAATAAATAATTGAATAATGCGGTACGGGCATTCCCGATATGCAAAAAACCGGTCGGGCTCGGAGCGTACCGTACTCTGATTTCGTTTGCCATGTCGATTCTCCTTTAAACTGTCGCTTTTTGTCTTGTTTTATTGTATCACCGTCTGAAAAAGCCGTAAACCGGTGGTGTGTCCGGTTCGGCGGACGAAAGATGGATTGACGTGAACCGGCGGATGGATGCCATCGCACATCTTGCAGGTAAAATATCTGCTATTATGCTTGTTCCAGCAAAAGACGGGATAATGGAATTGCCACTGTACCACGAGTGCCCCCGCCAGGCTATGCTTGTTCCAGCAAAAGACGGGTTTCCGATAACCGGGCGCACTGCTCCATTACACCATTTTCGGCAAAACATCTCCAGGCCATACACCGGTTAAAATGGTTCCAGCAGCAGTGCGGGTCCTAAACCGCACGGCTTGTCCCGATTTTGCAGCGATACACCGGTTATGTTTGTTCCAGCAAAAGAAAGGTTTCCGTTAACAGCTGCCCGGCTCCGTTGCACCATTTTTGACGAAACTTCTGTTGCCATACACCGTTAAAATGTCCAGCAGGCAGTACGTGCCTTAAACTGCCCGTTGTTTCAGCACCCTTGCAGCCACGCCGGTTAAGCCTGCTCCAGCAGTACCGCCGCCTGCGCCGCAATGCCCTCTTCGCGCCCGGCAAAGCCGAGTTTTTCCGTCGTGGTCGCCTTGACATTGACCTGCCCGATCTCCGCTTCCAAAATGCGCGCGATCGTTTCCCGCATTTTCCCGATATAGGGCGCCATTTTCGGCTTTTGGGCAATAATCGTGCAATCAAGATTGCCGAGCTTGTATCCTTTTTGTTTCACAAGCTGAAAAACATGCGCCAAAAGCGCCGCAGAATCCGCATCTTTAAATGCCGCATCTGTATCCGGAAAATGCCGGCCGATATCCCCTTCCCCAATGGCCCCGAGACAGGCATCCGCTACGGCATGAAGCAACACATCCGCGTCGGAGTGGCCGAGCAAACCTTTTTCATATGGAATTTCAACTCCCCCGATCATCAAGGGACGTCCCTCCCCGAACCGGTGCACGTCAAAGCCTTGTCCGATCCTGAACATCTTCATCCTCCCCCCTGCTTTTTTAAAATCGCTTCTGCGAAATAAAGATCTTCCGGTGTCGTAATTTTAATATTATCATAACTTCCCGGCACAATATGTACAGGATGGCCGATCCGTTCGACCAGTGAGGCTTCATCCGTTCCGAGAAAGCCGTCCCGTTCCGCCGCTTCATGCGCTTTTTTCAAGACAGACGTGCGAAAAGCTTGTGGCGTTTGGATCTGCCACAAGCTGCTCCGCTCAATCGTCTCGGTTACAATCTGGTCTTTTGCTCTTTTGATCGTGTCTTTTACCGGAACAGCCGCTATCGCCGCCCCTTTTTCCCCGGCCATTGCCGCCAGCGCTGCAATGGATCCGGCGCTGATAAACGGCCTTGCACCGTCATGGACAAGAATGACACTGCAGCTTCCGGCAAGTTCCAGCCCGTTCCGTACGCTATATTGCCGTTCAGAACCGCCGCGGGCAAATACTATTTTTTCCGAGCGGGGCAAAATACGCTTCATCTCTTCCCTATCATGCGGCTGCACGGGAAGTATCAACTTTTTGCAGGACGGATCGGCCAAAAAAACTTCTGCTGTAACCGCAATGACCGGGCGCTTGTTCAGTTCAAGAAATAATTTGTTGAACCCTGCGCCCATCCGCTTCCCCGATCCGGCTGCCGGTATAATCACCTCATAATCTGTCAAATCCAATCTCCCCCGGCATCCTGTATGAACTTCCCGCGTCCGGCGCCGCGGGTGTTCCAGGCTGCATTATAACGCTTTTTCAAGCAGTTTCGGCTTGGCAAAAATCATCCGGCCCGCCGAAGTCTGCAGGACGCTTGTCACGAGCACATCAATGCGTTTGCCAATGTAATTTTTGCCTTCTTCGACAACAATCATCGTGCCGTCATCCAAATAGGCAATCCCCTGGTGATGCTCTTTCCCGTCTTTAATGAGTTGCACATTGAGCTCTTCGCCGGGGAGCACAACCGGTTTTACGGCGTTGGCAAGGTCATTGATATTGAGCACCTTGACTTTCTGGAATTCACATACTTTATTTAAATTATAATCATTCGTCACGACAATCCCGTTCATCAATTTTGCCAGTTTAATGAGCTTGCTGTCAACTTCCTGGATATCTTCAAAATCGCCTTCATACATTTGCACTTCGATCGGCAGTTCATTCTGTATCCGGTTCAAGATATCAAGCCCACGCCGGCCCCGGTTTCTTTTCAAAGCATCCGAAGAATCGGCAATATGCTGCAATTCTTCAAGCACAAAGAGCGGAATCACAATCGGCCCGTCAAGAAAACCGGTCTGGCAAATATCCGCAATCCGTCCGTCGATGACAACGCTTGTATCAAGAATCTTCACCTGTTTTCCAGGCTGCGGATGCCCTTCTTGCTCTGTCCCGCCTTTCCGTCTATGCTGCCGGTTGAAAAACAAATTGAAAATTTCCTCTCTTTTCTTAAAACCGACCTGAAATCCGATATAACCGAGCAATACTGTAAGTGTAATCGACACAATTGTATTGACAATCGGAATTCCCCGCACCGGAATGCTTGCCAGATAAGCAATAATCAGGCCGAGCACAAGGCCAAAGGTGCCGGAAAAAATTTCCGTCATCGGGACTTTTACCAGTGAATCCTCAAACCAATCGACAAAATCAACGATATAATGAATGGACCAGAAAGTAATAAGATAAAAGATAATAGCCCCCAACAGCGCTGAAACATACGGGTTGTTGATTAACACATAATCCACTTTCACAAGCTTGTAAAAATCAGGCAGCAGGAAAACACCGAGCGTGCCGCCAATCAGTACCAAACAAATTTGTATAAGCCGTCTTAACAACATGTTCACCTCCTTTATACATTATAAACAAAAAATAGGGTTTAAAACGTTTGCCTTCGTATTTTTCCCTACCGAGCCAGTTAATCGCCGCGGTTTTCTCCGGGCATTTTCAGGCTTCATGCACATCCCCTGCTTTCTTTTAAAATTTGTATCCTGCCAGCCGCTGTCTTTTCTGTCTTTACATCATAACGGATCCTGTAAACGCAGATTTGCGGCAGTTATTTGCTTATCAAGTGGGTTCCGTTTTTTTCCACGCTTTCCTTCACTTCCCAGTGCCTTCCGCTTCCTCCGGTACCCTCACGCACTGATCCAAAGAACACATAGAAGGCACGGAAATTTGTTCCCTTTCTCATCCGCCGAGTGCCGCTTNCAAAGCTTCCTGGATTGTGGAGACGCCGATCACTTGAATCTCTTTTGGCGGCGTCCACCCGCCCATATTATTTTTCGGGATGATCGCCCGCCGGAAACCAAGTTTTGCCGCTTCCTGGACGCGCTGCTCAATCCTGGACACCCGCCTGACTTCCCCCGTCAGCCCGACCTCTCCGATAATGCAGTCATCCGCATTTGTCGGCTTGTCGCGAAAACTGGATGCCACGCTGACAGCAACTGCCAAATCCACTGCCGGTTCATCCACTTTCAGGCCGCCGGCGACTTTTAAATAAGCATCCTGGTTCTGAATCAAAAGACCGGCCCGTTTTTCAAGCACCGCCATAATCAGCGTGACACGGTTATAGTCAATCCCGGATGCCATCCGCCGCGGCATATTGAAAAACGTCGGGGCCAACAGCGCCTGGATCTCGACAAGGACCGGGCGCGTCCCCTCAATGGAAGCCACCACGGTAGAACCGGCTGCACCTTTTGTCCGTTCTTCCAGAAAAATTTCGGAAGGGTTCTGGACTTCTTCCAAACCGGATTCTTTCATTTCCAAAATCGCAATTTCATTCGTCGAACCAAAGCGGTTTTTGACCGCCCTTAATATCCGGTAGGCGTTATGGCGTTCACCTTCAAAATACAGGACCGTATCCACCATATGTTCAAGCACNCGNGGNCCGGCAATGGAGCCTTCTTTTGTCACGTGGCCGACAATNAAGATGGCCACGTTTTTTGTTTTTGCCGTCCGCATCAGCTGTGCAGTCGTTTCCCTCACTTGCGACACACTGCCCGGCGCAGACTGGATTTCCGGATGGTAAATCGTCTGGATGGAATCAATGACNACAAAGCCGGGATTCAGTTCATCTATCGCCTGCTGGATCACGGAAAGGTCCGTTTCCGGCAGCACATAAAGATGGTCGGTATGGATGTTTAACCGNTCCGCCCTTAACTTCGTCTGTTTCGCCGATTCCTCCCCGGAAATATACAGTACATTTAACCCGTGCTTTGCCAGTTGTGATGACACTTGCAAAAGCAGCGTTGATTTGCCGATCCCGGGATCCCCGCCGATCAAAACAAGTGATCCGGCAACAATGCCGCCGCCGAGGACACGGTTCAGCTCTCCAAAATCCACCTTTGTCCTTTTTTCTTCTTTAGACTCTATAGACGTAATAGGTGCCGCTTTGGTTTCATTTCCAGGCTCCGGATGTAAAAAAAAGCCCCTCCGTTTTGGCGTCTCCGCTTCCTCCACCATCTGGTTCCACTGGCTGCATTGCGGGCACTTTCCCATCCATTTTGGCGACTCGTAGCCGCAGTTCTGGCAAACAAACTTTACGGTTTTTTTTGCCATCTTAAACCCCTTTCCCTCATATCTATGTGTATAAGTGTATACAAAGTATCTTGAAATTGAATTAAAATCGTATAAGAAACCGCCACATAGGTTGAACGAAACAGTACTCCTTCTTTATGTGTTGCCAGAAGCAATGTTATCCTAATCGCCATTGATTTTGGCGCGAAATTTTATATATGTGAAAAAAAGGGTACAATCGCCAAAACCATTGTACCCTTTCCTGCTTTCGGCATTAAGAATTGGACGATACAGCTTCCGACTCTGCCACACTGGCAAAAGTAAATTCGCCGTCTTTTACATCGACCAATACCTTTTGCCCTTCTTTTATATTGCCTTTCAGCATTTCTTCCGAAAGGCGGTCTTCGATGTTTTTCTGAATCGATCTGCGCAGCGGCCGCGCGCCGTATTCCGGATCGTAGCCTTTTTCCGCCACTTTTTCTTTTGCGGCATCCGTCAGCACAAGTTCGATATGATGCTCTTTTAACCGGTCCGACAATTCTTTCGCCATCAACGTGACAATTTCGTTCAACTGTTTCTTCTCGAGCGAATGGAACACAATGGTTTCATCAACACGGTTCAAAAACTCAGGCCGGAACGCTTTTTTCAGTTCCTCGAGCACTTTGTCCTTCATGTCTTTATAATCGGCCTCGACGGTATCCTGAATGGTGAAGCCGACGCTCTTGTTGCGTTTTAAAGCATCTGCGCCGACATTCGATGTCATGATGACAATCGTATTGCTAAAATCAACCGTGCGGCCCTTGGAATCGGTCAGCCGGCCGTCATCCAGTACCTGGAGCAAAATGTTGAACACATCCGGGTGCGCTTTTTCAATTTCATCAAGCAGCACAACCGAATACGGTTTTCTCCGTACCTTTTCCGTCAGCTGCCCGCCTTCTTCAAAACCGACATATCCAGGCGGCGAACCTACGAGGCGGGAAGTCGAATGTTTCTCCATGTATTCGGACATGTCGATCCGGATCATGGCATCCTCATCGCCGAACATCGCTTCCGCAAGCGCCCGCGCCAGTTCTGTTTTTCCGACCCCTGTCGGCCCGAGGAAAATGAAGGAACCGATCGGGCGTTTCGGATCTTTTAACCCTGCCCGTGCACGGCGGACTGCTTTCGCCACTGCAAGTACCGCTTCTTCCTGCCCGATCACTCGGGAGTGAAGGATCTCTTCAAGGTGCAGAAGCCTTTCCGTTTCGGTTTGTGCCAGTTTCGTCACCGGAACTCCCGTCCAGCTCGAAACAACAAGCGCAATATCATCGACTGTGACTTCACTGTTTTCCTGTCCTTGTTTTGCCTTCCAGTTTTTCTTCGTTTCCTCCAGCTGTTCGCGCAGTTTCTGTTCGGTATCCCTTAACGCAGCCGCTTTTTCAAATTCCTGGCTCTGGACGGCCGCATCTTTTTCCTTGCGTACCTCTTCCAGTTTCAATTCCAGTTCTTTCAAATTCGGCGGCGTTGTAAAGGAACGAAGACGCACTTTCGATCCGGCTTCATCGATTAAGTCAATCGCTTTATCCGGCAGGAACCGGTCTGCGATATAGCGGTCCGAAAGTTTTACAGCGGCTTCGATCGCCTCATCGGTAATCGAGACGCGATGGTGTGCTTCATAGCGATCGCGCAGCCCTTTTAAAATCTGGATCGACTCATCAATCGTCGGCTCATCGACCTGGATCGGCTGGAACCTTCTTTCCAGTGCAGCATCTTTTTCAATATATTTCCGGTATTCATCCAGTGTTGTTGCCCCGATGCACTGCAGTTCGCCGCGGGCAAGCGACGGTTTTAAAATATTGGAAGCATCAATGGCTCCTTCCGCACCGCCGGCCCCAATTAAGGTATGCAATTCATCGATGAAAAGAATGATATTACCGGCCTGGCGGATTTCATCCATGACTTTTTTCAGGCGGTCTTCAAATTCGCCACGGTATTTTGTACCGGCCACAACCGTACCCATATCAAGCGTCATAACCCGTTTGTCACGCAGCGTTTCCGGCACTTCATTATGCACAATTTGCTGGGCAAGGCCTTCTGCAATGGCCGTTTTCCCAACGCCCGGTTCCCCGATAAGGACAGGGTTGTTTTTTGTCCTCCGGCTCAGTACTTCAATGACGCGTTGAATTTCTTTGCTGCGCCCGATTACAGGATCAAGGGAATCTTCCCGTGCGATCGCTGTTAAATCGCGGGCCAGACTGTCCAGTGTCGGTGTGCTGACGCTGGCCGCCGAACCGCCCTGTACGGACGCTTCACTGTTGCCCAATAATTGGAGCACCTGTTGCCTTGCTTTATTTAAGCTAACGCCGAGATTTGTCAGCACGCGTGCCGCCACGCCTTCACCTTCACGGATCAGCCCGAGGAGGATATGTTCCGTTCCAACATAGGAGTGCCCGAGTTTTCTCGCTTCATCCATTGACAGTTCAATCACTTTTTTGGCCCTTGGCGTGTAGTGGATCGTTTGGGAAATTTCCTGGCCGTTCCCGATCAGGGTTTCCACTTCTTCCTGGATTTTTTCGGCGCTTAAACCCAGGCCGTACAGCGCTTTTGCCGCGATGCCTTCCCCTTCGCGGACAAGTCCGAGCAAAATATGTTCCGTTCCGATATTGTTATGTTTCAGGCGGATTGCTTCTTCCTGGGAAAGGGCCAGCACTTTCTGGGCTCTCTCTGTAAATCTTCCAAACATCATCTGTCATTCCTCCTGTTCATTTGGTCTCCTCAAGCCTCAAACGTTCTCTTATCAGTGTAGCCCTCCGGATATCCCTTTCATACGGGCTGAGCGCTCTTCCGGCATAAAGCTGTAAAAATCCCGGCTGCATTAAAATCATCAATTCATTTAAAATTTGTTTCGAAATGTTTTGAATATAGCCCAGATCAATTCCCAGCCGGACATCGGACAAACAACGGGCCGCTTCTTTTGTTTCAATGATCCTGCTGTTTTGCAGGACACCGAGCGAACGGTAAACCCTGTCTTCTAATTGTATGTTTGAAGTCTGCACCAATGCTTCCCTTGCCGATCTTTCCTGTGTAATGATCTGCCGGATGACACTGGTTAAATCCGAGACAATATTGTCTTCCGATGTTCCGAGTGTCACCTGGTTGGAAATTTGAAAAATATTTCCGATGGCTTCGCTTCCTTCGCCATATATTCCTCTTACCACCAAACCAAGCTGATGAATCGCCGGAATGATTTGTTTAATTTGCTGTGTCAGCACAAGTCCCGGCAAATGCATCATGGCCGATGCGCGGATGCCCGTTCCGACATTTGTCGGGCAGCTGGTTAAGTAACCGAGCGTTTCATCAAAAGCATAATCGACCCAATTTTCAAGCAGGTCATCAAGCTGATTGGCTTTCTGAAGCGTTTCATGCAATTGAAGCCCTGGAGAAAGACATTGTATGCGTAAATGATCTTCCTCATTTATCATAATACTAATATCTTCGCCGCTTGACAAAATAACTGCCCCGTCACCCGCTTCTTCGGCAAGTTGCGGGCTAATCAGGTGTTTCTCCACAAGCACCCTTTTTTCGAGCGGTTTTAATTCGTCCATTTTTAAAAATTCAGCCTGCATTTCAGCCGGAAAATGATTTCGGGCGATATCCTGGATTGTTTTCATAATTTCCCTTGCTTCCTCGCTGGTAAACAAGGACGGGAACCGGTAATTTTTTAAATTTCTTGCCAGACGAACCCGTGTCGTCAGCACAATTTCCGATTCAGGCCCTTGCTCGTTCATCCAGGAGCTGGACGCTTTGTGCAAAAAATGTTCTAAAGACATTATTGTTCCCCTCCTTTTGCTTGAGAAGAACCTTCAAGTGCGCGAATTTGATCGCGGAGTTCTGCTGCTTTTTCAAATTCTTCCTGGCTGATGGCTTCCTGCAACGCCGCCTTTAATTCCTGCAATTTTTTCTTTGTATAAATGGCACCGCCAATCCGTGCAGGTATTTTTCCTTCATGCGCAACGTTGCCGCCATGAAGGCGCTGCAAAATCGGAACAAGCTGGTGCTGAAACGTCTCATAGCAATGCGGGCAGCCTAACCGGCTTGTGTTTAAAAACTGGTTCAATGTCATCCCGCAATGGTTGCAGCGAAGCACATCCGGGTCAGGTGCTGTTTCCTGTTTGAAAAGTTGGATGGCCGGATCAAAATTAAAAAGGCCCGCGAGCAGATTATCGAAGGAAAAGGTTTTCCCCCAATCCGATGAAAACTTTTCCCCCTTCTCCTGCGCGCACTTCTCGCAAAGATGGAATTCCGTTTTCACACCGTTTATAATTTTAGTAAAATGCATCGTTGCCGGCCTTTCATTGCATTCCTGGCAAATCACGGCATACTCACCTCTATTGTTACTTGTATTTTAAGGTCGTTAACATCGATTTCAACATTCTGGCACGCAGTTCATCCCGTTCCGGCAACTGGATGTAGAGCACGGAGCGGTCCATCACGCTGAGCATGATTTTTGCCTCCCGCCTTGAAATCACCTCTTCTTCAACGAGGCGGAGAATGATGGCTTCCGCATTCGACTGGGAGATGACATTGCCGATATGCACAAGCAGCTGGTCAATCAGTTCCGCATCGCTTTCAGGCCGCACTTTCATGATCCGGATATAGCCGCCGCCGCCCCTTTTACTTTCAACAATATACCCTCTTTCAATCGTAAACCGCGTATTGATGACATAATTGATTTGCGAAGGGACACATTGGAACTTATCGGCAATCTCATTGCGTTTTATTTCAAGAATTTCTTTTTCATTCAGTTCCAGAATCCGTTTTAAATATTCCTCTATGATATCCGATATATTTTTCATCAAAGCCACCTCCTGACACCTTCTTTTGACTTTGACTATATTTGACTATAATTATACAGGATCACCCCGCCAAAATGCAACAGAACAATCCGCCCAATTTTAATTTTTCGGGTAATCTGATTATAATATGAAGATCGGAAATTGATCAGACAACAATTTACTTGACGCTTGCATACTGAAAGTAACATAACTTCAACTTTTTTGAATTTTTTTACCCCGAGAATTGCGATATTACAAAACCCTTATAATCCATGGATTTGAAAAAGAGGTTAATGACTACCCCGTTCGTGCCATGTGGAATCCCACCCTGGCAGTAATCGTATTCCAACATGAAAGCATTGAGAAATTATGCCGGAAGCTCTCCCATAATGGCCAATTAAGGGAGGTGTGTGGATTTGAAGGGCAGGTTCCGCCTTCATATGCCTATCGCGATTTCTAAAATTTTTAATCCGTGACGAAGAAATGCCTGATAAAATGTTTGGACTTTGGTGGAACAGCTCATTGAACAGTTGCCGGGTTTTGCTAAGCATTTGGCCACCGATAGCAAGGCAATTCCATCGTTTTCTAAACATCCGAACAAGAACGAAACCGAGGACGGGCATCGAGATCTGGATGCAAATAACAGCCAGAAAACTTACAGTGGTGTGACAAGAGATGGAAAACTGTGGCAAAAAATTGTAAAATGGTTTGGCCACAAACCGCATCTGGTGGTAAACGCAGCATACGAGTTACCGGTAACATTAAGTGGAAAAGAGAATACAACAGACGTAGAGCTGTAGAGCGTGTGAACAGTCGGCTTGATACTTCGTTCGGCTTTGAGCTTAATACGATTTGGGGAATAGCCAACATAAAGCTGTGTTGTGGGCTGGCATTCTGTGTCATGTTAGCCATGTCTTTAGGTCAGATCAAAGAAAAACCCGTCTAAAAAAATAAAAAACCTCATTTTTTAACTGATCCACATACAGGAAATTAATTTTAAAAGGAGATTATGGATGTTGGAATTTGTGGACCCTTTTCAGGATACATTTTTATATTTCTGTATTTATCTGTTAAAAGTATGTTTTTGGATATACAAGAACTACTTATACGGCAGCACATATAAATTTATCTGACAATTTTATTTTCAATGATGTTTTATTTGTACTGAAAGAAAAAATGCCAACATCGCAAATAGTTTTAAATGAAATA
>JGI26051J44788_1001010_pt1 | contig 10959 bp, 13 predicted proteins | sample HigsolmetaGSP13D_FD_44788 | JGI IMG/M metagenome (IMG submission 44788) | reverse complement strand
AACTGATCCTCTGATCCCCGGATCAGTTGGATCAGTATGCCAAGAATTGATCGCACTGATCCAGTCACATGACTGTCCGGAAATAAGTAATTCCTTCTTCCAACTAGGATCTAGAGATGCCTTTGTAACAATAGGTGCTCCGTGCACTGGTGCCAAGTCTGCATGTCATGTCATGTCATTGTCATGTCATGGCATCGTGTCAGATTCGGGTGTAATTTCTCCGGTTTTCAAGTGTACTTTTTTTGGGGTGTCTTTCTTTGTAGGGATAGGTATGTACTTACTAAGTAGTGGTATGTAGTGTGCAGTACAGTACATGTGCATGTACTGAGCGATCTTCTCCTTATCTTATAACGGGTGGCTTGTAATGTACTTTTTTTTCTTTTTTTTTTTCAATTCAATTCAGTCCATGACAGAGCATCATGCCAAGGTTCAGGGAGAGAGTATACATGGATTATGGATTAGATATACATGCTGTGCCCATGCTAACATCTCTAAAGCTAAGAACCTCTATATAGTGATGATTCAATCACACCATCTCATTTCAAATTGTGTTCGTGTTTCCCTCATCCGTGACGTACTTATAATATTTCGTTCCGTAAGAATAAATTAAGAATAAATATTCTGCATCGAATCGCAGAGCCTTTTTACTTCAAAAATAATGATTGACGAACCTCTGCCTAAAAAAAAGACTACCTAAACGACAACCAACCTCCTCGATGCCCCATACCCGTTATACCCCACCCCACGCAGGTTCCACGGCGAGTGCACCGGCTGCGTATTACCCCCCGTGTCCGTCGCGCGGCTGAGGATCTCCCTCCCCTCGCCTCTGGAGACCGCAACCTCCGCCCTCCACAGCACCCAGCACCATTTGCTATCCGCCGAACCTGAACCTTCCACCAGCAGCTGGGCATCGACCCAGGTCCTGCCCCCGTCGCCGGAGACCTCGACGCGGACCACGGGGCCCTGGTCCCCCTGGGGGATGGCGTACCCTTTCACTTCGATCTTCCCCGAGGGCGGGAGCGTGACGGTCTCGTTGTCTTCGGGGACAGCGACGACCGAGTTGATCGGCGTCTCGCACATGGCGGGGACCGTATCCCAGTACTTTTCGGCAGATTCGGAGTCGACGGCGTCCGAGGGCAGGATCTTGTAGTCCCGCCGCTGGTAGAAGTTGGGGGACTCGGTCTCCTGGACGGTGATGCGGTCGAGCCATTTGACCCAGCGCATGCCCGCGACGCCGGGGATGACGACGCGTACGGGGTGGCCGTGGGCCGGGGGGAGGGGGGTGTCGTTCATCTGGTAGTTCGTTAGTATCAAGATGGCATACATACGCATGAGCATAAGAAGTGATAGAACAGGAACTCACCTCCAACGCCAGAATAACCTCCCCCTCCTCCCGCAGACACCTCTCCAGCTCTACGCTGCCCCCGAACCAGTCGTCCTCCTGACACGGGACCTGGTGGCACCCGAACGCGACATGCAGTCCCTCCCGCTCCTGTACGCCAGCCTTCTTGAGTACATCCCGCAGCCTCGGCCCCCTCCACTTGCAGTTCATGACCGCTCCATCCAGCCAGTCGATGCCCTGGACCTCCTTGAGCAGCGTGCGCATCGTGTGCCGGCGGTTCCCCGCGCACTGCAGCGCGCAGACGAGCTCGTGCTGGGGGAAGTCGGCGCGGAGCTGGGCGATGGACAAAGTCAAGGGGTTCGAGACGAGGCCGGAGACGGCGACGGTGTGCGCGTCGGCGGAGAGGAGGGGGATGGGGCCGTGGTTGCGGTCGTAGAGGGCGTCAGCGGGGGTGAGGAAGCTGGTGCAGTACGTTCATTATAATGTTGCCATTATTTGACGGGATATATATAATGAAGTGAAAAAGGAGGGGTAGAACATACCTCGCAACAAGCCTCTTCACAGACGGCTCCCGGTTTAGAGGCTTCTCGACCGAATACTCCGTTCGCACAGCCTGTTATATATCCATCCATGCATCATTATCATATATCATATCTTATCAGCTTAGCTCAACCCTCCATACCAGACCCGAAATACAAATAAATATAAACCCCATATAAACGACAACCAGCAAAGCTCACCGTCGCAGACGCAGACATCCCGGACGAGAAACTCTCCGCCAAGGAAGTCTCAACAATATAGCTCAATTCGCAGAAGTATCTGTCTGTCGTCGGAGTTAGCTTATATCGGCCCGATATGGATGGAAGTATAAAGTATACTAGGTGCCTCATACGTCATCAGCCGCCACAGAACCACATATCGCCGCACCTAATCAACAGTCAACAGTCAACAAGAGCCCCAATAAGTACGTATTGTACCTAGCAAGATAGAGATAGGGACGGTCCGCCCCCGGCTCAGGAGTCAGGAGTCATGGTGGTAGGTAGTCAGGCGGTGTATAAGATATAATATAATATTAGCAAATACGGGAGTTCGACGGATGGGATCGATGCGATCCATTTCATCTTAGCTCATCTCAATCCATCATGAGACAAGAAACAAGGATCGAGTGACCACGTAGCAAACTGCAAGAAAAAAGAAAAAAGAAGCAATACACACTGAAGTGTCTGTAGGTAAGCATAGCATACAGTAGGTTGCCAAAACTTTTGTTAAACAAGGGCCCCCGGCCCAAGACAAACCTACTTGCTTCTTCCGTTTTTATTATTGTGATGACAGACTGATTTAGCTTAGGGTCTGTTGCCTAACATAGTGCCTAATAATTACCCTTCAATAGCTTCAAAATCACCCGAGTGTAAAATAGCAATCTGCCGAAGCCACTAAGCAAGGGACCCCTTGTTAACCAAATGTTTTGGCAACCTACTACTGTACAGTACATCAGTCATTGGTAAGTAGAATGCTTCACACAAACCTTATCGGAACGTGAGTTACCTAATTGACCGTGTGCAACTCCACTTTCCACAGAGCACAGCGCGGGCAGCCAATAGTATAAGGGGGGATAGGGGATATATCTTTTGCGACCACTGACTTGCATGCTGAGATAAGACACCGTAACCTGATGATGGGTTTGGTTGGTCAACAATAGACGCTGTGTCTGTGTTTGTGTGATATACTATACTGTATAGCCTGACACACACACTCAGAGCACCTGACCTGATCATCACCTGCCTGCTGTTGAGTCGAGCTACAACTGTTTATAAGAGCGTGAAGGGAGGAGGGGGAGAGAGAGAGAGAGAGAGAAGAGAGGCCCATACCATGCGGTGCCGGAGAACAATCACAATCTTCAACCTTCTGTATCGCCTGCATGATAAATGGCAGATACTTGGAGATATCCCCGCACGGGCGGAGAGAGGTTCCGAAAAGGACAGGATTGATTGGAAGGTCTCAGAACCCGGATCTCGGTCCTCAGTTCTGCTGCAAAAACAAAACAGGATCTTCTTCTGCGTTATGATCATACTAAACTGAACTGGGATGCATCAGCTGATATGAATATGATGTGATACGATCAACATTGCATTGTGAGTGAAACCGTTTGAAGTCCAAGTCGTACATGTACTGTACATACATACGAGGCCATCAACGAATTGATAAATAATATCATGTTACGATCTCGAGGACACGCATGCATGTCGGTATCCATGTCTATATCTATATCTACCTGCATTCCATGACTCCGTGACGAAAAGGCAGTTCAGTCAGTACGGAGTAGTCAATTCAACCGATCAATCAGTCAATCGATCGACAACACGAGCTGCGAGTTCAAATGTAATAAAAAAAAATACTCATAGACTCCAAGGGAGTACCCCATCCCATTCCTGTAGCTGTATACGTACAGTAGGTGTAGGTGCAAGGAAATCTTCTCTCCATCTATCTAGCCCAGTTTCCTTGGTCAAACCAAGCATGTGCGACACCTCGCCGTGTGATGATGGTATTGTACACAGGAAACTCGAACCATGACCATGCATGGCATTGCGGCCCAATAATGCTAACTAGCTAGCCAGCAATGCTGTATCACACTGCATCCAGAATGGTACAGTACAGCCATCATCTGGCAGACCGTGGACAAGCAGTCGTCAGCCATGATCAATGTTCAAGGAAGACAGAAACACGCAAAAACAAACGCCCGCAATGCTGGCCGAAATTTTTATAATCCCAGATCAACACCCAAAACGCCGTCCCAGTCGTAGTCTATGACCGACAGACCGTAATCAGAGTCATCCCATCCCGACTTTCGCGCATATGGTCGCGAGTCACAAATATATCCCCCATAAAGATATCCTCTGCAGGGAATCCCGTCTTCTTTTCCTTTTCCTCTCGTTCCAAAAGCATGTATCCCCCTCATGCGAGAATATCTAGGTAGACAAAGGACAAGAATCAATCCTCCTCCTGCGGCATCCTCAAATACGCATCAATCGCCGCGCTGAACGCCGCGAACCCGACGCACCCGGCGGCCGCGGCCCCAGGGCCCCCCTTGGCGCCCAGGATTCCGCCCGTAATACACCCCGCGGCGACGCCGTTCGCGAGGTCGTTCTTGGCCCGGAGACCCTCAATGCAGCACTCGGTGCCGGAGAACAGGGCGCCCACAATGCCGAAGTTTTTCGCCGAGGACCACGAGCGCTGGCCCATGTCCTTGAAGCCGCGGCGAAGCTGCTCGCGCCAGGGAAGGGAGGCGATCTCGCGGCCCTGCGGGGTGAGGGGGGTGTCGTAGGACATCTGCAGTGTCGTATCGTGTTAGTATCATGCAGTTGTCAGAATAAGGTAGTTGAAGGAATGGGCTAAGAGAGACATACGCTAGCCATGAACAGCCCGAACAGGCCACCCAGGCCGAACCCCATCGTTCCCGAGATGACCGTCTTGACGGGGCAGGATTCCATCGCCGCGTGCATCTAATTAATCCAAAAGTCAGCAACTCGGTTCCGCATGTACAGTACATACAAGTTGGATAAATTGAGCAAGGTTAAAAGAACTTACAGCCTTGATCATCCGCAGCTCCTGCTCGCTCATCCCCTGTGGAGCGCCGCCTGGAATGCCTCCCATGCCACCACCGAGCCCCCCCAGGGGTGGGGTCATTCCCGGGAAGTTGTTCATGATCGCGAGCTGCTTCGGAAAGCTCTTCGGCTCCGGAATCACTAAGCGGACGCCCTCGCAGCGACTTGAAGCTCAATAGAGCTCCGGTTATATTTTAGCGCACAACCTTGAAGCGGAGATTGAGCGCTAACAGCCGGCGCGGAGGAGACTCGACGCGCAGAAACCGACGTCGAGTATCGGAGCTGGATATGCAGTAAGTAGACGGCGGACCTGCTGCGGAGGCGGCGATGCGGCAGAATTATTTTTACGACCGGCGGGCGGAGCCACGCGGCCGTCCGTGGTCACGTGGGTAGCTTACTCCCCAGATATTCTTCTATCCGGGGTTGGTGTCAAGATTGCATACTTTACTGCCAACGACGTTAGCAAAGTAGCAAGCGAATTATCCCTTATAAGCATCGCACATAGACGTTCTAGCATTCGGAGTATCTCCAAAGCAAAGCCCTCGTATGAAGTATAAACATATCAAGAAGAGAAGCATGAATATAAATACATCCAAACCTCATCAAGATAACCACACACCAAGAAGCGAACAAGAAGAATTTCCAAAGGTCGGTAATTTATCCAAAAGAATCCATAAAGAAACCAGTCGTCCGAAAACAAAAGTGAGAAGCAAAAAGTTATATAAACACAGCAACATCAGGGACGCATCTATCCGTTCCATTTCCCGAGCCAGTCCGGTGCAATTCGATCCAGGCCCACCCGTCCAGGCGCCAACTCTCAAGTCATACGTCATCGCGTACATGTATAATGTATGTGTGCATGCACGTAGCTTGCGAACTCTATGTATGTATGTATGTATATATGTGCAGATAAGATCGTAAAAGTCAAAGATGGCGTGGAAATCTCGAAGAAACGCGGCAGAGCGGCTAGTCTCAGTCTGCCTTGCCTCTCCTGTCCTCCCACTGCGAGAAGTCATTGTGGTTCGTTTCCGCCGACGGAGAGAGGCACTCGGCCACCAGACTCGACGCCGTCTGCGTGATCTTCGAGGGACTGAACTTGGCGGTCAGGGCGGGCCAGGGGATGCCATCCGACACGCTCGTGTCGGGCACAGAGTCGGTGTCGGTCGGATTCCAGTCCCCAAAACTGCTCTCTCCGTCAGAAACTGTCACACAGGTATGATGACAGCAGGTAGTTGACGAGGACGACTGACCTGGTGCTAGTCCTGGGACTGCTCGACTGGGTCGCCGGGGACTGATCCCGCTTGGACCCGATGGTCGAGCTGCTCGCGGAGGGCGTGTGCGTCCTGTTGTTGCTCGGCTGGGGTGTATCCCACATGTCCCAGTTGTCGTCAATGTCTATGAGGTTCGACTCTGCTTGTTCTTTCTTCTCGCTTGGGATACTTTCTGCGTGTTTGTTCTTGTTGTTGTTGTTCTTGTTGGTGGTGGTTGTATTGGACGCGGACTTCTGCCCAGGTACATCAACGCCGAATTCACTCCAAAATGACGTGGAAATGTCTGTCGACGTTGTGTCTTTACCAGATTTAGCCGCACCCGCACCCGCACCCCTTTCCCTGGTCGACGCGGCCGACGACGAAGTCGATCTCGCATTGCTACCAGCGTCCGCTGGCCGCTCGCTGGCCTTGGGAGTCACGCTGCGATCGGTCCTCCGCGCGGGCCGCTGGGCGGTTGATGCTGGAGGCACAGTTCTCGACTCCGTCGCGCTGATCCCTTCCTCTCCGACCGTAGCCTGCCTGATATCCTCCAGGAATGTCCAGAAGCCCTCCTTCAGATCCGACGCCATCTGCCTGCCAGTACGTAGAAGTGCCTCTCCCGAAGAGGTCGGAGGCATGGACCGCCGCCACTGCGCGATGCTCGAGCTGACCGCAGAAGCCTTGGCCGCGGTGGCATCACAGCTGCGCTCGATGGACGGCAGGGTGGCCGACCGCGGTGTTCTCCCGATGCGCTGGCCCTCCGGCCTGGCGTTGTTATTCTCACCATCACGAGACTGCTTGTTCAGGTCCTGCGAGAGCAGAGACAGCGTGCGCGTGTGCCGCGAGCCATGGAACACCCTCCGCCCGTTGGCGGAGATGGAGGTGCCTCCGTCCCCGGGGAAGTTCCGGAGGAGGTTCTGCCGGTCCAGCTCCCTGCTGATTCTCTTCTGCGCGATCGACGGAGAGGTGACGCCGGATCTCTCGGCGGAGCCATCGCCGGACTGCAGTTCGGGGGATCGCAGCGCTCTCAGGGCCTCCACGTTGATGTTGATGTCGGTTCTCTTCCTCGTCTTCTCCGCCAACGCCCACTGCTTCTTCAGGGTGGCCAGCTCCGACTCGGCGCGCTGCAGCTCCTCGCGGAGCTCGAGGACCTTGCGCTCCTGGGCCGCGATGGCGGTGAGAAAGTCGTAGCCGTCGTTCAGCTCGTCGAGCAGGGCCGGGGTGGTCGCCCGCGTGATCGGGGACGGATGGGCGGAGGATTGGCTGGCGGGCGTCATCGGGGAGGCCATCTCGGACCGCGAGATGGGAGCCGTGGGCAGGTTGATGGGGAAGTTCAGCGTCAGGCGCTTCGAGTGTCGAGCGACGGCGGTGGGAGGACGCGCTGGCATCGAGGCGCGCTTGAGGGCGCGCGGGTTGTCGAAGGTCGGCGGCGAGGACATGCGTTGCGGCGTCTCCGGGGCATCGCTGCTGGCGGGTTCCGGCGAGTTCTCCATGACGCAGCTAGCAGACGATGACAGCCACCATCATGGCCAACCTGCTGGGGGAGCAGAAGAGAAGGAAAAGGAACAGGAAAACGACGAGACGCAGCAGACGTCGCTCTGGCGGACCTGGAGAAGCATCTTGGCCTGGGGACGCGGTGGGCCGCGCATCATCCCTTGACGTCTCGCCGTCTCAGGGGCTCGACCTCCTCCAGCCTCGCCCACTCAGCAACGACCGCGGTTTGACGAGCGCCGTGCACGAGCGCCTCTCCGGACCCTGCGCTCGCCGTCATGATGCAAGTGACCGCCACGGCCGTTTGGCTGCGATGGAGCCGGACGGGCTGATCCGTGGATCTCGCCTGTCATTTCGGACAGGCCCAGCTTGGCAAGGAGACAGCTGCAGTCGCCGGGTCGGCGAGGATTGACCGTGTCTCGACTGTCCGATTTTAAATTGTCTATGCCGATCGACATGTGTCTTATACGCGTGGTCCTCATCGAGAGTACAGTCCATTGATGGGCAACATCCTCTATTGCTATCCGTACACTGACCGCACGCGCCAGACCAGCTAGGCTCGTCCTCTGGCCCATGCCTTCTCCATCTGCCCATCATCCTCCATCTGACCCGTTCTCAACAGAGTAACAGCCAAAGGTATCTATCCTAAAAGGGGAAACAAAACAGAAATCGACACGCAAGAGGGCAATATCAACTATCAGAACAGAGTGAACAGCAGATGACACAAAATCCAGGGAGATAGTACATGATAGTACTGTACATGAAACAGGCAGAGGAACAAAAAAAAATCCCTGTTCTTTCTGATATCCACTCCAAAAATGGCCGAGGAACAGGCTGTATGGACTTCCCGGAAACACTCCAAAGGCAGTCACAAATCCAGCCTTTTGATCACCAGAATTAGGCATGACATATAGGCGCATGCAACTCATTAGGGATAGGTATCATCACCAAGCAGCCGCCCCGAGAGTGAGGAGCAGCACAAAGGGCATATTATGGCAAAGACTGGGGCAGACAAAATGCAGGAAGATCTGCCATCTCCAGTCGTAATATACCAGCAAGAAAAGAAAATGAAATCAGATGCGTAAACACCTTAAGAAGGAAAAAAAAGTGCAGGGAAGAAACACAGGGCCTGATTCGACAGGCCGTCGGCACGCTGAGACAGATGCCTCATGTTCATACGGCTGACCATCGCATACGTAGACCGTCGGCCCAGCGCTGATATAATACATCTGCCAGCTGCTTCGTGTGCTCCATTCCGGGCACATGTTGACCCGGAAGATTGGCTTGGAGACTTGCCTCTGCGGACTGCGCTGATTGGCGCCGTCGATGACTCTTGAGGTGCGGATTATTCTGCGCGAGAACCAGCTTCGGCTTCTGAGGCGTCTCGGATGGTGGCGGGCCAGGCAGCAGACAGGATGCAAGCTTCGGGTCGCTGCAGTATCTCCAAGTCAGTAAAAAAAAAGGTCTGGATTCACACAGGGGATCTTCTAATACTCACGATTGAAGTTTCTCGTTCATCAACCTCACGATGTGGTAGAGACCTTCCGGATCGATCATTTCCAGATCGCTCCAGGCCTCAGCCAGTCGCGAAATTGCCTCCCGCTTTTCCTGGTCACTCGTTTCTGCCAGGATTTCCTGGCAGGACAGACCGACAGCTTTGCTGTAGGCCCTGCGGCCCAGTTCCGCCTCTTTGCTGTTGCTCTCCGCCGAGAACAACGTCTTCGGACTGGCATTTTCGTCCATTCCAGGAACAAAATGGGGATAGTGGCCAGACTCCCCTGGCGTTTTGTCCGATAGGCGACGGAACTGACGCACCGTAGACGGGCTGTTTCCAAAACTCAAATCCACGCCAAGTGGCTGCTTCACACCACTAGAGCGCCGTTTGCTGGTGGTCCGTTTCGAGGGATCGGATGTGGGAGTTCGTCGAACAGTGCAATCTGCAGCATGTTTGGGTTGAGCGGGCGTTTCCGCAATATGAAGGTCCTTCATCATCCGCGATGGGTCTTCGTCTGGGCATTCCAGCGGAATTGTGGGCGGCTTCTTGTTCCTCTTCGTTTCCTTTGGAAACACCATGGTCTGTGCCTTGATCGTATCGAAAACCCATTCATCATCATCATCATCATCATCTTTGTGTGTCATGGTATTCCTACCACAGTCAGCTTTGCGAAGCAACGCAGATCATCGCAGTGACATACAGGGACTCGGCGTAATATCTGACGTTCTTCTCCGAACCACCATTTCCGGCCTCCCACTCTCGCCTGCGCTGGATCAACTCTTGCAGAGTCTCCGTCTTCCCTGCACTTCGTATGAATTTGTGTCTCAACAGCTCCTTGGCCGTTGGCCGTCGATCAGGATCCTTAATAAGGCACTGAGCGACGAAGTCCTTGAAGTTCTCACTGTACTGGTCCCCTTCCAGTCGAGGGGCCGGTGCCTTTGGAATCTGGAAAAGCACCTTCATCGGATGCGTGCTGGCATTTGGCGGCTCGCCGTGGATCATCTCGATCGCAGTGATTCCGAGCGACCAGATGTCCGCCTTGAAGTCGTATCCAGCCTGCTGGATGACTTCCGGCGCCATCCAAAACGGCGTGCCGACGAATGTGTTCCTCTGGGACTTGATGTTGGTGAGCTGCGCTGCAACTCCGAAGTCCGCCAGTTTGACGTCCCCCTTCAGTGATAGAAGAACGTTGGCAGCCTTGATGTCGCGATGGATCTTTCCCTCCCGGTGCAAATAGTCCAGACCGAAGAGGAGTTCACGGCAAATGATGGCAATGTGGGCTTCGCTGAACACACCAGGTTTGAGCTGTGGATGTCAGCACGCGATCTAGACCATGGAGGTGCACCATTCAGCGGCTTCTTATTACCAGATCAAGACACGACCCGCCTCCTAGGTATTCCATCACGATCCATAGCTTATGGCCGCGCAAGAAGCTCGCTTTATACTGTGTAACGTAGGGGCTCGCGCACGTCGCCAGGACCGCAATCTCCTGCTGGATCTCCTGGATATCATCATCGCTCGATTCGAGATCGATCTTAGAGAGACGCATCCCGTCAGCATAGATATCTGTAGGGGTCGATTAAAAACCACACATCATACATGTTTGATCGCGACGATCTCCCCGGTAGTCTTGTCAATCGCCTTGTACACCGTACCAAAGCTCCCACCTGTAAAACGCTTCAATCAGCATGACCAATGCTTTTCCAATATCCCTCAGCCAGCGAACTCACTCCCCAGCTCCTCCATCATCTGGTACTGGCTCGCCCTGTCCGACCTGTC
>JGI26051J44788_1001006_pt1 | contig 11118 bp, 10 predicted proteins | sample HigsolmetaGSP13D_FD_44788 | JGI IMG/M metagenome (IMG submission 44788) | reverse complement strand
CATTTTTTGTCTTTGGGCGCGCTCTGACGCGCTATTTCACCTTTTTTTTTTTTTTCTCACACGCCTGCTGATCTGTCGCGACGTTCCGCAGTTCATTGTGATGTTCCGCGCGCGTTTCAGTGATGTATTCCCTCGGTCGCTCCCACACTTCGGTCCCCAGGATATCGAGAGAGGGGTCGCGGATATTGTCCCAGGTGATCATATTGAGAGACTTCTATGCGCGTTAATTGGTCTCGTGCTGAACAGGAAGAAGGATGTTGAGTATGGTCGCCACCCGCCGCTTGGTTCCAGCCATAGAGGGGAAGGAGCTCAAGCTCAATCCCGAAGCCTGTTCTACGGAAGTGTGACTGGGATAAGGTTCTAATGCGTTTTACTCTGTCTAGGAGAGGCCATTATCAGCGCGCCCTGGAGGAGGCGGTTCAAACGAATGCTTCCCAGTGGCCGAGGTCATGGCAAGGCAAGAACCCTCTTCACGGCGGGCGCACCTTCGCGAGCATGTCACCAGAAGAACGTGTACGCTGCCTAACTTCCAATCCATGGAGAACACTGTTTCTGACGCGACTTTAGCTGGGACTGTTGAAGGCATTGATCCTGTGGGCCTTGAACTCGTCCGATGCGGTCCAAGCCAAGATCAAGGAATCTTACTTGAAGCAATCGCGCCAACCCGATGATCTGAACCAACCTCTGTCTGTCCAACCGTGGGGTCGCGATGGGTTGAAGAACCGATACTGGCTTATTGAGGGCCAAGACGACACGCATTTCAGGCTATACAGGGAGACCAATCCGTCCAAGGAGGAGATCCATTGGTGGAGCGTCGCGGGAAATATCCCCGAGTTGAAGGCTTTCGCCGATGATCTTGAGCAACAGGATTCTATACATGCGAAGAAACTGAGCGAGAAAATCAAGAATGCTATTCCCCGCTTCGAGGGGTCGGAAGAGGTGAGATACCTTGTATGTCTGTCACTTGTCATTTGCTAAGACGAGATATTAGAAACGTAAGCGCCGTGACTACCGCCTTGCGCGAAAAGCTGCTTTTGCTCGACCAGAACCTGGTTTCTCTCTTTATGAGGGTCGCACCCGTGGAAAAAAACTGAAGTACACATATTCTGATGACGAGGACTTTTTGGACGGTCTACCTTCTACCAGAAGATCCACACGAAATACCTCAGGCATTTCTACTCCTGCGGAGCCTGCGGGACCTACATTCACAGCCAGTGGACGGCAGGTCCGTCCGCGAGTCGGAGGCATCTACGGTGAGTCGATGGTCAGCGGGCAACGCAGGAATGACGCAGTATCTGCTGCTCCACAGACTGGTGTGGATGGTACAGGAAGATCCTTGCGAAGCAGAGCCGCTGCTCGGACAAATGGCTACCGCGTTGACTATGGTGACGAGATGGAAGATGAGTCCGAGGGGGCCCCTTCAAGCGGAAACGAATGGCAGGCAGGCGACGAAGAAGATGAAGATGATTTGGAAAATGATGAGCTGAGTGGAGAAGACGAGTCTGATCTCGAAGGAGAACAGGAGAAGCATCCCAGTCTCGTAGTGCAGCTTAGGTACGGCAAGGGGAAGAAGCTAAGCAGCCCGAACGTACCTAGTGAACCGACAGCCGGGCAAGCTCCTATGGCCAAGGAGGAAGTGCTGGCTGAATCTGCAAATGGTTCTCAAGACCTTCAACCGACGTCGACAGAAGGACCTGAAGGCGGCCTGCCGACGGAGTCAGAGCAGAAACCTCCACTGGCGCCGACCTCAAGCCCGACGTCTAACGTTGCGCCTCCTCAGCACCTTGATGATCCTAAGGAGAACGTACCCAACGGTCTCAAAGGTCCAATTGAACAAAAGCCTGATGGCTTGGATGTCAAGGTTGTTTCAGGACCGCCTGCTGCAGAATCCAATCTTTCCGGGCCCCAGAATGGAACTGAGTAGTTCTTTGCTTCTGATATTAAACGTGGGAAATGGATGGTGTTAGATGTATCAATTATTCGGTCTTTCTGACGGCATTTTCTCCTAATAGACGACTGATGGAGTGAAAGGTCCAGTGGTGAGAGACCCCATTCTTGTTTGTTTGGCGTTCTGTGTAACCGGCGGAAATTTTAGAGGGTCAACGCCGAAAGAGGGTATCTGATAGATATGCAGTCGATGATTCTCAGTGGCAGATATCTTACTGTAGCTGGATTGCTTGTGTTAAGCATCTAAGATGCAGGGATATCACTTCCTCCGATAGCGTGAAGCTTCCGCTGCTGATATAGGGGTCAAATTATGTTGTGGCGGACCAGTTCTAATTCAACAAAGAATGGGCGCTCATTTGTCGATTGAAAAAAAAATCGCCTTTTGTAGTCAATGTCTGTTTAGCGTTCTAAAAACAGATAGCATTAAGAAGCGTGGAGCCATCTAAAACCATAATAGGGACATCGTAGGTCCTTCGACCGTTGTATCATAAAGATATTCCATTCTGGGGAAAGAATAAACACCAACGCCGTGCCCTTAACTCCCAAACACGCGAGCCCGATATATCTTTTGTACATCTTGAATTACTCCCAAGTGTAACGCGTTCAATCACCGGTGGATTGCGAGAACCTAGTCTCATAGTACTGCATCTTTGAGCACGTCGGGTTAAAGCACGCCTTCTCCATTAAAGCCCCAAACCCACGCGCTTAGTGATTACGACGCGAGGAGAAAAGAGAACTCGCGTCCTGAACCTGTCCGGCAAGCTTCCGGTCCCTCAAGATGTCCCTTGCAGGCGGGATCTTCCAGTTGTTTACCTCATACCACCACCTGCGCAGCCTGCTCCCGAGCGTCCTGCCACTGAGCTGGGCGCCGCGGTTCCAGTGTCGCCAGCCCGAGAGAGCCAGGGTCCAGAGCGTGCCTTGGATGAGAGGGAGAAGGACCTATGGGGGAAGCGGACGTGGTGTCAGTCTGTGATTTCTCGAACCATTGGCTATGGATGAATTCATTGGCACGAAATCCAAATGAACAGACACGTCGTACCTGATCCCTGATTGTTATCCACGCAATGCGGCCCCAGCTCTCTGCACCCCTCAAGCTGGCCAGGTAGCTCTGCTCGAATCGCAGGTCAGGCAGTGGAGGGAGGTTCCTCCGCCGCGAGATCGGTCTGATCACCCGACTCGGGTCGACAACGTCTGACGGGATACTGGGAACCTCGGACGGTGTGCGCTCGAGTGGTCTTCTCTCATCTGCAGTAGTGGCAGGGTTGATGTCGTGCGCCGGCGAGGGGTCGCGCTTTATGGACGCCGTGTGGACCGTCTCCGCGATCCCGAGAGCCGGGTTTGACATTTGTGGACGGTTGTGAGATGAGAATTCTGGGAGCGAAGAGAAGTGACAGGTTTCAAACTAGGAGATTACAGAAAAGGGGCTGGCGGCCTTTGATGCTGTCTGCTCGCTGGTGGTGTCTGAGAGCTGCCGGTCGATCATATGCATCCGAACGGCTGGCTGACTCGTGCTTTGACGCAAGTCATCGTCGCGGGCCCTGCGATGATCCCCCTCCGAAACCAAAGCACAAACCCCCCACCGCGGCCCCTCCGTCCTTCTGACAGCCACACTCTTTCCAACAACCAGCGTGTTTAACACATCAGAAAAAAAAAATGGCTGCTGAAGAAGGATACCCTTTGCTGTGTTTGGAGAATCCGCTCCTGGGTAATTGATTCCTTTATCGCCAATTGTACCGTTCAATCTGTTGGCTAACTCCAAACCAAGACATCCAGGGTGTTGGGTAGGGCGATTACTGCATGAGAAAAATATTTAGCATTTACTGATTGAGGCATATAGTGATGCTGCTCTCCTGCAAAAGTACGGCCTGAAGGACAACGATGCTATCCTCGCGGAGGAGAAGCACATGGGTCTCTATGAAGAGCTTCTCCAGAACCATGATGCGAAATTGATTGCTGGAGGTGCCGCTCAGAACACTGCTCGTGGGGCACAGGTATTTTCCTTTTATCAATTGCAATACACCTTTACTTTAAATAATTATTTATGTCACCGAAGCTGACATTTGTTTGTCCGCTGTAGTACATGCTCCCTGAAAACTCCGTCGTCTACATCGGCTGCGTTGGCCGCGACAAGTATGCTGAGATCCTCAAGGACGCCTGCAACAAGGCTGGTGTCCACACCGAATACCGCGTCGACGATGTCCAGCCCACTGGGAAATGTGGTGTGGTCATCACGGGCCACAATCGCAGCATGGTCACTCACCTTGCTGCCGCAAACGAGTACAAGATCGAGCACCTGAAGCAGCCGCACATCTGGTCTCTGGTCGAGAAGGCCAGGGTCTACTATGTCGGTGGATACCATCTCACTGTCTGTGTCCCTGCCATCCTGGCCCTTGCTGAGGAGGCCGCTGCGAAGGACAAGGTATGTCACTCACTTGCCAGGACCTTGGGCGGTAGAATGTCATTGCGCCTAGGTTCCGCTATGGCCTTCATATTCCCCTGCGCAATCCGATTCTGATAACAATGGAAAAATATAGATCTTTATGCTCTCCCTCTCCGCTCCATTTATCCCGCAATTCTTCAAGGAGCAACTCGACAGTGTCATGCCGTACACCGACTACCTCATCGGTAACGAGACTGAGGCCATCTCCTACTCCGAGTCTCATGGCTGGGGAACCACCGACATCATCGAGATCGCGAAGAAGCTGGCTACCCTGCCCAAGAAGAACAACAGCCGCCCAAGGGTCGCTATCATCACCCAGGGCACTCTGCCTACCGTCACTGCCGTTGCCAAGCCAGATGGCGAGATTGAGGTGAAGGAGTACAAGGTGCGGGAAGTTCCCAAGGAGCGCATCAACGATACCAACGGCGCTGGGTGAGTAATAGCCTATAGAGCCCATTGCTTTTAAAAGTAGGCTTTGTACTAAGTCTAAATATAGTGATGCTTTCGCCGGCGGTTTCTGTGCTGGTATCGTCCTAGGCAAGTCGCTTGAGACTAGCGTCGACATGGGCCAGTGGCTCGCAAGCTTGAGCATCCAGGAACTGGGACCATCGTAAGTCATCCCCCGACTTCCGTTTCAATGTGTCTCTTCCACTATTCCACGCGAAATTTTGAAACGCAAACTGCGGACAACAGTCGTCCCTGAGGGGCTTCCCTATCGCCTCACTTCACGGTCCAATGGTTCAATCAGTACCCTTTATTGAAACATTAACTTACGAACCATCTCAATCTAGGTACCCATTCCCCAAGCAGACTTACGTCCCATCCAGCCAGTGAAAAGCCCCAGCAACGATTACTCGAGGAGTTATTCGATAGGAGAAGATGACGTCTTTTTTCCTGTCATTATTCAACTTGACGATTCAACCCAATATACCCGGCGTTTCCCTGACTTAATTGCCCCATCTTTCTTGGTCCTTCGGTTATCAACAGTACGCTTTTGCCTCCATGTAAGAGGATTCTGCAATAGAGGGAAGGGAGAAAAAACGTTTTCAACAACGAAATTCTCACGAATGACATTTTGAATGGGGTCTTGTGCATGAGTCGCTCTACTTTCTTCTGACCTTTTCCGCCTTGTACTTTCCCGCATTTTACGGACGGGGGCTATACACAATCAACTTTCATGGCGGGTTGTCCTCCACGATAAGCAATTCGAATTTAAGATTTCTAGAACGCAGAAAAAAAAGAGACAGTTCACTTATGATTGATTTGGTCTGATTGAACTGGGCTTCCGTTAAGAAGTCTTGTCAGCCTTTTTGCCGTCCAATCCGGGAATATATTTCGATATGTATTCCCCAATTGGGACGGCTTTTGCTTTTCTCTTTTCTTTCTCTCCAGGCGTCATCAGTAGCAAGTACGTACTGTTTGACAATATCTAGAGTAGTAGTGGTAGTAAGATGTTTTTGACTGACTTCTGCTGCCCTATCTTTCTTTTCTTCTGACTGGCTGTGAAGGGGTATAAAGCTGACCAGTGCAGGTGGGTTCTCGTGTCGGATCTGAGAGCGTGCGGTGTGTATACGTGTATGGGTACGTGTGTGTGGTATGCACGCACACCATCTCTCGCGCTGGTTCCGTTTCCCCTCGGGAATGATATGATGTGATAGATAGAATCGTAGAGCACAGCAGCAGCGCAAGCCGAGAATGTCTGCCGGGTATAAAAGCGCAGGCAAGGTTATGTATATGTTTCCGCAGGATGAATTTAGATTCTTAAATCATCGGACTGCCAACAGGAAGAAATTCGTTCCTTCTTCGTCCTGACTCGTTTCGGACTTGCCATGTTTTTTGTTGTTTGTCCGTAGTGTGATGAGACAAACAACAGCAGCCAATTAATCAACCTCCTTGCCCGCAGGGTGGAGTTTGACCTATAGCACCAAGCTGCGCGGCGGATTTGCGACTGCTCGTGAACCCACCGGAGCTGGGGTACGTCGCCCCAGAGGGAAGACTGCTCGCGATGAAAGCGTTGTTCGCCCAGGACGCGTCACCTAGGCTGCTGGAGATATGCTGCTGGTGGAGGTACGCGTCGTAATAGTGTCCGCCCCGAAGCGGGTCCCTGTCCCAGGCTGATGCTGCGACCGAGTGACGGTGGAGGACCGCGGAGTTCGGTGGTGTCCAGCTGGACTCGAAGGGGGAGGACCTCGGCGCGTCGAGAGAGCTCTGCTGCTGCTGCTGGAGCAGCAAGCCGTTCCGGAACGCGAAATCATTTGCGGTTGGTTCCTGGGATGGAAGGCTTGGGCTGGTTCCTGAAGCCATGGAAAGGGTCGTCTGCTGGCTGAGGCCTGGAGGACTGATCTGGCGTGCAGTTGCTGGACGAGGCTGTGGAGATGGAGCCTCACCTGGCTGGGGCGCAAAGGCAGTGTTCCAGATGCTGGGGATGCTGGGCAGCGTTGGCCGCGGGGTGAAGGATGAGGGTGCGGGTACGGCTGAGGCTGGGGGGTGCGCGTTGCGTGGACCAAGCCCAGGTGGAGCAATTGGTGGCCGGAGCATGTTCGACCCATCTTGACGGAACATCAGGGAACTAGGGTCGGTCTCGAAGGGAGGGTCAGACGAAGTCGGAGGATCCCTGAGAAAAGCCGGAAGCTCTGGCACTGCTGGCGCTCCTTCACAGGTGTCCGATTCAACAAGCCTCTCTACTCCCTCCACTATGCGGTGCATATTTGCAGAGACGGACGCCGAAGCGGACTGGGAGTCTTCAAAAACACTTTTGTTATCCGCGTATCTGGGATCCTGCTTCGCTTGCTGTATATCCTCCCGTTCGACGCTTGTCGAAGAAAGAGTATGGTGATGCACGTTGGGACTAGCGTAGAATTGAGAGGGCAGACCTTCCTCTTGGTAGATGAACATCTTCCGATCCTGCTCATCAACTAGGACGATGGGTATTTTCTCACGTCGAGTTAGCTCCAGCTGTAAGCCAGATTGATACACTCAACACATACCTTGCTTACGACTAGATCGAGACCATCGATCACGAACTCCCGAATTCGGTAGAGCATTTCAATGTTGGGATGGTTCCTCTCCACTCCGGGATCGTGCATACGTGGTTTCAGTTTGCCGTTCGCATCGAGATATCTGCGACTGGTAGCTTCATTGGCAAACGGAGCGAAGCCAAGAGTATCCTCATCCTCTTCAAGTAGATAGTCCACTTCAGGCAAGTGCACCACATCAAAAGTGGACGCAAGTAGCGTCAAGGTGTTGGCATATATTTTCCAAAATTCCTTGATTTGAACGAAAAGGAGTGTATCCTTGTCTTCCTTTTCGGCAGCCAAGCTGCTACTATTTGAAAGTAACCAAGCGCTGTAATGTCGGAGGGCTGGGAGAACACGACGCGCAACGACGGTAATTTTCTCTGATCCGTTCGTCGACTCCTTATTTCCCGGGTCTTCAGTCGCGATTCGCTCCAGTTCAGCCAAGAGGATCTGAAGAAGCGTGAAGAAGGTCTTGACATTGATGCGCCGGAAAAATAGGCGAGCTTTGTTCGTAGACTCCCCTATGGTTCGTAATCAGCAAGCAGGCCAGCAATCGCAAATCAAGATACCTGCCGTTTGATCTCACTCTCGCAAAATCTTCTGCAGCTACGTTAATCAAACAGAACTTCAGAAGAGTACCCTCGAGGGATCGCTCCTTCAAATCGACGGCAAGTTGACTCAGAACCTCGTTTTCGAGCTCGTCATGCTCAGGGAAATCAATTCCCTTATAGCATTGCGCGTGAAGGTACACAAACCAAGGGGTCAATGCTCGCCCGGGGATGCCCGCATCCTCACGGGGGATCAGTTCTCTCTTCGCCCACGCATTCTTGATCTTCCTGAATTCTATCTCTAAGTTTCCTTTTGAGGTCGGGTGAGGTTCCTTGGCGGCCAACGCCCTGTAAAGATGATAAGTCGCCCGGAGGTGGTTGCCGTCAGCAAGCGCAATGACAGCGAGCTGGTTATGCGATGCGCCCGAAGCTGGATGGATAACAGCCGCTAAATCATAGTACCCAATAGCAGGTCCCCAATTGCGGCCCTTGGTGACGAGTTCCGTTTCGCGATAACGGGAGAGATCTCCCAGACGGATGAGCGTCGCATGGCAGGAGAGAAGTACGCGCTTGCGGAGTTCCTCGTTGGCTACGACCGGCGATTGGGCCGATAGGTCTGAGGGTAGCATGCTTAGCTCAATCGCAGAGACTGATGATGTCAATTTGCGATCCTTACTGTCAAAGTTGAATTTTTGCGCAACCTTTTCCAGCTCCGGAATACCTCCAAAGTGCGACGACAGATGTTGTATATATCCCCGGTAGAATCGCTGGCTCGACTTTATAAAGTCCAGATAGTGTTTCTCAAGTTTGCGCTTCTCGACCGGCTTCTTCTTGCCATTCTCGTCGCGGAACTGTATGTAGATCAGAAAGCCGCTTCTACCAAGGAATTCCATCGTGCACACTCACGCGGGCTAGCAGTTTGCGAAACCGGCCATTAACCTTGAGATGCGCTTCCCATAGACGACCCTCCACATTGGCGGAACAGGCGGCTTCGAAGTCCTGGAAGATCGCATTCTGGCAGGCTATGCGAAATCTGAAACAGGTCAGACTGCGCTCTCGTCACAACTCCGGCAAGGTGTGACTGACTCCGAAAGACGATGGGAAACCTCTGCGAAAGTAGGCTCTTTCTCTGCAAGGGCCCTTTGGAACTCCTGTTCGGCTTGGAGCGCAGAGCTGCGGGATAAAGTCAGACAAGGACTCTTCATCGCGACGCTGGACGGGAAAACGCAGGTCGAGGAGCACTCACTTCCACGCATTTTGGAACGCGGACGCCATGCTCAAAAGCCGAAGAGAACGCGCCCGTGACCCCACAGTTAACCTCGCCGTCAGATGGCTATGGCTGGCTGGAAGTCTTCGGGCCACTGGAATAGTGAACGATCCATCAGTGTGGTGGTGGGGGATCTGGGGTCGGTCGACGAGGGCGTGCGCGGCGCGGCAGATACCCCCGGTTGGAGGCCTCTTCGAGAGGGAAAAACAGAAGGCGAAACCGGACTCCGGGGAAGGAAATAAAATGACGGAGCCTTCGCCAAAAGGATGATGGAGTCTGGAGATGAATTGCCGGCACGCTAGTGTGGCTGGTGCCGCGCCCAAAGTGCTTGACTGTGACCGTCGGCGTCCGCTGTGGCTGGTGATGGTCGTTGTTGGGCCCCGCCGGCCGCGCTGCTGTTGATATCATATCCGGCTGTTCTCTCTGATGGGCGGCGACCACCGTCCATGGTACTGTTTTCTGAGGATATCATTGTACGCTTCCACTGACCTTTCATCCTATCCCACATCTGCAGGCGTTATGGTGTGAGGCTGGTGAAAGAGGGCGGGAAATATCAATTGACTGAGACAACACACAGTACAGTACCTGTCTCTTGTCTCACGATACACCACTTATTACCACTGTCTATGGTTCATAATTATTAATTCAACATGTCCAAGCGCATACGGAGCGATTCGCTCTCTTCCTTATCAGACCACTCGCCCGAGGTCCTGTCGCCCTCTTCCCCAGCGTCCACTCCCCCGCGTGCCAAAGCCCCCCTGCTGGACACGCCCGACCTGACCGTCGAAGTGATGCGCTGCTCACTGCCCCCTCACAAGGAGACGCTCTCCTTCCCCTCGTATGAAGAATATGAAGTTCACTACATGCAGGCACATGTAAACCGTTGCTCCGAGTGCGGGAAGAATTTCCCTACGGATCACTTCCTGAATCTACATATTGAGGAGAACCACGACCCCCTCATCGCCGCCAGGAGAGAGAGGGGTGAGAAAACGGTATGTTGCTACTCGACTTTTGCTCCTCTATGAAGAGATCCAAATGATCCTCTTCTTTTTCTATTACCTTTATCAATGCATTTTGTCTGTCTCCTCCTGACAAAGACAGTACGGCTGCTTCGTTGAAGGCTGCGAGCGGAAATGCTCGACCCCGCAGAAGCGGAGAAGGCACCTTATAGACAAGCATATGTTCCCAAGGGTAAGTAAATATAGCCGAAACTCCCAATTTTTTTTATTTTATTCGTATATTATATTCCCTCCCCGCGAAATATATATTATCCAGCATCTATTTTTCTTCCCCGCTATCCGAGAGGGCACTTCGAACCTAAACGGACACCTACCTAACCATCGACACAGACATACAACTTCTTCATCGTCAACGACGGCATCGACAAGCACACATCCATGCTGCGACCGACGAATAACCACCGCCGTCGCGTATCAGCCCCCTCGTCGCCGCAAGAGGGCCGTCTGAGACGCCGGAAGGCTTCTCTGACATATGCCAGTTCGGGCCCCAGCGGCGTTCCGGACCGCCCCCGTCAGACTGCTGTACCGTCCGAGAATGATATCGCCGACCTCGCGAAGTCCATGGCTGCGCTGCGGTTTATTCCAGCGAGCGTTGCAAGGAATAGGGAGACCCGGAAACCGGGTCCGATGTGAAGGGAGGGAGAGATCCATTGGGTGACGAGAGTTACGACCTTTTTTTTTCTTTCTTTTTTTTTGGATGAGATGACGTTATGACACTCGGTCTTAGTCATTCATGGTTCATGATGAGAGACTGGTTATCCTGTCATTTTGGTGCTGGAGTTTACGGGTGCAGAAGTTACTTAGAAGATCTCTCGGCAATGCGATAGTCTTACGATCTAGGTTACGTGTCGAAGATTTTTGGCTATTTGATATATATATA
>JGI26051J44788_1001004_pt1 | contig 11156 bp, 13 predicted proteins | sample HigsolmetaGSP13D_FD_44788 | JGI IMG/M metagenome (IMG submission 44788) | reverse complement strand
CCCTTTTTTTTTTTAAAAAAAAAAAAAAAAAACTCCTCATCCCAAAAAGGACCTAAAAAGGCCATTTTTAAACCTCCTTTCTAGTCAGACCCCTCCGGGCCAGCCACCGCTCCAACCACCGCCGCTCCTCCCTCTCCGCGCCCCATCCGTCCCCCAAGCCCGCCGCGACGCCCGCCCCGCCGCGCTCCTCCACCGCGATGCGCACCTCCTGCGCGCTCAGGGCCGCGATGCCGCCGCCGCGCACGATCAGCCGGTCGTCCAGGTCCAGGTACGCCGCCCACCGACGCAGCCGGCGGCGGTAGAGCAGCGGGACGAGGAACGACGGCTGGAGGTGCGAGCGCGCGAGGCCGAACACGGCGCACGCGCGCAGGACCTGCTCCGCGGACAGCGCGGAGTCGTCGATGGCGCCCACGTCCGCGTAGGTGCCTGCCAGCAGGTCGATTTCCTCCTTCGACCCCGGAGGGATGGGGGTCACGGACCCCCCCAGGGCGGCCTGGTGCGCGGCCAGCGCGGCGTGCTTGCGCTCCGCGTTGGCGAGGCGCTGCTTCGCGATCTGTCTCGGCACCCGGCAGGTGTAAGGGGTGATGGCGTTGCCGAGCGCGAGGACCACCAGCGGCGTGAGTTCGCCGCAGACGAGCAGGATCAGCGCGAAGGGGATCAGGCGGCGCATGTCGTAGGCGGCGCGGCGGACGAGCTGGAAGTCTGCGCGCGTGAGGTTGAGAGAGCCGGTCTTTGTCAAGGATTTCGCGGAAGAAACAGGGGAGGTGGGGAGGTACGCGGGCAGCCCCAGCGAGCGCCGCAGGGGCAAGGAGGCGCGGTAGTTGTGGTAGACGTTCTTGATGCCTGTCTTGTAGAAGGAGAGGTAGGCCCGGCCGACGGCGATGTAGCGCTTGAGTCGGTCGGCCGCGGAGGCGTCGGGCGCGGCCGGAGGGGGGATGTCGAGGTCCGCGGGGAGCGTGCTGGCGGGCGGGTTCACCTCGTCTAGGGGCAGAGGGGAGGACGCCGTCGAGGAGGTGGACGGCGTCGCAGAGCGCGAGGGCGGTTGCGCGGCGGAGGGGGGCCGCTTGTGCTTGGTGGATGACGATGAGGAGGCATGTCGCCTGGTGATTTCTGTAGTGAAGATGAAGACGCGCGCCCGACGCGAATCGACGCGGCCAAGGAGCTGAATGCCACCGCCATTGCCCTGCTGGCGGAGATGAAGGTAATAATGATAATATCGCTGTCGCTGTCGCGGGTGCTGCCGCGCGCAAGACCAGGACGAGGCCTGCGCGACGAGCGGCGGAGCGTGGAGACGCGCGGCGGAGACGGCGCCGCGGCCGCAGAGGACGGCGGCGATCATCGAGGCATATGAATCTTAGCAATTGAGAGAGAGGAAGTGTATCTGCTGGCCTGAGATATATCTGCCGGCGGAGGTGGACGTGAAGCCCGCGGTCTCCATCCGGGGTTTGTCGAGGCAAACAGCGCAAACAGCGATGCGACGTCCGTCCAGTCGGAGCGAGTCGAATGCTGATGAAGCAGCTTAACAGCCGGTATGTCTATGGCAAAGCAAAAAGTCCATGAAGTTGCTTGATCGCCCGCTTTTGCGCTTCTTGTTTATGAATTTCCATGTTCCGGTGTATCTGCAACAGTCTGCATTCAAAGATCTCGGCATAATATTAACCGATTTACTTGCACCCATTGACGTTGAGAGTCATCCATCTCCGAGAGTATCTGGATTATGAACCTGCAATGTAAGTCCTCTGAAACGCTAACATCCGAGTGCTTTTTTGAGAAAAAAATTATTAAATCAATTATAGCAATTACTGCTTACCCAGTAGTTGACATGTTTCTCTTTCTTCACAGATCGTTTTAACAATCATATATCAAATTTCCACTACAGATTGCAGAAGGCTGAAATCTGCTCTTCAGGATTAAAGGATCCTTAACAGTGAAAGACATAGGGGCTTTAAATACAGCATCTTCGCTTCTTATTACCCGACTGGAAACATTTTCGTGTTAGGCGTCTCCGTATGAGAAGTCCTACTTGAAAGTTCCTTTACGCGGTTTCCTTTACAGGTCCGGCAGGATGTTCCATTGTCTGGGTTCCGCGGCCTGTTAATAATGTCATGCCATTTTTTATCCCTGTTGTTGGACATATCAGGGGGTGTGAGTGATTGGACGGGCGGGAATCTTCGTGAAGATAAGGCGCTAAAGGGGTTGCCTTTGTGGACATCGTCACGTCTAATACTTTGGTAACAATAGCGGGCCAGAACGGTGTCAAGAGGGATTACATGAACTTCGGAATATCAATAGGGTTGGGGGTACAATGTTTTCGCTCCGGGACGTTGGCGAATCTTAGCAAGATGGTTTCGCGCAAATACCCTTCCTTACATCGCTGCTCTTCCAGTTCACGTCAAGTACGCTCGAATAAAAAGTGCTCAACACCAGCGCCATAGCAGCAACGGTGTACGGACCAATCCCCGTGGCCTCCTGAACATCTTGAAGTCTACACCAATGCATCGTGAAGATAGAGATGGCGAGAACAGCACACCCAACGCACCATCTTACCAGCTTCCAGTTGTATCCTTCGATGATTTAGATCCCCCATCCAATTGGGACATTGAGCTGGTTGTTACAGCAGCTGAGCTCCTCGCGAAGCTTCTTGGGAAGTCGTTCAACGGCCAGCGGACCCGTATGGTCACCTGGCTCTTGAAAGGAGTGCATGAATATATGAATATATGTGGCAGGATCGGTAATTTGCCAATACTAGGCGGGCAGGGTTTGAAGGCGTATTCGGCGTTGATAACCTCATCTCTGGACGGTATTGAGTCCGTCTCGAAGTTGCCCACACATTCCCCGGATTTGTGACGAAGTATGAGTTCAAACTGGTGAGGTTGGTGCTTTTAAACCACATTTCGGGGACAGTCAGCTGCGCAGCTTGATATATTGCATGGTCTTTGCCACAATGAAGGCATTCTTCATACTCTTCCCACGTTGCTGAGTGTATGCCGCCCTGATTTTGTGAAACAGGACTTCGTCGTCTCCAATTTATGTCGCATTGATATGTGTGAGGGTTATACGGTGGACACCAACTGTTGACGCACAAGAGGATATAGCGTTTTGTTCCAAGAGGAATTACTGGGTCTTGTAGCCCGTCGTCCGATGGGGCTGTTGAAGGCGTCGTTCCTGACGCGTCACTTCGTGACGAGATTAGGGAGTTTGAGCTCCCGGGCCGTAAAAATGACGTTGTCATTGTCTCACTGCCAGAGTCTCTTGGCGAAACAGTAGACGAGTTTGATGGACCTGCTGCTTCCTTGGCAAATGCAACTGCAGCAGCTTGATATTGTTTTTCGAAGTTGGCACGCAGTCTTTTACCGCATCTCTGGTTTTCATTAGTTGATGTGCAGCAGATTAGAGCAGATCACGTACACAGGTCCATGATACTTGGACATATCCTGGTGGAATTGGAGGTTGGCAAAGAGACCAAAGCATTTCAACTGGATACTTGAGCCATTGGGTCACAGTACCATTGAAGTCGAACGCCCGGAGGCTTGCGTCCATGGACCGTGGACGGGACAACAGATCGGATTCGTGAGATGCATTGTATCTGGAAGCGGCGATGGGTGACTATCCTGCCCCATCTCGTTTGCTGAATGCTTCTCTGAGGATGTGGACCCTTGCATCTGGAACTCAACTGAATTAGTGCCATTTCCACCTGCCCGATACTCCCGGGCAGCAGCTCGAGCGGAGGGAGCACGGGATTCTCCAGGTCATCCGGCGGCTTTGGAGATGTATGAACAGAATTAGTGTCATATCCTTCAGCCGTATTTTGTGACCAATTCCAAGGACAGCCGACTCCTCTTGTTCAGACACATCATTCCGACCCTGCGAATTGGACGTTTTCCGTGCAAGTCTCTCTTGATTCGCAGTTGGCTGAATCCACAGTCGAAATGCTTCGCATAGATTGGTGAAGGCGAGACCTGATATCATGAAGCTCTTCACATCCTCCAGTGAGTAGAATGGAGTATCGTGAACTTCGGACTTATCCGAATCACTGTCGCCCGACAAGTCCTTGTTCGCATCTGGAGTTGCCGGATCACCTCCCAGGTTTCTCAACTACTCATCCAGTCGAGCACTAGCTTCCGTTTGTACATCTCGTTTCTCGACATCTTGGGTCAAAAGGCCTCTAATTCTCCTGCGATGTGTCTTGCGGACCTGCGGACAAACTTAGCCGCTTCAATTTCCAGCGGGTTTGAGGCTTCGTTTTGTAGATCAGCCATGATGTAGCAAAAGGCGCCGAAGTTCCGTTGAAACTTCTCGGGGCCAACTTTTGAGATAGCAAGCGTGCACAGAGGCTTAAGTTCTGCGTGGTGGAGAAACAGATTAACGAGTTGCGAAAGAGCACTGAGACGGAGTTCGCTCGTGGAGGAAAACGAAGATGCAATGGAGGCGTTGTCGGAAAAGATGCTTTCAATCTCGCTGGACGCGTCTACCAACGTCCCGTCGTCTGTCGCCACGACACTCGGGTCTTCCGGAGCTGATTCCTGCCTTAGCGGAGGCTTCGCGGTATTCCCTTGGCGAGGTGGTGCGTGGTAATGCATGTCTGGCTCCTCAAACCTGCTCTTATCAATGTCGTTCGGACCCTGTGTCTCATCCTCCCGGACAACTGGATAATTACCAAGCCACTGAACACTACCAGACTGCCCACCCTGACAATGAGGGCTGCCCATTTCTTGCATGGTGTGTCTGGAATCGGGTAGGTACGCACTCAGATCTGCGATAGACGGTGGGCAGACCTGCCCTAGGAACTTACTTTCAGGTTGTAGTGAACAGTCGTCCAGTCTCCAAAATTGGCTCGGGACTCCGGTCTCAACCTATATCTTTCACGAAAAAGATTAACCAAGATGGGAGGTTTCGTCAACACCGGCTCCCCCGGAAGTTCCACGGGACCTGCTCTTCGATCTGCAACTATAGCGTGATCCTGAACATTGATCCCTTCCTTCCGGCAGCCTCGACCTCCATATGTAGTGATTGGCCTCGACTAAAGTTAGCACAATCTCATTTATAGTGACTCCTTATTTCAAAGAATGTTTGTGACATACATACAGATGCAGGATCGTGCGTTTGCCTCGACAACAATGAAGTGATGCACATTGCTGTGAATTTTATTACCCGTGTCACCTTTTGCGATGATTTTAGTACCCCTATCGCAATCACTGTTATCCTGACTCATAGGTTCAGGCCAAATGACACTGATCAAAAGCCCTGGCCTGAAGCGGTCAGTTTCCCTCGAGCGGTCCTTGAAAAGCTCCAGCTCGAGGACTAGTTTCTGCACAGGGTCTGTATGTGGCCTCCATGGCTCCTGGTCCGATGTCTTGGGAGCAACATCCCTTCCGTTCGCGGATGGTGCTATCTCTTTGTCAGTGGCACATGATATGACATGGATGCCATGCATGCTTTCTCAGGGCGATCGATACCTACCCGATTCTGGAAAAGCTGCTGATGGAAAACGACCAGGCTGTGATCGAGAAAGAGCTCTTTGTTGTGTCGTTGCCGCACCTTCGAAGCCCATTCATGTCTTTCCGGCCGAGGGTTGTCTGGAGCTCAGCGAGGCAGAGCACCATTTTCTGTGTCGTCGACCGTTGTATGCATTCTGACGAGGTAATAAGATGCAACTTGATTTTTCTATCGTAGGGAGGTACCTAGGTAGGAGGTACGTTGTTTAGACACGGATCAGTGACATTCCCTGGTGACGATGCGGCGAGCCAGAATTTATTCTCCAATCCTGCGCCCTTGCTCCTCGGCCACTGAGCTCAAAGACTTATATTATAGTAGGCGCCCGAAGGCGATGCAGCCACCCGTCCGAGACAGTGCTGAGATGCAGGCACGTATCAAGGTCGAAAGACTTGCAAAAGCAACGTAGTAGTGTTGTCTTTGTTCAACAGGTTATTGCCCAGTTTGGTGAGGTGAACAAACTGATCCCGCGTGCAATTCCCACTTCCTGCAACCTTTCTCTCTTGTAAAATTCTAGTAAAGCTGATCCCTGCAGGGAAATCATTGCCTTTTTTTTATATTTTTTATAGCTTAGCACTTGCTCTACGGCTTCCTCCATAGCACGCAGTAGTTTCTGTACTTATGCAGTATGATGTACTGACAGGTCAATTTGTTACTCCAACGGAAATCAGGAGATCAAAAGCACTGACTGATTCATCTCCGTTGGATCGCTACCCTAAGATGCAGCAGGATAAATCAAGATGATGGGATGGAAGCAGGAGCAGGAGGAGGAAGAATTGTGTCGAACAGAACGAGGCGGTCTTAGAACCACCCATCTGCCGCTTCCTGCATGGGTCCGGTCCGCAGCAGAGCCCCATGTGCATGCCCGCATCCGAGATCTCGATCAGTTCCGTCAAAGAAACATACTGGACTGGACCGACTTCTTCGTCAGGACTGGTTTCTGGAAGTAGGAGGCAGTGAAACCTACATATGATTAAGGTCAAAATATCAGCTATGTACAGCTCCTAAAATAAAATATTCATGGGTATGTCTATGTCACAGGAGGGAATTCAATATAAATACTGCACTTCTAGGAAGCCCCTGTTCTTTCTTCATTGCTCTCCATTGCTTTTGCCGTATGTAGCTAGATTGCGATGGATCAATTTGTTCATCACGAAGTTACTCTTTTTATTCAATGATATTGATATTCTTGTTCAAGGTCCAACGGAAATGAAGAGGAGGCCAAAGGCACACTGATTTTAATCACATGTTGGATCGCTACTCTGAGATACAATAATACTGTACACCAGGCTTAAATCAAGATGATGGGTTAGAATCGGACGCAGGAGGAGGAAGGATCTATTATATAAATGGAACGGGCATTTGGCTCATTCTATGTATGTACTGTACAGTACAGTACCCTAATCGGCAAGAACAACCATGAAACTTATGGAGGGACAGTATACACCCTACAGTAGTAGGTAGCAGTCTTTCCATCACAAGCTTGAACTCTGCCATGCCCTTCTAAGATACCTACCTAGGTAGGTAGCTAGGTCGTCAGGTGAGGTAGACAGCTCACAGGAGGAGGAGAAGGAGAAGAGAATAGAATAAGAAGCGCCCAATCTCAATTTCATTCAAGTGCGTCAATCCATCCATCCATCCGTCCACAGGACCATAGTAATGGTTCACCTCCTTTCGCTAGAGTCAGAAGCTCAAGCCGCATGCTTCCCCAATCTACATACATCTACCGTATTTGATGTTTCCATTTTTAAATTTAAGGTAGGCAGCGAGTCGATAGTCTATCCGCAATCTCTCCAGGGTCCAGCTATCTATCATTATGTCTTGCGTGCTTGCTCCACACTGAGTCTCCCCCTTTTCCGACTTCCGAGATTTCCATCATTCCATTACCACGGATACAGCACGGACACACGCATGCCAGTCAGGTGGCTTGACTCTTGCGACATTATTGCTACTAATTTTATATACTGCTAACCATTAATATTAACCACATGGTTCTGAAACATGGCTGGAGGTGGAAGCTTAGGCTTATGATTATGATTACTGTATACACAGTATGACTTGCATTGATACCGTGTCATGCCCCAGATGAAAGAGGTTAAAAAAAGGGAACTAGTCTACAACACAATTACTATTATTAACACAATTACTATTATTACTCTCCGTAGAAGCAGCATAGTACTTCCTCTGTAATATGGCTATGATTAGAAAAAAGACCTCTGCACCAGCCCTAAAAAACCCGTAGCAAAGAATCAACTTTATAGGTATCCATTATTATTCCAGTTATTATCATCAACCCAACCGGTGCAAGTGCCCCCACAGGAGCTCCGTGGGCTCCGTGAGCACGAGCACAAGCACCGCCCAAGCTTCCCGGGGCCGGAGCTTTCCCTACCCCACCCCACCCCCCTTTCTTTAGTTAGGACACACCCCTTAATAAGAAGATGTACATCACTAACAAGACGATCTCCACATGTCAAATGAGCCCCTGACCCTGACCTGAGTTCTGGAAGACTTTTCGTTCTTCTGGAATGAGTTCTAGTCTTGTCTTCTAGAAAACCCTGCCCTGCGTGCTTGCCACCTTCCTTCTCTATCTTGCATGCTTTATTGAGTAGGTACCTAGGTAGATAGGTGGGATTTTTTTTTTCATACAGAGTCAATCTCTTCTTCTGTCCATCAAATCACGGGGTCACTGCTAGCAGTGAGTGGTACCTAATGTATGTACATACATAGTTGGCCAGATGTAGCTGCTTTGCACCAGCACCCCTGATTTGAGCTGAGCTGGGTGGTGCAGTACATGTTCATGTACATGTACACACTTGTATGGAGGGAGATAGAGCTGTTGTACAGAGTCACAAGTTTGTCGTTATCGTTCGATACAAAATGGTTGGTCCCCGGTGTAATTCGTATACATAGTGGTCTCGTACAGTTCCGTAGAATCGACAGGTAGATAATCCTGCCTTTGAGTCGCAATGGGGGATGCTCATGACAGGAGAATGCAACCCCTGCCTGTAGGTATGTATGTCGTATCCAAGTCGTTAAACATAAGAGCAGGCGGTCTTTACGCGTGAAACGCCCGTCCGGTGGCGCAGAAATAAATCTGACATAGTAATACAGTGTCGAAGGATATCCAGTGAAGTTGCGGCTTGTGAAAAAAAAAGAAGCCATGATTTTATTGCGGCATTCCCCTCTGGCTTTCCACCTCGGCATCCGTCCAAGCCGGAAACATGATCTGGCTCCGCAGCTGCTCAAAGTCATCGAAATTCGCCCTCAGCGCGTGCGCAAGGATGCTGCCGCTGCCGCTGCCAGTGCCCTCGCTCTCGTCCCACGCGGCGATGGCGTCGCGCAGCCGGTTGTGCGCGGTCGCAAAGGTCTGCTGGAGCAGCGCGGGCCGCAGGCACGTCTTGCCGACGTCGTTCATGTAGTTGGCCGGGTCCTGGACGCACACAGCCCCGGCGACGGGGAAGTTGCGCCTCACCGCGGCGGTCCGTTTCGCGTGGAGGAGGGCGCGCTGGCCGCGGAGGTACGCGGGCTCCTCCACCGCCTGGTCCGGGTCCCGGGACCTGAGGTTGCTCTCGTCTTCCTTGATGGTCGACGAGTCGAAGAAGCCCGGCGGGTCGACGGACACACCGGTCTTTCGGAAATCGACGACCTTGCCGTAGGTGTGCAGGATGTCCAGGAGGTGCTCGCCCAGGTTGTCCGGGCGCAGGAACCGGCCGTGGTTCATCTTCAGCGATGCCACGATGAGCATGAGGAGCCCGTAGGATCCGATGGACGACTTGTGTGGGCCGAAAGCACCACGGACTTCCAGGATCATCCGCGCGGCTATATATAGCGGCCGCAGGGCGGGATACTCGGCGTGGTAGTCCTTGACGTACTCAATCGACGACGGTGGCCCCTCGCCGCAGTAGAACTGCAGCTGCAGGCCCGTTGCATCGTGCACCGCCGTCAGCGTCGGGATGCGCCAGTCGACCGCGTCGACCCGGGCTCTGAACAGGGGACTCTGTCGAAGGAGGCCGTCGACACCCCGCAGCGTCTCCGTATACGCCTTGACCATCTCCGGCCGCGTAGGGCTGGGCTTCCGCACCGGATCGTCCACGGCGTCGTCTACAGGCAGCATCAGGTCCAGGTCGGAGTGGCTCAGCGCCATCCCGGTCTGCCACGAGCCAATGACCCGGGGAGGATGCGGCACGACGCCCGCCAGCAGGGTCGACACGCTCCGGACGATGCGGCCCACGGTGGCCTGCTCCTGGCGCGTGGGCGTCAGGTATCGCTCGAGGGCTCTGATCTCTGCGTCCAGCTGCGCGAGACCGTCCGTGATCTTAGCGACCGGGCGCACATGGTCCAGCCACGGGCACTGCTGGGGCCGCTGGTCCTTCTCGCTGACCTCCCAATGGAGCTCCCCGCTTCGTTTCTGCCACTCCAGAGAGGCGGCGGGGTGCTGCACGTCGTTCCCCCCGGCGGATGACTCGCGCGGGACCCCATCTCTGATCGAAGGCCGTCCCTGCGGCTGTGTCGCTGCAGAATCTGAGGACTCACGCTTCGGGGGAACCCCCAAGCGCTGGGACTCTTTCGCAGAGTCACGTTCCGACGCGGGTGACGTCTGGCCGGCAAGGTTCTCCGGTGGAAGGTCTGGCCGAAAGACGTATGGGCTGGGGTCGTCGTAGACCACCTTGCGGATCAGAGCCGATCGGTTGGCGGCCCTCTGGACCTCCAGGGTCCTTCGAAGGCTGTTGGGACGGATGTAGTCCTTGGCGCGGGGGAGGGAGGCATGGAAGGGCCGCCGGGCAGCCTCGGGGGCAGTGCACGCTACCCGGGGGGAGAGATCGCAGAACGGACGACACCACGGGGAGGCATGGCGGATGGAGGCGCACTCAACAAGGCGAAGACATCGTGGGCTGAGGGGGGAGGACCTGGGCTGGGGCACCAGACCCAAGCTGGACATGTGCAGGACGCACCTGGGACGACGTGGGGAGCGACGCCGGTCAGAGCTCGGCGGAAGGGAAGGCAGGAAAACAGAAAGGAAAAAGAAAAAAAAGAGTTCGAGAGGAGTCGTTGATGCCCGATGTCGAGACAGTGCCCGATCTGGCGACAGAGGGGGTCGGCGAGAGGAGCGCGGGTGTCGGGAGGGGTGGTCACATGACCGTGTTAGGGCTGGCGGCGTCATCTGACCCACACGTGACTATGGGCGCCACGCGCGGCGCCAGAAGCGCCTCGAAGCGGTTCGGCGCCGTTCGCCTCCTTTCTCTCTGTGCTCCTCAGGCCGCAAGGCATCCGCCATGACGTCCTTTTGGCGCGGGGTTGGCCCTGTGTCCCCCCGAGCCGTGGACGCTCCGCCGTGCGAGCGCCTGTGGGATCGCATCCCGGACCGCCTGCAACGCCCTGATCGCGGACATCATTGCCTGTGATTCTTCCTGCAGCGCGTGGTGCGCTGGTGTGCACTGGCGCTGGCGCGGGCACCGCGTTGTGGCCATCTCCGCCTCCAGCCCACCCTGGTCCGCGTCCCGCCAGCCCTCGCCGGGCCTCGACCTGCTGCCCATCGCCCTCGTCTCTGCTATTTCTAGAAGCCCCAGCACTCCTCCTTTTGCTCGCGACGATCGACTCCGTCAGATAAGCGTCCCCTCCGTGCGTCCGTCCGCCGTCGTCCTGCGCAAAGAGCGCACCCGCCT